>Ga0233426_10004565_pt1 | contig 10359 bp, 7 predicted proteins | sample SI_118_April2016_6_FD_179875 | JGI IMG/M metagenome (GOLD analysis project Ga0233426, IMG submission 179875) | Seawater microbial communities from Saanich Inlet, British Columbia, Canada - SI_118_April2016_10_MG | ecosystem: Environmental > Aquatic > Marine > Inlet | place: Canada: British... | reverse complement strand
AACATTGACCGCGTCAGCAACACCTACAAGCGGTAAAACCATATCAACGCTTTGCTTAAGGTTTGTCGACACCGCAGGCGTTGTTTCGGACGTAAAAATAAAATCGTTAGTTTTTGATGAGAACATAATTTTTAACTACTGCCCTTTTTTAGTGCCTTTAGTCCAGCATAGGTGAGTAGTGCCGGCGTGACAACCGCCGCAATGATTGCAGACAGGTATCCGATTATTCCAAAGATATCTCTTTGCCCCAGGGGTTCGTCGACGATTGACAGTGCACGATTGCCAGCGGCATTGCCTACCCAACAAAGATTGTATTCTCCTAAGCCACAAGTATAAAGTAGTGCTTTGTCCGTTTGCATTACTACATGTTTTTGTCCCTCAGGCAGAACAGCTTTTACAGCACATATTAAAAGAAGGACAGACCCATGACTGGAAAGGGTCTATGGTTAATATATCTTATATGAATGACCTGCTTGGAGCGACCGAACTTATAACTGAAAGTAAACTCTACGGTTCGGGTAAGCATTCTGATCTCAATTGTGGACAAAAGAAAGGCCCAAACTTGTAATTCAACATGGGGGCTTCTATGGTTGTGACAGATCTGCCGAACAAATAATTCCAAATAGAAGAGTAAATATGCAATACCCATTCTCAGCAATTCCTGATAGAGGACAACTTAAATTACCAAATGATGCCAAGGTCGCATTGATACTGACACTAAATCTAGAACATTGGGACATGGTTAAGGAAACTACAGAGCCTTATTACGCGGGTGGCCCAGCAGTTTTGCCAGACACGTTACCTGGAAATAAGCCTGACTTTCCTAATTATACTTGGCGAGAATATGGCCAACGGGTTGGCATATGGCGGTTATTTAAAGTGTTTGATCAGGCGGGCGTTCCTGCTAGTTGTACAATTAATGCAAAAACTGCCTTGGAAAGAAGCCCCATAGTGGATGCGGCAGAACAACGTGGATGGGAAATTTTGGCCCATAATTATGAGCAGGGTGAACTGTTGAGTGACTATGCACATGATGTTGAAAAGGAACGAGAAGTTATCAGCAGAACACTGGACATATACAAGCAAAAATTTGGGCGTTCAGCCAAAGGCTGGTTGTCTTCATCACTGCGCGGCACCCTAAATACTTGTAGTATTCTTGCCGAAAAAGGTATGCTTTTTTACTGCGACATTATGAATGACGACCAGCCTTTTATGATCGATACAGAAGCTGGCCCAATTGTTTCTATACCGTATACGAACGAAATAAATGACTTTACTCTCCTGACAAGACGAGGGCATACCACCACTGAATTTCTGGATATTTTAAAAGAAGAGCTTGATGAACTTTTAGCTGAAGCAAATGAAGATGGCAGCGGCCGGCTTATGAATGTTGGGTTGCACCCGCATGTTTCTGGGCGAGCTTATCGAGTGAGAGCCGTCCGCGAATTTCTTGAGTACGCAAAAACTAAAGTTGGTGTTTCGTTTGTTACGCGTGAAGAGATTGCAACGCATTATTTAAAACACCATGAAGCGCATATTAAATGAGTAATGAATTTCGCAGAGGCTATAAGCCTTTACTTGGGGCACTTATAGGTGCTGGATGCGGGTTGTCTTCTGTCTGTTTCTATACAAATGGTGTTTTTGTTGCTGCTATTTCAGAAGATATGAATTGGTCGCGCGGCGCTATTCAGGTTGGTGTCAGTATTATGATATTAATTGCCGTTATTACAGCACCTACAGTCGGATGGTTAATTGATAGGTACGGAGCCAGACGAATAGCCCTTATTTCTCTGCCACTATTTGGTATCACTTTATCTGGTATGTCATTAGTGACTGACCAGATCTGGACCTTTTATGCAGGTTGGACTGTTATGTCGATCTTTGCTGCTGGGACATTACCGATTACCTGGACCAAAGTTGTTAATGGTTGGTTTGATGATTTTCGTGGTATGGCGCTCGGTTTAACCCTTGCAGGCACGGGTATTGCCGCTACCTTAGCGCCGAGCTATGTCGTATGGCTTATTGATATTATGGGTTGGCGCAATGCCTATGTGGCATTGGCATTTACCGTGATGGCTATTTCTCTGCCAAGTGTTTATCTATTATTCAAAGAGCCGGTAGAAAGCCAATCTGGAACGGTGAATCTGATTGAAACTGATATTAGCAAGCAACCCCTTATGGCCACCGGGTTATCCGTAAAAGAAGCTTTAAAGGGTTACCGGTTTTGGGTACTTTCAATAAGTCTATTATTGGTTGCAGCCAGTATTTCCGGTGTCATTACTAATTTTGTACCCCTGTTGACTGACAAGGGGCTCAGTTTTGCTGATGCAGCCCGGTACGCAGGGCTAATAGGTGTTAGCGTCATTGGTGGTCGACTTGTTGCGGGATTTTTAATGGATCGCCTCTGGGCGCCTATGATCGCAGCCATATTTCTTTGCATGCCTTGCCTTGCAGCTTTCATATTAACCACAGACAACATTTCACCTATGTTACTTGGACTATCAGCGCTTATTGTCGGATTAGCCGCAGGTGCTGAATTGGATCTTATGGCCTTTCTTGTAAGCCGTTATTTCGGCCTCAAGCATTACGGGGCACTCTATGGCGGTATTTATATCTTCTTTTCAATAGGAGCAGGTTTAGCTCCTGCTATGTTTGGATGGACCTACGACATGTTTGGACACTATCAAGCCGTTTTGTATATGGCGGCCATCAGTTCAATGATTGGAGCAAGCTTAATGCTGACTCTTGGCCGCTATCCTTTGTTTGATGTTGGCAATGAGAGTCGATAGCTAAATTTAAATCATTTTATCCATTTTGTGTAACTGTTCTTGCAAATGTATCGATAGACGATTGGAAAGGCCTTCCGCCACTTTGATTAGTGCAGGTACAAATTTGACCAACGCGTCCTGCATTGGTAGTGCTGAGCGTGCATAACGCAGCGTTAGGGCGCCTCTTACTCTTGATTGCGCGTGAATTGGAACGGCTATAGCGGTCATATCTGAAATATTTCGCTGGCGGTGATGTACTGAATAACCATGTTGCCGCGTGCTGTTAAACAGTTCGTTAAGCTTGTTAAGGTTGTGACCATGGTGGTCCTGAGGCCTATTTGCTGTTGCGATAGTATCTAAAACAATGTTGCGGGCTTTAGGCTCCATAAAAGCAAGTATGCATATGCCTGATGCTGAACTTAAAATGGGCATCCGACTGCCAATTGTAAATTGTTCGACGGCCAAAGGGCTTAACTTGTCTGTATTTTCGCGAACAATTAAGTCAATACCTGAAATGGTAGCGAGTGATACAGGCCAAACCAATTCTTCAGTAATTTCATTGAGGGAGTCTCTGGCGATATTAGCCATATGATCTTCTTCCGTAAAGCCATCACTTAATGTTCGGACCTTATCGGTCATTCTGAATCGATTGTCGGATGAGTGACGATAAATAAAGTTTTTATCAGCCATTGTTTCAAGCAGTCGATAAACTGTTGCGCGGGGAATGTTTAGTTCTTGGGCAAGCTCCGCAGGGGTGGCGCTATCACGTATATTTAAGAGGTTGAGAATATCCAAACCGCGACTTAGGGATCGCACCATGCTTTATACCTATATATGTTTATTATTCATAGTAGCATTTCAGTTGTAATTAGGTAGCAATAGCGCGAACCAAAAAATAATATCTAATCTCTATTTGGTTTGCGAGCAAAAACATACAATTGCCCACAGAGATGAACTGCAACTGAAATCCCTTTCCATAATTACGGGCACTTACCTACCCGTGGGTGGCGGTAACTTAGTATTTAAAGTCTAAGTATAAAGCTAGAGCTCTTCAAGCAATTTACCAAACCCTGGGATTTTATCCGCAATACCGTTGCTACGAAGGGCATGCCAGTAAGTTGCGGTATTAATAGCAATAACAGGTTTTTTTATTACAGTTTCAACTTCTCCTGCGAGTTTTGCCATGCAAAGATTAGTGCCCACCTGGACAAGTGCATCTACTTCTTTACTATTTAGCTCATCGAGAATTTTACGAAGCCGATTTGTCGGTACCTCTGCGATGGCTGTCCAATTGGGGCATTCTAGGCAAACGTCCTGAGCTACCGCAAAGCCACATTCTTCAAAATATTGTCTGACTTCTTTGTTGGCTATTGGGAAATAGGGTGAAACAAATGCAATTTTCTTAATATTTCCATAGGCATGTAAGGCCTCTGTTGTAGAGTGCGAACCAATGCTCACGCCAACCCCTGAGGCGCTTTCAATTTTTTCCTTAAAATTATTCGCACCTTCAATACCGCCATAGAAAGTTATCGCTGACATGCCCATGACTAGATAGTCTGGGGAGCAGGTCATGACACTGTCAACAGCATTGAGTACATTATCTGAAATGATAGTGGTGCCGGCTAGAAAGCTTTTATTACTTACAGCTTGGGCATTAGACGTATAAATTCGGCTGTAATGATTTGTTACCCCATAGGGTCTCATTGCATCGAATTCTGGTTGTACAATGGTGTTGGTAGAAGGACCCAGCACGCCAAATTTTTTTCGCCAGCCTAATATATCAGTCATGAAACTAGAGCATCCTTTATATGCGCGCCTGCCATTTTTTGCGTGAATAATAGCGACTCATCATTAGACGATACATCTAACTGATGGAATCTGCATCCCTGACACTTTGAATCATCGATTGTTTTAAGAGAAACTCATAGCGTAGCTCATCATCTTTATGAAGTTTTTTTAGTCTTTCCCATTCAGCGCTTAAGAATTCCTCGGTGTCCTCCTCCATCATCTTTTTATTTTGAATGGTCTGCGCTTGAATGAAGTTATTCATAGTCGCTCGTCGTTGCCGGTCAAACTTTTCGAGAAGTGCATTGGCATAGTTTCTGCCTTTTATTCTCGTCGGGTTTAATATCTCTACTAGCTTCTCGCAAAGGTTCCACGCATCATGAATTCCACTGTTCATACCCAGCCCACCAAGCGGATTATTTAAATGTGCTGCATCGCCGATTAGCAGAGTTCTGCCATGATTGTATTTTGTTACAACGCGCTGGTGAACCCGGTAAATCGTTCGGTGCTCTGTTTTGACTGACGCGCCATCCTGCGTTATTCCATCAAATACTTTATTTTTGTATTCATCAGACAGAATTTCCTTGTCTCCAACATTTTCAAAAATGGGAACCAACACGCGCCATACCGAAGGTACTCGGAGAAGCACCAGCCACTCTTCAGGGTCAGAGATATAATTCACGTAGCTTAGATTCTGAAAATAGTCCTCCAGGGGCGTTGTCGTACTCAAGGTCAGAAATTTTTCAGGATAAGTAAAACCTGCAAATTCAACCCCAAGCCATTTCCGAATAATGCTATTAGCACCGTCCGCTGCAATAAGGTAATCGGCCTGATATTTTTTAATTGTATAGGGGGTCTCAACAGTAGCTATAACCTTATCATCATCCTGCTCAAAGGCTAAGACTCGATGTTGAAAATTAACCTCGGCATTGGGGTGCTCATCTAAAGCTGTTGTTAATAAGCGCGCCAATTTGTACTGCTCACATTGCAATCTGTAAGGGAATTCAACCTCTCCCTTTAATTCGTCCAAATCGAAGGACAAGCATTCGTGGGTTTTTCTTTTTCTATATTGATAGACAGGAGCTTTAAGTCCTTGTGGCCCAAGCTTGTTCATAATTCCAAGTTGATTAAGCATGGATAATGTTGGCGAATGTAATGTAGAAGCTCTTAAATCTTCCTCACAGGAAGCCTCTGCCTCCATGACGATGACATCTATCCCATTTTGGGCGAGATAATAGGCAGCAACGGTGCCAACAGGCCCAGCGCCAGATATCAAGACTTGAGTGCGTTCCAAAATTTTCCCTACTATAATTTCTAATTTATTTAATGATAAAAATGTCTCCCAACTAATTTACGATTATTGAATTAGTTAGAGGACATATTCTAAATTGATTGAGTGTCGTTAGAGTTAAGTATCTTGCTTTATCAAAGCATAGCAACCAATTATCTATTTCTGTCTCAATAGTGGGCGATAGCGGATAAATGTTAGGGCGTTATTTCAGTGAACTTGATGAATTCGGAGTATCGCGAGCGTTAAAGGGGCGCTTTACTCTGACAAACCCAAGGTTGAGTACTTGGAGTTACTAAATATGGGGGTTTTAGGTTTGAGCGAGCGTCGATTCGGTTCAGATAATGGAGCGAAAAGATTGATTTTCCTGATTATGAGTAAGGGTGGACTTTACCCGCGTAAAAGACCAGCTCTCGCCGGTCTGTCCACTATTGAGACGATGACCGCAAAAAAATAGCCAGACCTGCTGGGCTGATATACCTTTAAGTATAAGTTGTGGCTATAACCATTGACTTACCTTTTATTGATCGACTCATAGATAACCATGAATTTGGAGTAGATAACATGATTAAAATTAGAAATAACCGCGCTAATTCTAGCGCTGAGGTCGCGATAACAAAAATTACCGCAGCGATCTTAGGTGTTATGTCATTTAGCTGTATCGGATTTTTACACGCGGCCGAAGGCGAATCAGCCACGGGTGTATTTGAAGAGATAACGGTTACTGCTCGAAAGAGAGAGGAAAGCTTACTGGAGGTGCCGATAGCTATCACCGCATTAACTGCAGCAGATATTGAAGCAAAAGGCATTAATGAGTTTAAGGATATTATTGCCTTCACGCCGGGCTTTCATTTTGCGGAGCATTCCGTAGGAAGAGCTGATCGCTCAAATCGGATATTGGTCATTCGAGGGATGCACATCAGTCAGGAAAATGATCACCAACAAGCGGCTACGGTTTTTGTTGATGGCGCTCCTACCCACGGAAGCGTAATAGCTGGTTTGGAAGATGCTGAAAGAATTGAAGTGGTAAGAGGACCGCAAAGTGCATATTTTGGCAGAGCGACCCTATCAGGAGCAGTGAACTTTGTAACCAAAACGCCTAGTCGAGAATTTGGAGGGAAGATAATTGGCGAGTTTGGTCAATTCGGAACCAAAAATTTGGGTGCATCTTTTGAAGGCCCGCTGGGAGAAACCGTTTCCTACCGAATGGCGTTAAGTCATCAAGAAACGGATGGTCAGTATAAGGCTGCTAATAATCCAGGCCTAACACTTGGTGCAAGGCAAACCCAGAGTGTGGCGGCCACACTTTACTTTGAGCCAAGTGATAAATTTAATGCTAAATTGCGGGTTCATCAATGGGAAGATGATGACGGCCCTGGCGCGGCTTTTGGTTACGGGGTAAACAATGGAGAAGAGTTATTTAATTGTTTATTGCCTAATTCTACTTTGGCGGTAAGAAGCGGCGGAGGGAATTGGTTCTGTGGTGAAGCGCCCTTTCCGTCAGATCAATATATCCAGTACGATAATGAAATGACCCCTAGCATGATCAACCTTCTCAATGGTGTCGCGAGTCCCGGTCTAAGTATTGATACGATAACCGACAAACCTTTCCTAGATGGCTTTGGTTTCGCCAGAGAAGCGGAGCAAATGAGTTTAGTTATGAATTATGTGCTTGATAATGGGATTACAATATCATCGATAACTGCCTCTAGCGAAAATAGGTGGATGGCACTGGATGATCTAGATAGGCGAGCGACTCGCGATTTAGACGTAATGAAAGACGTGGCACTGCTGAATGGCAGAGACCTTGAGGACTTCAGTCAGGAGCTGAGGGTGAGCTCCGCCCAGGATCAGCGGCTCAGATGGTTATTAGGCCTCAGTAAATTTAAATTTGAAGGCAAGCGAACTAGCGGGTTTCACATTTTCAACTCGGTTAGATCCCTCAGTTTAGGAAACGTTTTTGATATTGAAACCACGGGCATCTTCGCGGCTGTTGAGTATGATATAACCGACGCTCTGACTATTAACATAGAAGCTCGAAAGCAGAAGGACGAGGTCGAAGAAGCTCGATCTAGTGGTGACGAATTTGTGTCCGGCACTTTTAAGAGCACCACGCCGAAATTTGTGGTTGACTATAGAGTCAACGATGACATTACCGTGTATGGCAGCTATGGCGAGGGAACTCGACCTGGTGGCTTCAATGTTAATTTATTCAACCAGCCTCAAAGCGTCCTCGCTGCCCTAGCTGATATCGGCCTTTATAAGGAAATAGAGGAAGAAGAGCTCGATATGTCAGAATTAGGCATCAAGGCGTCTTTACTTGATGGTCGTGCTTGGATACAAGCATCAATTTATCGAGGAGATTGGACAGCCCAGACTGCTGCCGGTACTTTTGTTGATGACGTGTTTTACGGGGGAACTGCTACCGGTGGCGAAATAGAGTTATCCGGATTCGAAGTTGAGGGAGCATGGGCAGTGTCTGATAATTTCACGCTTGAAGGCACCTATGGTCTTAACGACTCAGATATCAAAGTTCTCAAGGATTGCGCTGATTGCGGAGTATTGATGGGCACTCAGGATATATCTGGAATGGGAAAGCGGAAGCAAAGGAATCCAAAGGTCCAGGGGTCGCTTTCAGGCACACTCACTGGTGAAGTCCAGGCTGGTATTGCATGGTATCTAAGAACTGATTATATTCATACTGGCAGCAGTTACGCGACTGATGCGAATATATTAGAGACGGGCGCTAGTAATCGAATAAACATGCGTCTAGGTGTTGTGAGAGATAATCTCAAAGTTGAACTCGTTGGAGAGAATCTGACCGACGACAAGACCGTTACAAATTATCAGTTCTTAATCGACTTTGCTTGGCTACCTCCTAACGTCAACCGAGTTGCTACGGCTGGCCTTCCTGATAAACGATATCTCGGTTTAAAGGCTACTTATAGTTTCTGACAGTTAAACGATAACAAGGCGATCGCCGACATCGTTGATCTGCTCACTCCCGCTTTTATTTAAGAGTGGGAGTGAGCGGATTGGGTAATGCCGACATTAGAGACGGAATCTTCCATACCAGAAAATGTGTGGAGTCCGCAGAAGTTACGGACTCTAAACTGTTATACGATTATAACGCGATCCCCAATAGAGTTGATCTGCTCACTGCCATCTTTGGTGATTAGAGTTAAATCTTCTAGGTGAGCCGAACCGCCAATGCCCGTATGCAAGACGGGCATATCCACACTGATAATCATATTCTCTTCAAGTACTAAGTCATCTTTTTGCCAGTAGGCACCGGGCCCATCTCGCCCTGGCTCGTCGGTATGACATAATCCAACACTGTGTGGTGTCACTGCGACAGCAATATCATAACCAGCACTTTTTATAGCGCGTCGACCTATTGCTTTAATCTCAGAATAGCGGATACCCGGCTTAAGGTTTTCTCGCACAGCATCCCAACCAATAGCGATAGCATCAGTGGCGCGTTTCATACTCTTTGTGGGTTCACCTATGAAAACGGTTCGACCATAGTCGCCGGTGTAATGAAATCCTTGGCTGACGGCATCAATGGCAAACGCCGAACCTTCTTTAAATTCCATGTTAAATACTTCAGACATAATGGTGTCTACCTGTAAAAAAAGAGGCATGTTACCGCGCAAGGCACACTGCGCAAAAAAAGTCGCTTTGAATTCGTTCAAGGTCGCCCCCGAACGAAGAGCTGATGCGGCGGCCAATGCAGCTTCTGCATTAGTTGTTGCTGCTATTTTCATGAGCTCTATTTCTTGGGGCGATTTAATCATGCGAATTCTGCGTAGGGCATAGTCACCATCAATCGTAGTGGATTTAAGGTTGGAAGACTTAATAATACGATCGATGACTGGATCATCGACGCCAATACGAGCCCCTGTAAGCTCCAAATGTTTCATGGCTCTTATGAGCGCGGCACTGGCATTCCCGCTCGAAGGGTTCCCTTCTAGCGCCCTATTTAGGGCGTTAATCCGAGCTTTCTCGAAGTCGCGGTCGAGTGAAGTGTTTTTGCTACTAAATACGAATGGTGCAAGTACTTCTCGTTGTGCTTCGGTTTGATCTCGCGCTTCTGCAGTCGCTATTTTATCGCCCCAGCCTGTAAATAGATTGATCGTCGAGTCCCATTTGAAATCGCTATCAGCAACACTGTAATAATAGATAAACTGATTCATTACAACACTTGATGGGCGCTTTACATCTCGACTTAGTATGGCAAACGAACTAGGGCTATCCATCCGCACCGCGAGGTGATCATAATAGCCGGTGAAGTGATAAAAATTAATTGGGCGGGTGACGATGAGCGCATCTAAATTCTCCTCATCCATGACCTGGTAGGCGCGTTGAAGATTTAATAAGCATCCGCCTTGAATGACTTCCGCGCCAGTGGTTCCACTTATCTCAATACCATTGCCCGTCTTTGCTGTTGTCGCCTGGCTGGCAAGTGTGGAGAGACCTACAGATGTTATGAACTGTCTTCTATTAAGCATGATTAGC
>Ga0233426_10004563_pt1 | contig 10364 bp, 14 predicted proteins | sample SI_118_April2016_6_FD_179875 | JGI IMG/M metagenome (GOLD analysis project Ga0233426, IMG submission 179875) | Seawater microbial communities from Saanich Inlet, British Columbia, Canada - SI_118_April2016_10_MG | ecosystem: Environmental > Aquatic > Marine > Inlet | place: Canada: British... | reverse complement strand
AAGACGCCTAACCTAAACTACACGCCCAAGAAGAACACTCTTCTGCGCAGCGCCTACCTTTCTGTCACCTCCCCGTTTATTAGAGGTTGATATGGCTTCCCCAGCATGGACACGTAAAGCGGGCAAGAACCCCAAGGGTGGTTTGAACGCTAAAGGTCGTGCATCTTACAAGAAAGGTACGCTGAAGGCTCCAGTTAAGAGCGGAGATAACCCTCGACGCGCTTCTTTCTTGGCTCGAATGGCGGGAATGAAGGGACCAGAGCGTGACTCAAAAGGTAAGCCGACTCGTCTTCTCCTTAGCCTCAAGGCATGGGGTGCCTCGTCTAAAGCTGACGCTCGTGCTAAGAGTAAAGCAATAAGTAAAAGGAACAAGTCTAGTGCCTAAAGGTTTGTACGCGAATATAAACGCGCGAAAGAAGAAGGGGATCAGCCGATCCAAGTCTAAGTCCACCGTGAGTGACAAGGCTTATTCTAATATGAAGGCTGGCTTCCCTGAGAAAAAGAAAACATTACTGAAGCGGAGAGCATAATGGCTTGGGTCTACAAAAGTAACGGCGAACCCTACACGGGCGAGACACACGAATTGATGGGGCGCACCTTCACAGGAAAAACGCGCACACCTTCTTCTATGCCTCTTCTTTTCACTGAAGATAAGCCAGCAAAAGCAGACGGACAGCGCTACCTTGCTATGTCTCCTGATGGTTATCTCGTTGCAGAACCCAAGAAGCCACGGCGCAGCGCAGCCAAGGCACGCAAAGCTAAATTTACAAAGGATGAGTTAAATGCCTAAAGGACAAAGCCCAAGAGATAGCTCGATGGCAAAGCTAAGCTTGCTCGACAAGAAGCTGAAGAGCGCACAGGACATGGGTACGTTCAGGCGTCTCAAAAGTCTCTTTCAAGCCTACACAGGCGAGTTTAAAGGTAGTCGAACCCCCGAGGAACGCAAGAAGATTGCGGCACTCAAGGTCAAGATTGACAAACGATCCAGTAGCTTGGGCAAAAACGCTAAATCAAAGGGTGGTCTGTGAGTTTTCTCAATACTCTTTCTCAGCCTGAGCGAGATACACTTCGCAAGGTGGTGATGCGCGTACATATGCAACACCACCCCAAGGATTTCGTGACTAACTATGAAGCTGACAAGATTATCGAGGCAATGGCCCCAGAGGTCATCGAGGGTATGATTAAAGCTGGTACTGATCGCGGAGTGCGGGATTGGTAGACTTCAAATACAAACCTGACGGGCAAGTCCTAAAGGATTTTATGAAGGACGACACATTCTTTCGTGGGATTCGCGGCCCTGTCGGGTCTGGGAAGTCTGTTGGCTGCTGCATTGAGGTCTTTCGCCGCGCTCTTGGGCAGGCAAAAGGGCCAGATGGCATACGAAAAAGCCGCTGGGCTATCATTCGTAACACCAACCCGCAGCTTAGAACCACCACAATCAAGACTTGGCTGGACTGGTTCCCCGAAGATGACTGGGGAAAGTTCACTTGGTCTGTTCCGTACACACACCACATCAAGAAAGGTGACATTGACCTTGAGATTATCTTCCTTGCGCTTGATCGGCCCGAAGACGTTAAGAAATTACTCTCGCTTGAGCTTACAGGCATCTGGATCAACGAGGCTCGCGAGCTTCCGAAGAGTATTATTGACGCCTGTACGATGCGTGTGGGTCGTTTCCCTTCTATGCGTGATGGTGGTGCCACTTGGACTGGCGTTATTGCCGATACCAACGCTCCCGAAGAGGATCATTGGTGGCCGATTATGGCTGGTGAGGTGCCAATCCCAGATCATATACCGCGTGAGCAAGCTAAGATGCTGGTCACACCAGACAACTGGCGTTTCTATACCCAGCCTGCTGGCATGGAGGAAGTACGCAACGACGAGGGGGAGTTAGAGAACTACGTTCCTAACAAGTCCGCCGAAAACCAAGCCAACATGATGAAGAGTTATTACCCTAACCTGATTCAAGGTAAGACTAAGAGTTGGATCGACGTGTATGTGATGAATAGGTTGGGTCACATCCAAGATGGGAAGCCTGTTTACCCTATGTTTGCACCAGACGTACACGTTGCTAAGGAAGAAATCCCCATTGCCGCTGGTGTTCCAGTGTATGTGGGCGTTGACTTTGGATTAACCCCTGCTGCTGTATTCGGGCAGAAGGTTCGCGGCAGATGGCTGCTGCACTCCGAGATAGTTGCTATTGATATGGGTATCGTTCGCTTCGCAGAAGTAATGCGCAACGAACTAGCTACCCGTTTCGCTGCTGCTGGCGAAGTTATCATCTATGGTGATCCCGCTGGTGACTTTAGAGCGCAGACTGATGAATCTACTCCCTTTCATATTCTGCGCGGCGCTGGCTTGAGGGCGTTTCCCACGCACTCCAACTCTGTTGACCTTCGGCTTGAGGCGGTCTCCTCCCAACTGACGAAGATGGTTGAAGGGAAGCCAGCGTTACTAATTGATCGACGATGCCCTACGCTAATCAAGGGCTTTGAAAGCGGTTACGCGTACAAGCGCATGGAAGTTTCTGGTGAGCGGTACGCTGACAAGCCAGACAAGAACATGTTCTCACACGTACACGATGCGGCCCAGTATCTATTCTTGGGTGCGGGTGAAGGTCGGGCATTGATGAATAGTCAGAAGCCAGCCCAGCCCACAGTGGCTCAGAGTGACTTCAATGTGTTTAAACGTGGTGATAAGCAGAAGAGGCGGCAGGGTTTGTGGTCTAGGATGTAGTTTTGTGCATTGAGAACTAACTGTTTCTATGCCAGCCAATGTAAAAAAGGAGAGATGATATGTGCTTTGGACCAAGTAAGGCTGAGAAGGCTGCTTCTAATGAGCAGAGAGAGCTAGCTGACGATGCTAATCGTGAGGAAATCGAAGAGCGTGCAGTAGATAAGCGTGAAGATATTGAAGAAGCTGTCTCAAAGCGAGTAATTCGCGCTGGCAAGCGTGGCGGTGCTGGCCGTCGTTCCTTGTTTACATCTGGCGGCGGTGGCTTCCTTGGTCGGTTTGGCTAATGGAACAAATCGCAAAGCAGTACACCAAGAAATACACTAAGGCTAAAGCCTTTCGTGAAAACTGGGTGCCGTTGTTCGAGGAGTGTTACGAATACGCCCTCCCACAACGTGAGAGTTTCTATGCTGAGACCGCTGGTCAGCGTCGAGATGATAAAATCTTTGATGAGACGGCCGTAGTTGGTGTGCAAGAGTTTGCATCCCGCTTGCAGTCAGGCTTGGTCCCTAACTTTGCTCGCTGGGCAGACTTGATGTCAGGTAGCGAGGTGCCAAAAGAGCAGCGTGAAGCCGTTGATAACGAGCTTGACGAGGTAACGGAGTACGTCTTCGAGGTTCTGCAAAACTCTAACTTTAGTCAGGAGGTTCACGAATCATTCATGGACCTTGCCGTAGGTACTGGCATTATGTGCGTAGAGGAGGGTGATGCAATCAATCCAATCACCTTCACTGCCATTCCTTTGCCTCATGTTGTGCTGGATACTGGCCCTGATGATCGAATCGACCACGTTTATCGTGAGCGTAAGGGCGTAAAGTTTGACCACCTTGAGCTGATGTACCCGAACTCTACCTTCGATGACAAAGTTACGAAGATGATGGGGCAGGATCGTGATACAACTGTGCTTGAAGTTGTATGCCGTGACTACACGCACAAGAATGAAGAGAAGTATCTGCATTATGCAATCTGCATGACGACAGAAACTGTGGTTTATAAGAAAGAAATGATTGGCTTAGGCTCTAATCCGTTCATTTGTTTCCGTTGGTCTAAGTGTGCTGGCGAAGTTTATGGTCGCGGCCCTCTAATCAACGCGCTTTCTGCCATCAAGACTACCAACCTTACTATCGAGATGATCTTGGAGAACGCTCAGATGAGTATCTCTGGCATCTATCAGATGGAAGATGATGGTGTGATTAACCCAGATACAATCAACCTTGTCCCTGGAACAATCATTCCGAAAGCTATGGGTTCTGCTGGATTGCAGCCTATCAATGCGGCTGGTCGCTTCGATGTGGCGCAGCTTGTGCTTGGCGATATGCGTCAGAACATTAAACGTGCGCTGTATAACGATATGCTGGGCAATCCAGACAAGACACCAGCCAGTGCTACTGAGGTTGCTGAACGTATGGCTGACCTTTCTCGGCGTATGGGCGCAGCATTTGGCCGACTACAGGCTGAGTTGGTGCAGCCAGTGCTACAGCGGGTTATCTACATCCTGAAAAAGCAGGGTCGCATTGATGTACCGACTGTAAACGGCCGTGAAGTTAAGGTTCGTTCTGTATCTCCGCTTGCTCAAGCGCAGTCTAACCAAGACATTTCCAGCGTTGCTCGGTTCCTAGAACTGGTCGGTGGATCGTTTGGCCCTGAGATGTTGCAGCTGCTAATCGACGGAGAACAAACAGCAATTCACCTTGCTAAGAAATTTGGTGTACCTGAGAGCTTGATCCGTGACGAAGAACAGCGTAAACAAATAGCTGCAATGGCGCAGCAAATGGCGCAGCAACAACAGCAACAAGGTCAGATGCTTGAGCAGCAAGGTTAATATTGGAGTCGACGGGATTCAAAGGTCTACCGATCAAGACAATCGGATAAGCCAGAACATCGCCGCCGTACTTGAAACACCTACGGGCGCAGAGGTTTTAAAATATCTGCGCTCGATCACAGTTGAAATGGTAAACGGTCCTCACGTAACGACTGAGGAACTCAGGCATATAGAGGGGCAGCGTTATGTCGTGGCCCTTCTTGAGCGCCGTATTGCACACGCACATAGGAGCAAAAACAAATGACTGAGAACGTAGAAGCGGAAGTAACTGAAGCACCAGCTGAGGCTGAGCGTGACTTTGTAGTTGCAGAAGATGCTGAACCCGCCCGTCCTGATTGGCTTCCTGAGAAGTACAACAGCGGTGAGGACTTGGCCAAGGCTTACAAAGAGTTGTCATCTAAGCTCGGCGGTAAGGAAGAAGACATTCGCAAGGCTTATGCAGAAGAGTTGCAGGCCGAAGCATACAAGGATCGCCCAGAATCTGCGGGTGATTATCAGCTACCAGACTCAATAGACACGGATAGCTCTGTAGATAACGAGCTATTGCAATGGTGGTCAGACCACTCCTTTGAAAACGGTTTCGGACAGGAAGAGTTTGAGAAAGGCATTGAGATGTACGCCCAAGCTATCGGGGGTAATCAGCCAGATTTGGAAGCTGAAGCATCAAAGCTGGGGGAAAACGCGCAGGATCGAATCCAAAGCGCGTCTATGTTTGCAAACAAGTTCTTCCCAGAAGAATCTCTCCCAGCTATTGAACGTATGTGTGAAAGTCACGAAGGCATTATTGCTCTTGAGGCAATCCAAGAGGCAATGAAGGACGGCTCGTTCTCTGCAAACGTAGCGCCTCCATCTTCTATTACTGAAGATAGCCTGAAGGAAATGATGCGAGACCCACGCTATTGGAGCAAGAGCGATCCAGCGTTTGTTCGTGAAGTGGAGACGGGGTTCAAGAAACTTTATGGTGGCTGAGGTATTACGACGAGGTAAGTATTCACTTACGCCAGTAATACTTGAAGACCTCGATGAGATCGTAGAGCATTTATCTGAACAGAATGTCGAGGAGTTAATGCTTCTCGGCCATTCAAATGTATCTGAGGCTATAAGATACATGATATTGAATACCGAGTGCTACATTGCTCGCAAGGATGGGCACCCGTTTACTTTTGTTGGTGGCCTCTGGCCTGATCTGGATGGCAATGCACCACAAATGTTTGCACTATTCTCTTCAGACCTTCGCGAAAACTTTGTCTCGATAGCGAGAGGCTCTAAGGATTTGCTGAAAATATTTGAACAGTACCATGATACTATCCTTATGAAGATACTAATGAAGAATGAGGCTATGCTTAACTGGGCATGCTGGCTGGGGTTTACTCCAGAAGAGATTATAGAGTCAGATGGTGTGGAGTATGTTTCTTTTGTGCGTTGCATTTTGCCAAAAACAAATGTTTATACTTGCGAATCACGGCCCGTGATGCACTGAAAGGCCCGTATGGATACCCTTGTCGATGTGAAGTAACGGATACCCGTCTCTGAGAAACATCATTTAGGAACGTACAAATGGCTAACACTATCGACCAAGCTTTCATCAAGCAGTTTGAAACTGAAGTTCACATGGCGTATCAACGCATGGGTTCTAAGTTGCGCAACACTGTTCGCTCTTCCAACGTATCAGGTAGCTCTGCTCGCTTCCAAAAAATTGGCACAGGCACAGCGGTAACTAAAGTCCGCCAAGCTGACGTTGCGCCAATGGACCTAGCGCACACAAACGTAGAAGTCACAATGGTTGACTACTTCGCTGCAGAATACATCGACAAGCTCGACGAGTTGAAAACAAACATCAACGAGCGCCAAGCCGTAGCGACTTCTGCTGCTGCTGCACTTGGCCGTCAGACTGACGCACTTATCGTTGCTGCAATGGATGCTGGCGCAAACGCTACAGCAATCGCTGACACCTCTGGCGCACTAACCAAAGCTGACTTGCTCACATTGTTTGAAACAATGGGTACTGCTGACATTCCAGAAGATGGCCAACGCTATCTTGCTATGTCTCCTGCTGGCTACTCAGACTTGTTCAACATCACTGAGTTCGCATCAAGCGACTATGTAGGTCCACAGAACCTACCGTTCGCAGGTGGTATGACAATGAAAGAGTTCTTGGGCTTCAAGATTTTCTCAACGTCTGCTGTCGCTGGTGGCAAAAACTTCGCTTACCACACAAGCGCAGTTGGTATCGGCGTGAACGCTGAGGTCCAAACTGAAGTAAACTATGTACCTCAGAAGGTCTCACACCTGACCACATCCATGATGTCCATGGGTGCTATCGCTATCGACGCGAACGGTATCTACGAAGTTCTCGACAACAACTAATAGTCAGGGGGCTTCGGCCCCCTTTCTTTTCCTCTAGATAGGTCGACGAGATGCCAGCAAATACAGCAATCAAAATATGTTCCCGAGCTTCGATCCTTATGGGCGGGTCTCCCATCGCCTCATTTGCAGAGGGCACGGCAGAAGCTGATGTCGTCGACGCGATGTACGAAGATATGGCGCGTGAATCCCTTACAAGTACACGCTGGCGCTTTGCGACAAACCAACTTGTGTTGAGTCGCCTGCAAGATTCTCCAGCGGCACGTTATTCAGCATCGTATCAACTACCTACTGACTTGCTTATGTTGAGCGCTGTTACCATAAACGACAGTCCTATTGAGTTTGACACTTACGGAGATAAAGTTTTCTGTGACAGTTCTGCCTCTGATGTCGTTGTCGCTGATTACATTTTCCGTGCCACGGAGAACCAGTGGCCTCCATTCTTTACCCTTGCAGTAGAGTTACAGGTTGCCTCTATGCTTGCCGTTTCCGTTGCGCGTGACGCCAGCCTAGCTCAAATGCTTGAGCAGAAGGCAGACCGTCAAATGACAAAAGCCAGACGCTTAGATTCGCAGCAACAGACTACCCGCAAGCTAAACACCTCAAGGTTTATCGCACAAAGGCTTAGCTAATGCAGAAGATAAGAGTTTCTCAGAACAGCTTTCAGTTCGGTGAGATTAGTGATTCTGCAATTATGCGGACAGATAGCCCAGTTTATGCAGCATCGGCCCAATCACTAAAGAACATGACCGTTCTATCCCAAGGCGCTGTGAAAAAGCGATCGGGCTTAAAGTATATGGCTAAGGATACTGGGTCTAATGCAGACGTGCATCTCGTCTCATTTGTCTTTGATGACAATGAGCAGTACATTATTGCGATTGGCAACGGATTTGTTCAGCCCTACTTCCTCAACACGGACGGGGAAACGCTAAACCAAATAGCAAAGATTACCGCTGACGTAGACAGTGCGGCGCTTCCATTTGATGATACTTACATACAAGAGTACACCACCGCTCAGTATGGTGACGTTTTGTTTGTGTGCCACCCGCTGTTTGCGCCACGAGCAATTACTCGCACTAGCCTGTATGGATTCGAGGTAAGTACGTTTACGTTTGATGAACGCGCTGACGGCAATGTAACCTATCAACCCTACTCTGTTTTCCATGCACACGCGACTACGCTTGACCCGAGTGCCACAAGCGGTACGGGCAGAACCTTAACTACAAGTGCTGATTACTTTGACACAACGGGCAGTCAAACTGGCGGAAACTATCTTAGCTCTAAGCATGTCGGCGTAAAGCTGCGCTATCACAAGAGCGAAATAGAAATCACCAGTGTGCAGTCTGCGACTCAGGCAACGGGTGATATAGTTGATACCTTAGAGCTTCGCCTGTCTGTGCTTAATCCCTTCCGCACAATCGACGGGACAGCAACCGTTGAGGTTACGCACATCCTGCACGGCTTTCAGGGTGGTGAAAGCATTGTAGTCTCTGACGCCTCTGCTGTTGGGGGGATTACCTCGTCTCAGCTTAACGGATCTCGCACAATTGTTGAGATTATTGACGAAAGCACATACACATTTACTGCGGGTGGAAATTCAAACGTAGCAGAAGACGGTGGTGGCAACGTAACTATTAGCTGCCACGCACCTACAGACCAGTGGGACGAGCAATCCTTCTCTGCTGTTCGCGGGTATCCCGCTGCCGTTACCTTCCATGAAAATCGCCTTTGCTTTGGCGGCACAATTTCTGAGCCTGACACTATATGGATGTCTAAGCTTGGTGGGTTTTTCAACTTTGACGTTGGCGAGGCTGAGGACAATGATGCGATCAACATTGTTGCGGCTACTGGCGATGTAAATGAAATACGGTATCTTAAGTCAAACCGCGACTTGCAGGTATTCACTTTATCAGACGAGCTATACATCCCGACTTACCTTAACCAAGCAATCACGCCAACAAATGCTCAGATTCGCAAGCAGACTCCATTCGGTTGTGAGTTCGTTCGCCCTGAGTCAATTGATGGCGGCACAATATTTGTAGAGAAGGGTGGCCGAGCGATACGTGAGTATCTGTACGCTGACAGTGAAGACGCTTACATCTCTACTTCTATCTCTACGCTTGGCGAGCATCTTATTAAGACCCCAGTAGACATGGCGGTTGTTCATTCTGGATTTAAGTCAGGAGAGTCATACGCGGCCGTTGTGATGAATGACGGGAGTCTAGCCCTGTTTAGCTCTAACCGCTCTGAGAAACGCGCTGCGTGGTCCTCAGTGGAGTTTGACGGCAACTTCAAGTCTGTTGTTGCCGTGCATGACAGATTGTTTGCCTACGTTACGGATTCTACGGGGTATCACTACCTATGCGAGTTCTCCGAGGACATCGGTTTAGACCGCTGGGAATATCTGGACAACACGTCAAACTCTGTAAGCACACCCAACTTCTCTAATGGTGAAACTGTAGATGTCATCGGTGTGACCAGTGGTGTCCAGTCTTACCTTGGCGAGTTTACTGTAGCGAGTGGTGCTATCGACACAACGGGACATAGTTCCTACAGCAAGTTGTACGTTGGTCACAAGTTTGACATCCAGATTGACACCAATCCTGTGGACCAATCATTAGGCAATGGGCCTGCAACTGGCGCTATTCGAGGTATTACGAACATTGTAGTGAACGGCAAGAACATGCAGTCTTTAACAGTCAATGACAGGTCTGCCACTTACGGCGATCCGTTTACTGGCAACAAAGAGTTTAGGCTCTTAGGTTATAACCGCGCGCCTCAAGTTAAAATCACGCAAAGTGAACCACTACCGCTTCAGTTGAACGGTCTTATTTCGGAGTTGATAGTATAATGTCAGCAATATTTGCAGCGTTATCAGGCGTACAGGTTTTGGGTACAATCCTTGGTGGGATTGGTGCAAAGAAAGAGGCAGACCTTGAAGCCTTTAACATAGAGACTGAGCGCAAGTTCAACAGCGCGGCTGCATCTCAACAGGCTCGCGCAAGGATGGATGAGTACGACTCGGCTACCGCCACTAACCTTGCATCTTTTGCTGCTGCTGGTCGAGACATTGGGTCTGACCGTAGCGTTGAGGCGTTCTTAGACAAGCAAAGAGAAGTTGCCACTGAGGACGTGAGCCGCATCAAAACGCAGGAAACTCGCGCGTCTAATCAATACAAAGCAGAGCAGGCTAGAACGAAACGCTCAGGCAAAACAGCACTGGCAACATCTCTGTTTAGTGCGGCTGGTCAAACGGCAGGCAGCTATTCTCGTTACAACGACATAAAAACATAAGGCGAAAAAATGGCACAAGTAATCAAGCAACAGACTCAAGTGTTCAACAAGCCTGTTGGTGTTATTCGCACGGCTGGCGGTGCCGAGCAGTTAGGTCAAACCATTAGTCGTGTAGCTGGTGCGTTAGCAGATCGTGAATACCAAGTCGCAG
>Ga0233426_10004560_pt1 | contig 10366 bp, 6 predicted proteins | sample SI_118_April2016_6_FD_179875 | JGI IMG/M metagenome (GOLD analysis project Ga0233426, IMG submission 179875) | Seawater microbial communities from Saanich Inlet, British Columbia, Canada - SI_118_April2016_10_MG | ecosystem: Environmental > Aquatic > Marine > Inlet | place: Canada: British... | reverse complement strand
GCGTAATCTCCCGGATCAACGACCCACCACAGGCTAACATCTGGGTACTTTTAAGCCGTCATCCTGAGCGCTTTTACACTGTCATCCTGAGCGAAGTCGAAGGATCTTCTGCTGACTGGATGAGATCCCTCCGCTGCGGTCGGGATGACAAAATAGAGCGGGTTCCGGGTGAAAAGGTAGGTGACCTAATAAAATGAAGCCGGGATGACAAGGTTGGAATGGATGGAGGCTCCAGCCTGCGCTGGAGTGACGTTACTTTGTTGGCAGGATGGAGTGGAAGCTATTACAGACTATCGTTAACCCTAGCCCGCAAATCTTTACCCGGCTTGAAATAAGGCACGTACTTGCCACTCAAATCAACCGCATCACCAGTCTTGGGATTGCGGCCTACGCGGGGGGCGCGGTAGTGCAGTGAGAAGCTGCCAAAGCCACGAATTTCAGTGCGCTGGTTGGTGACCAGTGCGTGGGTCATTCTCTCTAAGATCATCCTTACGGCTAACTCAACGTCCTTGGGGGGAAGCTGATCTTGGCTGGCGGAGATTTTTTCGATTAGCTCAGATTTAGTCATGACGCCTTCAGTGCTTTGTTCAGTGATTTTTTATTCTCTGGCGATACCATTGGCTCTCTAAATGGTGACGATGTTTACTCTTTGATTTTATTGAAGTTTTAAATTTATACAAGCAAAACCTCGATTTATGTCATTTTGCAGACGAAAAAAAGGGTGGCAGAGCCACCCTTTTTCGATCTCAGCAGAACCTTACTTGTCCATTTGCGCTTTGATCAGGTCTCCAATAGTTGCTGGAGAAGATGTGTCGGCTTCAACCTTGCGGTGAGCTTTAACCACTGCTTTCTCTTCTGCAACGTCTTTAGCCTTGATAGACAGGCTAATAGCACGGGTCTTGCGATCAACGTTGATGATCTTAGCTTCGATCTCTTGGCCTTCTTGCAACTCGTGACGGGCGTCTTCTACCTTCTCACGTGAGAGCTCAGAACCTTTGAGGTAAGCTTCGATATCGTTGCCTAGATCAACAGTAGCGCCTTTAGCATCAACTTCTTTAACGATGCCTTTAACAATTGCGCCTTTGTCGTTCTCGGTTACATAGTTGTTGAACGGGTCGTCAGACAGCTGCTTGATACCCAGTGAGATGCGCTCGCGCTCTGCATCGATGCTGAGTACAACTGTTTCAACTTCTTCACCCTTCTTGAAGTTGCGAACGGCTTCTTCGCCAGTTTCGTTCCAAGAGATATCAGACAGGTGAACCAGGCCGTCGATGCCGCCGTCTAGGCCGATAAAGATACCGAAGTCAGTGATTGACTTGATCTTGCCTGAAATCTTGTCGCCTTTAACCATAGTAGTGGCAAAGTCATCCCAAGGGTTAGTGTGACACTGCTTGATACCCAGTGAGATACGACGACGTTCTTCGTCGATATCCAGAACCATAACTTCAACTTCGTCGCCCAGATTAACAATCTTAGATGGGTGAACATTTTTGTTAGTCCAATCCATTTCAGACACGTGAACCAGACCTTCAACACCGTCTTCCAACTCGGCAAAACAGCCGTAGTCAGTGAGGTTAGTGATCTTAGCTTTAGCACGTGCGCCTTCTGGGTAACGGCCTTTGATGTCGCCCCAAGGATCCTCGCCCATCTGCTTCATACCCAGAGATACGCGGTTACGCTCGCGATCAAACTTAAGTACTTTAACGTCAATCTCGTCGCCGACATTGATCATCTCAGAAGGATGCTTGATGCGCTTCCAAGACATATCGGTGATGTGCAACAGACCATCGATTCCACCCAGATCAACGAACGCGCCGTAATCAGTAAGGTTCTTAATAACACCTTTGAGTGATGCGCCCTCTTCGAGGTTGGCCAGCAGTTCTTCGCGTTCTACAGAGTTTGCACTCTCCATTACGGCACGACGGCTGACAACAACGTTGTTGCGCTTAGGATCGAGCTTGATAACTTTAAATTCTAATTCGATGTTCTCAAGGTGAGTAATCTCACGCAGTGGACGAACATCAACCAGTGAACCTGGAAGGAACGCGCGCAAGCCGCGAACATCAACAGTAAATCCACCTTTAACCTTGCCGCTGATAATTCCGATAACGACTTCGTCAGCTTTGTGAGCTGCTTCAAGTTCGATCCAGGATTCTGCGCGACGGGCTTTTTCACGGGAAAGCTTAGTAGCACCGAAACCATCTTCAACGGCTTCGAGAGCAACCTGTACTTCGTCGCCAATGGCAACTTCAAGTACGCCTTTCTCGTCATAAAATTGGTCAATCGAAATAACACCTTCAGACTTCAGTCCAGCATGGACTGTTACCCAGTCTTTATCGATATCGATAATTACGCCAGTAATGATGGCGCCGGGGTTCATTTCAACGGTTAATAGACTTTCTTCAAATAGATCTGCGAAATTTTCGCTCATGGGTTGATCCTGAGTTTTGACAGAGATATGACAGAAGACCTGCTAGCGTCACTCTCTTTTTTCCGCGCTGCCAGTTTACGCGGGTCAGTTAAAATAAAGGCCTACAGCAATAAAAGCTGGCGATTGCTGCGTTGCCCGTTTGGTGTTGAATAGCTAAATTCTGTGTTACAAATACGGCTTAAAAATGTTACTTGATGCCTTTAACAGAGAGGATATTAAGTACCGTATCTGTTACTTCCTGAATCGACATGGTCGAGGTATCTAACTCAATGGCTCCCTCTGCTGCTCGCAGCGGTGAAGCGTCTCTGCTCATATCTCTTTCATCTCGAGAGCGCACCTGCTCTACGAGGGCGGGCAGACTAACATCTTCGCCCTTTTCTAGCAACTCTTTGTAGCGCCGATTGGCGCGTTCTTCGGCGCTGGCGGTGAGGTATATCTTGAGCTCTGCAGCGGGGAAAACTTCAGTGCCCATATCGCGGCCATCGGCAACCAAACCCGGGCTTCTAACAAACATTCTCTGGCGCTTTAGCAGCGCTGACCGGACACCGGGAAATTGCGCAACTTTTGAGGCTAACAGGCCAGTTTCTTCAGTGCGTAATTCGTGGCTTACCTCTTCGCCCTCAAGATAGACTTTAAAGCTGCCCGCTTTTTCAGTTTCAAAGCGGATATCCATATGTTCCGCCAAAGCCATCAGACCTTTTTCACTGGCAACACTGACATGGTGACGCAGGGCCGATAACCCCAAGAGACGATAGAGTGCGCCGCTGTCTAGATAATAGAACCCGAGCTTCTTGGCGACAATGCGACTGATTGTTCCTTTTCCCGCACCACTAGGGCCGTCGATGGTAATCACCACCGCGTTGTTGTTTTCAGCCACTTAGGACTCCTGAGTCTCAACGCCAATGGTCAAACCAATAGCGCTGGCAAGATCAACAAAGCCGGGGAAAGAGGTGGCAATATTGTTGCACTCGATAATTTCAATTTCCCCTGCCGAGCGCAGACCGGCAATAGCAAAGGCCATGGCAATACGGTGATCGTCATGACTGTGGACTGTGCCACTGCCAAGCTGGCCGCCCTGAATGCGAATACCATCGGCTGTGGACTGGGCATCAATTCCCAGAGTCACCAGGCCGTCGGCCATGCTTTGAATACGGTCGCTCTCTTTAACGCGCAATTCTTCGGCGCCGGTTAGTACAGTTTCGCCTTTGGCACAGGCCGCGGCGACAAACAGTACTGGGAATTCATCAATCGCCAGTGGTACCTGATCTTCCGGAATCACAATGCCATTTAGCTGTGCATGGCGGATTCGGATATCCGCCACGGGTTCGCCGCCCACTTCTTTTTCATTGGACAGTTCAATGCTGGTGCCCATCTGACGCAGAATATTAATCACACCGATGCGGGTTGGGTTAACACCCACATGACGCAAGGTGATATCCGAGCCTGGCGTGATGGCGGCTGCCACCATAAAGAAGGCCGCTGAAGAAATATCTGCCGGCACATCAATACGGGTGGCAGTCAGTGATCCACCACCTGAAAGTGAGGCCTTGCTGCCGTCGCTGACAACCGAATAACCAAAGCCGCGCAACATACGCTCACTGTGGTCGCGGGTCGGTGCTGGCTCGACGGTTGAAGTCTCACCTTCAGCGTAGAGCCCAGCTAACAGAACGCAGGATTTAACCTGGGCGCTGGCCATGGGCAGTACGTAATTGATCGGCTTGAGTTTGTTGCCACCTTTTATACGCATCGGTGGTCTGCCACCTGGGGCGGTTTCGATTACGGCGCCCATCTCGGCCAGCGGATCGGCCACACGGGCCATAGGTCGACCTGAGAGTGACTCGTCACCGGTGAGCTCAACATCAAAATTCTGCCCGGCCAAAAGTCCACTGAGCAGACGCATGGAAGTGCCGGAGTTACCCAGATAGAGTGGCTTGGTCGGTCCTTTTAAGCCGTGCAGACCGACACCGTGAATCACCACACGGCCCTGCTCTGGACCTTCAATAATAACGCCCATATCGCGGAACGCCTGCAAGGTTGCCAGGCTGTCTTCCCCCTCGAGGAAACCAGTAACCTCGGTCATGCCTTCGGCAATGGAGCCGAGCATAATCGATCGGTGAGACATTGATTTGTCGCCGGGGACACGAATATCGCCGCGGGCAACGCCACCAGGTGTGACTTTATAATTTATTATTTTCTCTGACATGGTTTGCTGTAATGCCTTTGGGTCGATTGATTGTCCAAAATGGTTGCGTGCATCGCGAGCCCGCGTAAACACATCCATCAGATAGGTTTCGTCGCCTTTATCTATGGCGCTGCGCATCTCACTAAAGTTGACCATAATCTGGTCGAGAACACTGAGGATCGCCTGGCGATTGGCCAGCGCTATATCTCGCCACATAATTGGATCGCTGGCGGCAATGCGGGTAAAGTCGCGAAAGCCTCCAGCGGCATAGCGAAAGATCTCGCGGTTATCGCGCATGCTCGCCAACGTGTCCACTAGGGAGTAAGCCAAAAAATGTGGCAGATGGCTGGTGGCGGCCAAGACTTCGTCATGCTCTTGAATATCCATGCAAGAGACCACAGCCCCCACCTTTTGCCAGAGCTTTTCCACCAGCTGCACATGGCTTTCGCCACTGCCAGCATGGGGTGTCAAAATAACTCTATGGTCTTTAAATAGATCTGCTTTAGCTGCGGTGACACCGCTTTTTTCTGAGCCTGCAATGGGATGCCCGGGTACTAATTGAACTGGCAGGTGGCCATAGATCTCTTCTGCGGCAGCCATCACGCTGCCTTTAACGCTGGCAACATCGGTGATGGTGACCTGATCGGAGAGCAGCTCAGAGCACTCTTTAAGAATCGCGGGTACGGTAAGGGTAGGCACGCCAATAACGACAATATCGCCGGCACCCAGGTCAGGCGCAATAGCAGCCAAACTCTGTTCTGGACGATCAATAACACCCATTTCTAGGGCCAGATCGAGAGTAGAAGAACGTCGAGAGATTCCCACTACCTGAGAGGCCAAGCCGGCATTGCGAGCGGCCAAGGCAAGACTGGAACCGATTAGTCCCAGGCCGATAACAACCAGACGATTAACCACTGGCTGTGCTGTTTGAGAAATTTGCACCATGACAGATCACATCGAAATAAATAGATTAATCGTTACTATAGGCAATATTAGTAGCAACGTTTAGAGAACCGCTCGCGGGTAAGAACCGAGTATTTTCAATTCCGCCACCTCATCTGCCAATTCGGCAAGCACCGCAGCCGCAGCTGGGTCGTCAACATGAGCAGCAAAATCGATAAAGAAGATGTAAGACCATTTGCTATTGCGCGAGGGTCGCGATTCCAGTCGAGTCATATCGACACCGTGACGACGGAATGGCTCGAGCAGATTATGCAATGCACCGGGCTTATTCTGAACCGATACAACGATGGAGGTTTTATCGTCACCGCTGGGTGGCACCATCTCGCGGCCAATAATCAAAAAGCGCGTTGAGTTGTCCGGCAGGTCCTCAATTTTTTCCCAGAGCTTTTCCAGGCCATAGAGCTCACAGGACATATCGCCAGCAATCGCAGCTGAGTTCCACTCACCCTGAACTCGTCGCGCCGCTTCAGCATTGCTGCTCACCGCCACACGCTCAATATTGGGGTAGTTGGAATCCAACCACTTGCGGCACTGGGCCAGTGACTGGGCGTGAGAATAGACACGAGTCACAGTGTTTTTATTGGTGTTGGGGCCAATCATAAAGTGCTGATGAATACGCAGCTCAACTTCTCCGCAGATCTTAACCGAGGAGTCTATAAAGCTGTCTAGGGTGTGGCTAACCACGCCCTCGGTAGAATTCTCAACCGGCACCACACCGTAGTTGCAGGACTCGGCCAGCACATCGCGGAACACTTCATCAATCGCCGCTTTGGGAACAGTTACAGCGGAGTCGCCAAAGTGCTTGAGCGTGGCTTCCTGGGTAAAGGTGCCCTCTGGTCCAAGAAAAGCCACTTTAATCGGCTGTTCCAAGGCCAAACAGGCGGACATAATCTGTCGAAACAGACGCGCCATCTCTTCATCACCGAGAGGACCGACGTTTTTTTCCATAATCGAGCGCAGAACCTGAGCTTCGCGCTCAGGGCGGTAATAGGTCTCGTCGCCCTGCTCTTTTTTGATCTTGGCAACGTCTTGAGCACAGCGCGCTCGGGCACTGATCTTGGCCATAATCTCTTGATCGAGATTATCAATCTTATTGCGCAGCTCGAGCAGTGGATTCTTTTCAGTCATGATCTAAACCTTACTCGTCAGCGGAGCTGTCGTCGGAAGAGCCTTCAGCGGTATTGTCATCGACAGAGCCTTCAGCGGTATTGTCATCGACAGCGGCTTCGTTATTAGAAGCAGAGCCCTCAGCGGCATTGTCATCAAGAGCCGCATCATCTTCAATTAAAAGTTCTTCTTCCTCCGGCTCAGCAATACGTGCCAACCGAACCAGATTTTCGCTGTCTTTCAAACGGATAATGCGCACGCCCTGAGTGTTACGACCCACAACCGAGACTTCGTCACCGCGAGTTCGCACCATGGTGCCCTGATCCGAAATAAGCATAATTTCGTCACCGGAGAACAGCTGCGTCGCGCCAACCAACGGTCCGTTACGCTCGCTGGCCTGAATCGCAATCATTCCCTTGCCGCCGCGCCCTTTTGTTGGGAACTCGTCGACCTTGGTGCGCTTGCCGTAACCATTTTCACAAACCGTCAGCAGGAAGCCATCTTCTTCAGGTATAACCATAGAGATAACTTCATGGCCTTCTGGCAGACGCATGCCGCGCACACCTTTAGACACTCGACCCATGGAGCGGGCATCGGTACTGGCAAAGCGTACCGCCTTGCCTTCAGAACTGAGCAACATCACATCGCTGTCGTCGTCAATAATCGCGGTGCCAACCAGATGATCTCCCTCAACCAGGTCCACCGCACGCAAACCGACACTGCGGGGGCGGGAGTACTGTTCTAAAGAGGTCTTCTTCACGGTGCCATTAGCGGTGGCCATAATGACAAACTTATCGGCGCTGTACTCTTCAACTGGCAGGATTGAGCTAATACGCTCTCCTTCATCAAGCGGTAACAGGTTGACCACTGGACGTCCGCGAGAGTTGCGGCCGGCAACGGGAATCTGATAAACCTTGAGCCAGTAAACCTTGCCCAGGTTGGTAAAGCACAGAATAGTCGCGTGAGTGCTGGCAACCAAAAGATGCTCAACAAAGTCTTCATCTTTAACTGCAGTTGCTGACTTGCCCATGCCGCCGCGACGCTGAGCTTGATAATCGCTCAATGGCTGCGTCTTGGCATAGCCGCCATTGGAGATGGTAACAACTCGGTCTTCTTCAGTAATCAGGTCTTCAATCGTGAGGTCATGGAGCGATTCAATGATCTCGGTGCGACGCTCATCGCCAAACTCTTCGATCACGGCTTCCAGTTCTTCACGAATAACCGTCATCAGGCGAGTCAGGTCGCCGAGGATATCTTGGTACTCGGTAATCTCTTCCAGCTTAACGGCAAACTCGGCAATAATTTTATCGTGTTCCATACCGGTTAAACGGTGCAGACGTAACTCGAGAATATCTTTGGCCTGCTCTGGAGACAGATAGTATTTGCCATCGCGCAGGCCGTACTGATCTTCCAACCACTCCGGACGTGTCGCTTGACTGCCAGCACGCTCCAGCATCTGAACCACTGAGCCAGGATTCCAACCACGGGCGACCAGCGCTTCGCGGGCTTCGGTGGCAGTGGGAGACTGCTTGATCAGTGCAATAATTTCATCGATATTGCCCAGGGCAATGGCAAAGCCTTCCAATGTATGGGCGCGCTCGCGGGCCTTTTTCAATAGATAGATGGTGCGGCGGGTAACCACTTCACGGCGATGACGCAAAAAGTGATGAATCAGCTGCTGCAGATTGAGAATCTTGGGCTGACCATCGACCAGTGCCACAACGTTTATACCAAACACGCTCTGCAACTGGGTCTGGGCGAAAAGATTATTAAGGACTACTTCACCCACATCGGTGCGCTTAATTTCAATAACCACGCGCAGGCCGTCTTTATCAGACTCATCACGGAGCTCGGAGATACCTTCAAGCTTCTTCTCTTTAACCAGTTCGGCAATCCGCTCGATTAGGCGCGCCTTGTTTAGCTGGTAGGGAATTTCGGTGATGATAATGGTTTCGCGCTTGGTCTTTTCGTTGACCTCAATATCCGCTTTGGCGCGCACATAGATGCGTCCGCGACCAGTGCGATAGGCCTGAATAATGCCCGCTCTGCCATTGATAATTGCAGCAGTGGGGAAATCTGGTCCAGGAATATATTCCATCAGTTCATCGACGGTAATATCCGGATTGTCAATCATGGCCAGACAACCTTTGACTACTTCAGTGAGGTTGTGGGGCGGAATATTGGTCGCCATGCCCACAGCAATACCAGAGGAGCCGTTGACTAGCAGGTTGGGTATGCGGGTTGGCAATACATGGGGAATCTGTTCAGTTTCATCGTAGTTGGGGACAAAATCGACGGTCTCTTTCTCGAGATCTTCGAGCAGCGCATGGGCGATCTTGGTCATACGAATTTCGGTGTAACGCATGGCCGCAGCGGAGTCGCCATCGACTGAACCAAAGTTGCCCTGACCGTCCACCAGCATATAGCGCAGCGAGAATGGCTGAGCCATACGGACAATGGTCTCGTACACAGCAGAGTCACCGTGAGGGTGGTACTTACCGATTACGTCGCCAACAACACGGGCTGATTTCTTGTAGGCCTTGTTCCAATCGTTGCCCAGCTCATTCATGGCGAATAGCGCGCGGCGATGCACAGGCTTGAGGCCGTCTCTGACATCTGGCAGTGCCCGGCCAACAATCACACTCATGGCGTAGGCCAGGTAGGATTGCTTGAGTTCGTCTTCGATATTTACCGGAACAATTTCTTGTGCTAAATCACCCATAAGTTTCCGTCGCGCCCTGAAGTTTTATCGCTATTATTTTAGATCCGCTCACAACCCATTTAATGCAGTCATTAAAGCGTGCCGATAGGCGCCAAAAGCAGCCCGTTTAAAGGCCTGAATTCTACCATACATATCCCCATAGTGGTTCGCTTTTATTGACCTGAAACTCACGCCAAAGCTTAACCCGCAGTAAAAAGTCGGTATACTCCGAACCTTCGCTCAGGAGGCTTCATGCAGCCCATAAAAATCGATTTACTTATCAATAGCCGATGGATTATTCCGGTGGTTCCAGAGAACCGGGTATTTGAAAACTGCGCCCTGGCCATTGACCAGCAAAAGATTGTCGGTATTTACCCCCAAGCCGAGGCACAGAGCAAATTTGACCCTCTGGCTGTAGTGGATCTGGATGACCATATTCTTATGCCCGGCCTAGTTAACGCCCACGGTCACGCCGCCATGAGCCTACTGCGTGGCTATGCTGATGATCTGCCACTGCAGCCCTGGCTGGAAGAACATATTTGGCCAGTGGAGGCTCGTGTCCTCAGCGCCGAGTTTGTCGCCGATGGCACCAATCTGGCGATGGCGGAGATGATCAAGACCGGCACCACCTGCTTTGCCGATATGTACTTTTTTGCCGACACAGTGGCCGAGCAAGTTCAGCGCAGCGGCATGCGCAGTCAGATTGGTTTTACCGTGTTCGATTTCCCCACTGCAGGCGGCAAGGATCCAGACGACTATATTCACAAGGGTCTGCAACTGCGGGATATGTATAAAGGCGATGGACTGATTAAAATTGCCTGTGCGCCCCACGCACCCTACACAGTGGGTGATGAGACTATGCGCCGCATAGCAACCTATGCCAATGAACTGGATATGCCTGTGCATATTCACTGCCATGAAACCGCTCAGGAAGTTGCCGACTCCCTCAAACTCTACGGTTGTCGACCGCTGCAGCGCCTCG
>Ga0233426_10004558_pt1 | contig 10369 bp, 6 predicted proteins | sample SI_118_April2016_6_FD_179875 | JGI IMG/M metagenome (GOLD analysis project Ga0233426, IMG submission 179875) | Seawater microbial communities from Saanich Inlet, British Columbia, Canada - SI_118_April2016_10_MG | ecosystem: Environmental > Aquatic > Marine > Inlet | place: Canada: British... | reverse complement strand
CAATCGATTTGGGCCGAAGCCGGGCCGCTAGCGGCGCTCGAGCACGGCGAGTCTCCTCGGCAGCCGCTGCGAACAGGTCGGTCATGAACGTGCACCGAGCACGCGCTGGTACGAAGGCTTGCGGAACTCGACCACCTGGTCGACCAGCCACGGCACCTTCACCCACTTCCAGTCGTCGAACTCGTCACCGTCAGGGGTCGGCTCAACCTCGTCGTTGCGAGCCTCAAAAAAGAACCACCGTTGCGCCTGCCCTAAACGTGCCCCTCGTTTGACGCCATCAGGCCACTCGTACACCGTCCAGTCGGGATATTCGTCGACGAGGCGGACGTCTGTGGGGCCGAGCCCCGTTTCCTCTTCCAACTCTCGCCAGGCACCCTCGACCGGCGACTCACCAACGTCGATGCCGCCCTGGGGCAATTGCCATTGGCCGGGAAAATCGGTGCGCTGAAATGCCAGGACGCGACCCTTCGAATTCGACACCACCGCGACAGTTCCAGCTCGGAATTGCAGACTCCCCATCAGAAGTGCATCGTACTGCGCGGCCCTGATCGTCAGCGCCCGATATGGCGCAAGCGGGTCTGCACGTCGACGTAATCGGGGTCAATTTCAGCAATTGTCGCAAACCAGCGGCGCGCCTTGATCGGGTCGTTCAGTCGGTCGTAGAAGTCGGCCAGCACGTACCACTGGCGGAGATGGTGCTCCTTGACCGACTTGGTGTTCTTTGTCGCTGGCATCATCGTCTCGATTGCAGCCGGGAGGTCGCCACGGTCCGCAAGTGCGCCAGCGGCGACGATCCGGCCCTCGGCCAGAATGTCGTGGCGCGGTGATGATTCACGGATGAGCAACCACACGCGCTCGACTGCCGACCAGCGCTCAAGCGCCCGGTAGCAGTCTGCGAGCGGCGGCAAGATCTCTTGGTTCTCGTGCAGGTCGTGCGCAATCTCCAGCGAAGCGGCCGCCTGCTTGTACCTGCCGAGGCGGTAATTCGCCAGGCCGGCGACTTCGTGCGCAGCAGCGACGCCGGGCGCCTCTTTGGCGATGGAGCTCGCGATCCGTTTGGCTTCGTCGAAACGCTCGCGATCGAGTGCTTCGCTCGCCTGTGCCAGTCGTTCGGACAACCTGGCACCACGTTGGGCACCCAGCGCGTCGTTGAGCTGCGCGGCAATTTCGGGGTCGAGTTCGGGCGCGTCACGCGACGCCCGGTCGGGAGAGCCCGCCCGCTGTGTTGCCGCTTTGGCTGCACCACGAACCGAGCCCTGATCGATCCACTGCTCGGTCGTACGTGCCTCGATCTTGGCGCGTTCTTGTTCCTTCGCCACCGCAGGGTCGACTTCTGGCTTGGGGCCACGTCGACGCTTCACGTCCATCGACCGGCGGTCGGCCTCGGTCAACTGCGGGCGATCCTGTTTGAACCGATCGTCGCGACCGGAGCCCTTGCCGCCACGTCGGTCGGAGCGATTTGCACCGCGATCATTTGCGCCGCGGTCATCACGGCTGCCGCCGCTCCGCGAACCACCGGAAGAACCCCCAGAACCGGGCTTGCCGTCGCGGCGACCGTCGTCGTTGCGGCGCGAAGAACTTGAGGATCGGTCACCAGGCATGGCCGAACATGCTACGTCCGCCCACACCCATTCGTGTTGGTTGGGGTGATTTGGGGTGAAAACGAAAAAAGCGCACCACCGGCAAAATCCGGATGATGCGTTTTTCGTAAGTAATCGGGCGACGTCCTACTCTCCCAGGAGATCTCTCTCCAAGTACCATCGGCGCTGACAGGCTTAACTTCCGTGTTCGGGATGGGAACGGGTGTGACCCTGTCGCTATGGTCACCCAAATCAATTGTCAACTTAAGGTGATCCTTAAGGACTCCAGAGCAAGCACGAGCTGTTTAACCAAGCCCTCGGCCGATTAGTACCGGTCAGCTGAGCGTATTACTACGCTTACACTTCCGGCCTATCAACGTGATGGTCTCGTCACGGGCCTTACTGCGTTAACCGCATGGCTATTCTCATCTTCAACCGGGTTTCCCACTTAGATGCTTTCAGCGGTTATCCCTTCCGTAGGTGGCAAATCTGCGATGCTTCTGGCGAAACAACAGACACACTAGAGCTACGTCCATCCCGGTCCTCTCGTACTAAGGATAGCAGTTGTCAAAATAGCTTCGGCTGCGGAGGATAGGGACCGAACTGTCTCACGACGTTCTGAACCCAGCTCGCGTACCGCTTTAATGGGCGAACAGCCCAACCCTTGGGACCTGCTTCAGCCCCAGGATGCGATGAGCCGACATCGAGGTGCCAAACCTTCCCGTCGATATGGACTCTTGGGGAAGATTAGCCTGTTATCCCCGGGGTACCTTTTATCCGTTGAGCGACCACACTTCCACACGTGATGGCCGGGTCACTATGCCCTACTTTCGTACCTGCTCGACTTGTAAGTCTCGCAGTCAAGCTCCCTTGTGTCATTGCACTCGACGGCTGATTGCCAACCAGCCTGAGGGAACCTTTGGGCGCCTCCGTTACTCTTTAGGAGGCGACCGCCCCAGTCAAACTACCCGCCTGGCGCTGTCCCTGACCCGGATAACGGGCCGAGGTTAGAGCTCCAAAGTACGCAGGGTGGTATTTCAACAATGACTCCACACTAGCTAGCGCTAATGCTTCCCAGTCTCCCACCTATCCTACACAACGCAATTCAAAACTCAACACCAAGTTATAGTAAAGGTCCACGGGGTCTTTCCGTCCTTCCGCAGCTAACGAGCATCTTTACTCGTACTTCAATTTCACCGGGTCTATGGTTGAGACAGTGGGGAAGTCGTTACGCCATTCGTGCAGGTCGGAACTTACCCGACAAGGAATTTCGCTACCTTAGGACCGTTATAGTTACGGCCGCCATTCACTTGGGCTTAGGTTCACAGCTTCGCTCAATAAAGAACTAACCGTTCCCCGTGACCTTCAAGCATTGGGCAGGCGTCACAGGGTATACATCGCCTTACGGCTTCGCACCCTGCTGTGTTTTTGGTAAACAGTCGCTACCCCCTGGTCTGTGCCACCCACCTCAGCTCGGAGAGTAAATCTCGTCACCAAAGCAGGTCCTCCTTCTTCCGAAGTTACGGAGGTAATTTGCCGAGTTCCTTAACCATAGTTCTCCCGCTCGCCTTAGTATTCTCTACCCGCCCACCTGTGTCGGTTTGGGGTACGGGCTCCGTGCCAGCTCATTGCTGGGCTTTTCTTGGCAGCATAGAATCAGTGACTTCACAGTATGTCGTTCGGCATCACGTCTCAGCGTTACGCTCCCAACTCTCATCGGGAACCGCCTACACGCTTACCCCAGGACTACCATCGCCTGGGCTCACTTATCTTCCTGCGTCCCCCGTCAACTATCCGCCAGCCGCTCGGTCAGCTCGCTCAACATAAAGATGAACAGCCCCAACGTTGCAACTATTGGACTTGGCGCGGGCACGGAGGTACTGGAATATCAACCAGTTGTGCATCGACTACGCCTTTCGGCCTCGCCTTAGCTCCCGACTCACCCTGGGGGGATTAGCCTTCCCCAGGAACCCTTGGGCTTTCGGCGGAGGGGTTTCTCACCCCTCTCTCGTTACTCATGCCTGCATTCTCACTCGATAGCGCTCCACGAACCCTTACGAATCCGCTTCACAGCCCTATCGACGCTCCTCTACCGCTCCTGACAAAGTCAGAAGCCCATAGCTTCGGCTCTGTACTTGAGCCCCGTTACATTGTCCGCGCAGGATCACTCGACCAGTGAGCTATTACGCACTCTTTCAAGGGTGGCTGCTTCTAAGCCAACCTCCTGGCTGTCTATGCAATCCCACATCGTTTACCACTTAGTACAGAATTAGGGGCCTTAGCTGATGATCTGGGCTGTTTCCCTTTCGACCAACGAAGCTCATCCCTCGTGGTCTCACTGCCGTGCTCTGGAGTCTCGGCATTCGGAGTTTGACTAGGGTCGGTAAGCTTGTGGGCCCCCTAACCTAATCAGTGCTCTACCTCCGAGACTGAACGCACGACGCTGCACCTAAATGCATTTCGAGGAGAACCAGCTATTGCCAAGTTTGATTAGCCTTTCACCCCTATCCACAGCTCATCCCGGCAGTTTTTAACCTACGTGGGTTCGGTCCTCCACGGAGTCTTACCTCCGCTTCAACCTGGCCATGGATAGATCACTTGGCTTCGGGTCTACAGCATGCGACTCTACGCCCTATTCAGACTCGCTTTCGCTCCGGCTACCCATCACTGGTTAACCTTGCCACACACCGTAACTCGCAGGCTCATTCTTCAAAAGGCACGCCATCGTGGCCACCCGAAGGTGACGACACTCTGACTGTTTGTAAACCAACGGTTTCAGGTACTATTTCACTCCCCTCCCGGGGTACTTTTCACCTTTCCCTCACGGTACTGGTTCACTATCGGTCGCCAAGGAATACTTAGTCTTATGGGGTGGTCCCCACAGATTCACGCCGGCTTTCACGGTTCCGGCGTTACTTGGGATGACACGCAGGTAGTACATACATTTCGGATACGGGGCTGTTACCCACTCTGGCCTGACTTTCCTGATCAGTTCTCCTATGCAGCACTTGTAACCTGTGACAGATCTGAAGCTCTATCTCGTGGTCCCACGACCCCGCACCAGCAACGCCTTCAGGCTTGACACTGGCACGGTTTAGACTCAACCCATTTCGCTCGCCGCTACTCAGGGTGTCGCGGTTGCTTTCCTTTCCTCGGGGTACTGAGATGTTTCAATTCCCCCGGTTCCCTCCAACCGCCCTATGTGTTCAGGCGGCGGTACACACTCCATAACGAGTGGTGGGTTTCCCCATTCGGACATCTCCGGATCAATGCCTAGTAGACGGCTCCCCGGAGCTTTTCGCAGTCACTCACGTCCTTCATCGGTTCTTGGCGCCAAGGCATTCACCGTTGGCTCTTATTAGCTTGGAAAAACAAATAATCTATTCATATACGAAACAACCATCAAAAGACAGTCATCTCGAAGATGCTCGTGCTTGCTCTGCAGTTCTCAAGGTGCTACCAAACACCGGAACCAACACCCATCACATGCCATCGGAAAGGATGACGACGAGGCCGGCTCAACAGTGCGGCATGAAAGAGTAAGACTCCCTCAAAACAGAAGAGAAGACAATGTGCACCTGAACCCGCTACATCAAGAGGGACCGAATCCCTACAACCAATGCGCGCTATCCAGACAGACGTGCCAGTGCACCAACAGGTGTGTCATGCAACCGCAGAGAACAAACGTCTCTGATCGATTGATGAAGCACTCCTTAGAAAGGAGGTGATCCAGCCGCACCTTCCGGTACGGCTACCTTGTTACGACTTCACCCCAATCACCGACCCCACCTTCGACGGCTCCCTCCCAAAAGGGTTGGGCCACCGGCTTCGGGTGTTGCCGACTTTCGTGGTGTGACGGGCGGTGTGTACAAGGCCCGGGAACGTATTCACCCTGGCGTGCTGATCCAGGATTACTAGCAACTCCGGCTTCATGGAGTCGAGTTGCAGACTCCAATCCGAACTGAGACCGGCTTTGTGGGATTCGCTTACCCTCGCGGGTTCGCAGCCCTCTGTACCGGCCATTGTAGCGTGTTTGCAGCCCTGGGCATAAGGGGCATGATGACTTGACGTCATCCCCACCTTCCTCCGAGTTGACCCCGGCAGTCTCCTACGAGTCCCCAACTTTACTTGCTGGCAACATAGGATAAGGGTTGCGCTCGTTGCGGGACTTAACCCAACATCTCACGACACGAGCTGACGACAGCCATGCACCACCTGTGTAAGGCCCCGAAGGACACCCTATCTCTAGAGCTTTTCCCTACATGTCAAACCCAGGTAAGGTTCTTCGCGTTGCATCGAATTAAGCAACACGCTCCGCTGCTTGTGCGGGCCCCCGTCAATTCCTTTGAGTTTTAGTCTTGCGACCGTACTCCCCAGGCGGGGCACTTAATGCGTTAGCGACGGCGCGGATCTCGTTGGTTGAGACCCACACCTAGTGCCCAACGTTTACGGCATGGACTACCAGGGTATCTAATCCTGTTTGCTACCCATGCTTTCGCTCCTCAGCGTCAGTTACGGCCCAGAGCGGCGCCTTCGCCGCTGGTGTTCCTCCTGATATCTGCGCATTTCACCGCTACACCAGGAATTCCCCGCTCCCCTACCGTACTCTAGTCATAGCAGTATCGAGTGGCCTCTCTGGGTTGAGCCCAGAGTTTTCACACCCGACTTACCAAACCGCCTACGAGCTCTTTACGCCCAATAAATCCGGATAACGCTTGGTGCCTACGTGTCACCGCGGCTGCTGGCACGTAGTTGGCCGCACCTTCTTCTGGAGGTACCGTCATTTTCTTCCCTCCTGAAAGCGGTTTACAACCCTAAGGCCTTCTTCCCGCACGCGGCATCGCTGCATCAGGCTTTCGCCCATTGTGCAAGATTCCCCACTGCTGCCTCCCGTAGGAGTCTGGACCGTGTCTCAGTTCCAGTGTGGCTGATCATCCTCTCAGACCAGCTACCCGTCGATGCCTTGGTGAGCCGTTACCTCTCCAACAAGCTGATAGGCCGCGAGATCCTCCCAAACCGATAAATCTTTCTTCAAACAACCATGCGGTCAAATGAAGGCATCCGGTATTAGCAGTCGTTTCCAACTGTTATCCCAGAGTCCGGGGCAGATTTCTCACGTGTTACGCACCCGTTCGCCACTAAATCTTCCGGAGCAAGCTCCATGGACTTCGTTCGACTTGCATGTGTTAAGCGTGCCGCCAGCGTTCATCCTGAGCCAGGATCAAACTCTCCAACAAAAATATGCCCAACCCAAACTCACACCAAAGTGCTCATCCAAGCCGAAGCGATTGTCAGAAGAGCGCAATATATCGTCGTCGATGATTACTCATCTTCAGAACGAGCCGGGAAAGGCCCTCGAGTCCATTGCGTCCTTGCTGTGTGGCCCACCGTATTAACGCAATCGCCAAAGCAACGCAATCATGACGACAGACCGGTATCCGTGTTTGGTGCCACCAGGGACGGTGACACCGAAATTGACTGGGCAGAAACATCCGCCACCCGAAAGTGACATCAGAACTGCCCGCACTGGCATTCTGTCTTCTCTTCTGTTTTCAAGGAGCCAAAAAGGCTACGGCACGCACCCTGACCAGGACATTCACCCAAACCAGACCGTTGGTGCCACACTCTTCCAGAAGCAAATGCCTCCGTGGAGCGAAGAGCTACGCTACGGCCATCGAGAGGTTCGCGCAACCTGCCGTAAAGATTTGTGGGGCACGGCATCTCAGTCGGCGTTGCTCCAGCGGGAGAACCTCGGGTTGGTTCCTCCTCATGGAGTTCCACGTCTCCCCTGTGGGGGCGCAAGCGTGGGTTCGCTCAGGCTCACGACGGCGCCTCGCCATCACCAGATCTGATTAACTACAAAGGCCCCTCTTCACACCTCAGCGACCACACCTCACGGAGAATCCGACATGGCCAAGCTGACACCACGTGCATCCATCCTGAGCAGCATTCCCATGTTCTCAGGGCTGTCGAAGAAGGAGCTCGCGTCGATCCAGCGGATGATGTCCAAGATCCCCATCGATGCCGGCTCGGAGTTCATCAAGCAAGGCACGGTCGGTCGGGAGGCCTTCATCATCGTGAGCGGCAATGCGTCAGTCTGGAAAGACGACAAGCTCGTTGCTTCAGTTGGACCGGGCTCCGTGATCGGCGAAATGGCACTGCTTTAGGGAACACCGCGCAATGCAACCGTGAAGGCAGAGAGCGACCTCATGGTCGAAGTCCTCGGCAGCCGTGAGTTCTCCGCCTTCCTTGATGCCAACATTGCAGTCACGCGCAAAGTGCTCAAGTCCACAATCACTCGGCTCATGGAAGCCGAATCATCGCTGCTCGGCTAGCACCTCTGCCCCGAGGGCCCGCAGCCAGACCCCAGCGCCAAACGCCCACGGTCCATCACCGCGAGTAGGCGTCGGGTCATTCGAACGAAAACCCCTCGTAGCCGTTCGCTTCACAGGCGGCAATGAACATCAGGTAGCCGTCGGTGCTGGGATAATTCAGCAGTTGGCGACGCTTCCCGGGAATGTTGGCCCCCATGTACCAACTGTCAGCCTGAGACAGCAGGGCCATCGCAGCGACCTCGTCGAGGTGCTCCGCCCATCGGCGGTCAGCACTCGCGGTCGACTCCACACGTCTGGATCCCGTTCGACGCATGTGACTCAGCATTCTCACGACCCAGTCCCCCTGCAGCTCTGCGCAGGTCGGGCCATTGCAGAACGCTGTCGGGCTCTGCGGGCCATAGAGGAACAACAGGTTGGGGAATCCGTTGACGGCCATCCCGAACTGTGTCTCAACACCATCGGACCACCGCTGCGTCAGCGTGTCGCCGGACGGACCGGCGATGTTGATCTGCGTGAGGCCACCGGTGTTCGCGTCAAATCCTGTTGCCAACACGAGCACATCGAAATCATGGTGCCGTCCGTCGGCGGTGCGCACGCCAGTCGCTGTGACGCGCTCGATCGGGGCACCCTGCAGATCAACGAGGTGCACGTTCGGTTGGTTGAAACACTCGTAGTAGCCCTGCTCGAGCGAGGGGCGTTTGGTGCCGAACGGGTAGGGCGGCTCGAGCGGTGCGAGGACGTCCGCGATCGCCGTGTCCGTGATCCGGGCACGTGTCTTATCGCGCCAGAAGTCGTACGCGGTGCGATTGGCGGCGAGATCAAGACCGATGTCTTTGAAGGTCCCGGCCCAGAAGTGGAACCCGCCGGCCTGCCATGCCTCTTCAAAGACCGCACGCCGCTCCTCGGGCGACACCTCCAACGCGCCGACTTCGTGGCGAACAATGTCAAAGAAACTGCCCGGTGGTTCATTGCGTCGTCGAAAGATCTCCGGATAGTCGAGCTTGGCCCGGTCCTGTTCATCAACAGTGAGGCTGCGCTGCTGCATCGGTAATGCCGTCACCGGAGTTCGCTGGAACACAGTCAACTCAGCAGCGGTGCGGCTTGCTTCTTGCACGATCTGGACCGCACTGGCTCCGGTGCCGATCACGCCGACCCGTTTGCCATCGAAGGCGACACCCCCGTCGGGCCACTGCGCCGTGTGCTGACACGGGCCGTCGAAGTCGTCGAGGCCAGCGATGTCAGGAATGTACGGCTTGGACGCAAAACCGGTGCACAGCACGAAGTACCGCGCGACGATCTGACCTGCAGTCGTCTCGACAACCCACCGGCAGCGTTCTTCGTCGAAACGAGCAGCCGTAACTTGTGTGTCGAGACGAATGTGACGCCGCAAGTCGAGCGTGTCAACGACGTGATCGAAGTAGCGGCGCAGCTCTTCTTGACCCGGGAACCGCTCGGTCCAGTTCCAGTCGCGCCACACGGCCTCGATCGAGAACTCGTAGTTCGGCACGTGGGAGTCGACGCGGGCGCCCGGGTAGCGGTTCGTGTTCCACACACCACCGACGCCTGAACTTGCTTCGACGACCTGAGCATCGAAGCCTTCCTGACGCAGGCGGTGGAGTTGATACAGCCCGTTGAAGCCGGCGCCGACGACGAGAACATCGAGCTCCTGATCGTGCTCCTGCGGCTGGGAACCGCGCGACCGTCCGATCACCATGTGAACACCATCTTGGCCGTCGTTGCGTGCTGCATGTTCCCTCCGATTCCTCCGATCTTGTCGGATGAGGTGCGGCTACTTCGATTCGCAGCCCGCTGAAGACGCGACGGCACGCGGAACTGGCGCGACGGCACACAGAACCATGGAAACATGGAACGCGATGACGAACGACGGCAGCACCCCATTCAGTCCTCCGGCACCGCCACCTCCGCCCCCACCGCCTCAGGCCGGTGGGCCAGGCGCAGTGCCACCAGGGCCGGCGTACCCGGCACGATTTGACGTCCGGTAACCCGAGCAGCTCAGCCGCGTGACCACTGCGTTTCGCCTGATCCTGGTCATCCCCATCGCGATCTTGCTGAGCGTGCTCAGCGGCAGTGGAACCCAAGTCACGCAGACTGCTGGCGGGGAATGGGTCATGACCAGCACGGCGAGTGTTGCGAGCGCTCTCTTCGGAGCAACGTTGTTGATGATTCTGTTCCGGAAGCGCTACCCGCGCTGGTGGTTTGACTTCAACTTGGAGCTCACTCGATTCACTGCCCGCGTCGGTGTGTACATGGCACTGTTGACCGACGAGTACCCGTCGACTGTCGACGCCCAGAGCGTGGCACTGGATATCGACTATCCAGACGCGGAGCACGATCTGCGTCGCGGACTCCCGCTGGTCAAGTGGTTCCTGGCCATTCCCCACTACATCGTGTTGTTCTTCTTGGCGATCGGCGCGTTCTTCGCAGTGATCGCCG
>Ga0233426_10004556_pt1 | contig 10371 bp, 8 predicted proteins | sample SI_118_April2016_6_FD_179875 | JGI IMG/M metagenome (GOLD analysis project Ga0233426, IMG submission 179875) | Seawater microbial communities from Saanich Inlet, British Columbia, Canada - SI_118_April2016_10_MG | ecosystem: Environmental > Aquatic > Marine > Inlet | place: Canada: British... | reverse complement strand
AAAGAAGTTGATTAGGTGGTTGTGTAGGTGTTTTTTGTGTATAAACTTGTTGTAGAGTAGTATTTTCTAAATCATTTAGTTCGGTGAAATTCATAAATGTATATATATATATCCGTGTAAAAAAAAGTTCGCAATAATATATATAAATGGAATATAAAAGTACACTTTCAATTGTAGCTATAGTATTATTAATAATATGTTTAATTGCAGTAGCAGCAATGTTAAGTACTCAAAAGTCAAGCATAGTGTGGCCTCCTGATGTGAATGATTGTCCTGATTATTGGGAAAAGAAGCAAAAAGGTGACGATAGTGGTACTATATGTACAAATACAAGAGGTTTAGGAAAACAAGATTGTGCAACAGAAGTAGATTTTGAATCAATAAAAGCATATCAAGGTGAAAGTGGTAAATGCCAAAAATATCTATGGGCAAAATCGTGTAATATGTCTTGGGATGGAATTACAAATGTAGGGCAAATATGTCAAGAGATTGCTTCAGAGAAAAGCGAATAAAATAAAAATTTTATAAACAAATTAAAGATAATTTGTATATAAAAATAAGGTTAACAAAAATACATGGTTTACAACAATTATACTTTAGAATTAGAGAGAACTAAAATAAAGAATGAAATAAGCAACTTTTTATGTAATTTTGAAAATATAAAGAATGATTTATCAAAAGCGAAAGGAATATATATATACGGTGAAACAGGTGTAGGAAAGACAGAATTAATAAAAAATATAATAAATGAGTTGGATATGGATAGTATTTGGTATAATGCATCAGATGTGCGAAATAAAAGTGTATTGGAAACATTAACAAAACAGAATATGTCAAATCATAATGTGATGTCTTTATTTAAGAGGAAGAAAAAGAATATAGTGATTGTAATGGATGAAATGGATGGTATGATAGGTGGTGAGAAAAGTTGTATGTTAAATATAATAAAATTAATAAGAGCAAAGAAAACAAAGAAGCAAAAAATGGAAGAATCGTTAAATAATCCAATAATATGTATAGGTGGAAATAAATTAGATAAACGAGTGAAGGATTTAATGAAAGTATGTGAGTCATTTTATATAGAAAAGCCAAGCAATATACAAATAGGAAAAATAATTAAAAATTATTATTTAAAAGATGAAAACTCAAATTTGGTAAACTTAATATCAAATACTTGTCAAAATGATTTACGTAAGATAGATATAATGATAAATTTGATAAATAACCGAGAAAACATAAATGCCGAAGAACTATTAAGTGATTATAAATGTTTCCAAAAAGATGTAAAGGATTTAATATTAAATTTATTTTTAAAAGAGTCTAAAATAGAAAATCATAATATATCATTAACAGACAATGATAGAACAATAGCATCTTTAATATGGCATGAGAATGTTATAAAACAAGTGAAAACATATGATAAAAATTTTCTGAAAGTATACTATGATATATTAAATAATATATGTTTTTCCGATTTTATAGATAGAGTAACATTTCAAAAGCAGATATGGCAATTTAATGAGATGACTTCTCTAATGAAAACATATTATTCAAATTACATATTTCATAAAAGCAAAGAAGAGAAAAAGATAAGTCTAAAGAGTGAAAGTATTTTAAAAAAACAGGAAATAATTTTTACGAAGGTATTAACAAAATATTCAAATGAATATAGTAATACATTATTTATATCAAATTTATGTGAGTCATTAATGATAGATAAAAAAGATTTATTTGGTTTTTTTTATAGGATAAATGCAAATGCAAATAAAGATGATAATACAACATTAGATAGTATAATAAATGTAGAACAGTTATTGAGTGATTTGGAAGTAAAACGTATGTTAAAGTTTATAGATACTTTCGCATAAATAGTGTAAAATCAGTGTATTTCAGCAATAACCGAAATATATTCATCATTAATTTCGAAACGTTGACCGATAATTTTAACACGTATTACATCATTTTCTTCAATTGAGTTAAATTTATCATTATTATAATGATGGTCTCTTGCAACAAATATAACCATAGGCGTTTTAGTGTATTTAGTAAGTGTCGCTTTGATACCAGCTTTAGTAATATTTTTAGCAGTGCATTCAATAACCATCTGTTCAACCGGAAAGCAAACTTTAGCTTGATAACCGACAACATATTTGGCATATTTATTAAGTAACGTTCCATTGGAAATAGTAATAATATTGGTAGAACCCGGTTCAACAAATCCGTCCTTTATACATTTGCCTTCAATCTTATCAACCAACATCTTTTTAAGAACTTCATTAATATTTTTGCCAACTTGAAAGAATGGAATGTAAATAACCTCAGTTTCAAGCAATGGTGTAAATATTTCAGTTTTTGCTCCCCCTAACTTAATTCTAACATCATCAGGTTTAATCATCGCAGTTTTTAGCATTATATATATTTAATATATAATGTTAATATTTAATATTTATTTCAATTTAAAATAATAACAATGAAAAATAGTTTGGAATAAGCAATAAACCATCTAAACCATCTAAACAAGGTTAAGATGTTTAGTGCCCGAATTATATAGCGCCTCTGGTATAGTCAAGAAATATCTTTTTTCGGATGTTTTATCTTTGTATCTTAGTACTATTTCCATAACTAAAATAATTTTTTGCATTGTTACACGAATTTTCTCCCTCTGTAAATATGTTATTAAAAAATCTTCATTATCTGGTTTATCATTCTTGAGTTTATCATCAAATTTTTCAAATATAGAAATTACAACATCTTTTGCAAGTGTTTGAGCAATAATACTAAGGGTTTTACTTGTTTTATCTAGTTTTAATTTAATACCTCTTTTATTAGTTCGTTTGTCCTTTAAACTTTTAATATAATTAAATCCAAAAACACTGTTTGTGTTAGTGCGTTGTATAATAAATTTGGCATCAACTGTATCTTTAATGCGCGTAATTGTCAACTCGTCAGCATAATTCCATACGTTTTCTTCTGAATTAGTAGTATCATTAATCATAAAGATATAATCACTTAATTCCTTATTTTGTATAATAAAACAATTAATATTTAGTGACGGAACATTGATATTGTGTTTCATAACATAATTTCGTATATATGTATATTTATCTTCAACACCATCTTCATCTATACTAATAGTATTAATCACGTAAATAAATAGATTACATAGTTCATCAAACGGCAATTGTTCAATATAAAAATCGTATAAAATAGATAATTCATAATCAACATAATCTGGAAAGATTTCAATTATTTTGGGTCTAACATCATCAGTATAAAAATTAATTTGCTTTTGTAATATTTCTTTTTTAGTAACCTGTTCCTCCAAATTAGCAATCGTTTTTTTGGCAAGTTCTAAATTTAAACTGAATGTTACATTTTGATCAAATATATCATCAACAATAAGGTCAATACTTTCACGTTTTTTACCAATATCTGTAGCGCGTTCTTCCATTGTAATATATTTATTTTGTGAATATGATGGTTGAAAAATATACAAACTGTCTATATGTATTAGATATCCTTTATTTCCATATTTGTCTATAATTATGTCGTTAGTTTTTTTATCAGTTAGTTGATATAAGGCTATGTCAACTTGTATTTGTGAATACTGATTATTAAAGTTTACAAGTTGTTCAATCTCGTTTTCAGAATATACTAATTTAGTGCCACTGGTTCCGTATAAATCTTTAATTTTAAGTTTGAGTATATTTATATTTAGTTCAAGGTGGTTTTCGTGCAATGTAGATGTATCACTTTTAGTAGTTATAGAATCTATTTCCTTAACAATGCTTGATTTTTCGTCTAAAATATTACATTTATATTGACAAGATTCCATATAATCACAAATGGAACTATATGGTTTATCACCCAATTCATAAGTTATAATTTTTCCAGATGACGTTTTAATATCAATATCGATGTCGAATTCGGTTGATGATAAATTAGTATTTGTATGTTGTAATAAACAATCAACCGAGTGTTCTTTCAACAATCTTGTTATAATTCCGATTTTTTTTGATTTTTTTTCACAGTTTCTATAAAGAAATATATCAACCGCTTCATAATCACTTTCTAAAGTTGTTCCATATAAATAAATTTCAACGTTTCGTTCTTGAAATGGTAAATCTTTATGACTACAATCCCGAATTGCTCTACCAATAATTTGCTCATTTCTATTCATATTGTGCCACGGTTCTAATATATGAACATTTCTAATATTTTTAAAATCAATTCCTTCAGAACCAGTTCTGCTGATTAATATTACTTTAATTAATTTGCCGTCCTTGTTTTCTTTAGATATAGCAGTATTAATATCTTGTTCAATCGTCTGGGAAATATCTTTTTGACCACTAATAATAACATATTTTTGGTTGTTTGATTTGATTTTATTATTTTTTTTATATTCATTTGAAATGACGTTTGATTTTTTTGAATTATTATTAAATCCTCTTTCTTCTAATGCGCATGCGATCGGGATTAAACCCGAATATATATATTGACTATAAATCAAACATATACCATTACTATTTTCAACGTGTTCAACAATACTCTTAATTTTAGAACTATACTTTTCAATATTATCTTTACTAAATATACTTCTATTGTTCTCAAGATATTCATCGTTAAATTCCAATGGTATAGAATTAATATTTTTAACTATTCTTGAAAACCCTTTTTTACCGACTAAATTATCTGGTGATGGAAAACTATCTGTATTTGTTAAATCGATACCCGAATATGGAAAAACAATATTTAGTGCTTGTAATGGTTGCAGTAATTTAAGGTATCCCGTTTTATTAATATTAATATTATCATCTACGTTGTTATAGTTATTACGATTATGATTACTGTGTTCGTTATTCAATAAAGAAATGCAATAATTATATATATCTTGTTGATAATCATATATTTTGGTCATAAACAAGTCAATATGTTCGATATTTCTTGGAATTGTAATATCATTATATTGCTTTATTGGATTATGAGAAGAAGACAGTAATAGTGAATTTTCTGGTTTACTAAACTGTGCCGGGTATATTTTATAAGGGAAAGTGTATGGGTCTTCACCTCTTACAAATGATATATAACCTCTAATAGTTCTAATAAAATGTTTTTTACCAATTTCCTCACCCGAAGTGCTAATTATAAAGTCCCCATTTTTATTAAATATATCTTTATAATTAATATGTAGTTTCCCTTCATTTCTATTAATAATATCAATCAACCATATAATTTCCTTATAACTATTAAACATCGGTGTTGCAGATAATAATAAAAGACGTGTATTATAATTGTGCGAAACAAGTTTATCAATTCCCTGCGACCCCGTCGTTTTTTTCTTAAACTCCTTCTCAATATTTCTGATATTATGTGCTTCATCAATAATGACTAATCTATCTTCAAAAATGTGTTTAATTTCATCCGGATTTAACATAGCTATCCATTTTGAAAATTTAATATACCCCATAAATTTGTAAGAAATATCAATAATTTTGCCTATTTTTTTTGCGATTTCTTCTTTTGAAGAAATTGTATTATTTGGATTAACCTCTTTAATTATTTCATTGCCAATGCATGATGACATTGAAAAAACACTCCCATTTTGTTCCAGTTTATTTTCATCAAATAGTTGTTTTCTAAAGTTATTTTGAACATTTGGTGATGCAACGATTATAGTTTGCTTTATATTCCCAGTTTGTTTCATATAACTTCTCATTTCTTCTGCTATGGATATTGCACTACATGTTTTTCCAGTACCAACGCCGTGAAAAAGTAGTAATGTATTATATGGTGTTTGAAAACTTAAAAAATTTCGAACAAATAATTGGTGCGGTCTTAATGAAAATTTTGCTTCGCAAATATCCTTAGATAATTTTTCTATATCTGCCTTGTCTGTTAGTTTATGTTGCTTTCCAGACAACCTGAATTCTTCTTTTGTTGATATTTTTAAATTAAAATCGTCATCATCATATTTGGGGTATTCAATATATGTGCCTTTTATACTCATACTAATAATGTATTATATATATATTATTAGTATATTATTAGTATTTTTTTAGTACAAATTTATAATATTGTATTATATTTTAGTAATTTGCTAATATTCATTAACATCGTTTTTTTTTCACTATTATACGGTCTAATTGATTCAATAGCATCTTCTAAATTTAACCATTTAATTTTAGATACTTCTGCTTTCTGGTAATTATCTAAATTATAATCTACATCATCATCAACTTCAGCAATAAAATATTTATGTTTATAAGTTTTATAATTTGATGCTATAAATATTTCTTCATATGGTATAATATTTTCAATTAATTTGATATTGTATTTATTAATACCAGTTTCTTCTTCAAATTCTCTAAGTGCACAATCCAATTCTCTTTCGCTATTATTGCGCCTACCTTTGGGAAACCCCCATTCAGGTTCTGTCCATATAGTGGTGGAATCTTCAATTATATTACTAAGATTTAGTAATTTTGAGCTATCGCATAAGTTAGAAATTGTTGTTATTTTTTTCTTTTGTTGTTCTGTAAAATAGGAGCAATCATTATTTTTAAGATAAGATAGAATGTTTTTTTTTTCTATAATAGTCATTTCGTTAATAACATTTTCAATGATTGATAAGTTATAATTAATATTTTTACTATAGAAAAAATCAGAAAATCCAAAACTTTCATTGCGCCTTATCATTAAAAATTCAAACTCATTTGTTTGTTTATTTTTCCTATACAAAATAATTCCTATGCTAATAATTGCTAATTTACAGTCAATATATAGATGTCCGGTAGAACCACAATTATGGCATAGTTCATTGTGTTTGTGATCATTCCGTTTGTGATCATTATTTTTATTCATATTATTTTTATTTATTGTATAGTTCTTATTGTTAAATATAATATTGTTTTTATGTCATAGTTATATAATTAAAAGTATGATTGTATTATAATATGAATTATAATCCAGAAGTATGGGGGCCTCATTTTTGGTTTACAATATTTACGATGGCAATAAATTATCCATTAACCCCATCTAATGTAACAAAAAAAAAGTATTATGATTTTATAATAAATTTACCTATATTTCTACCTTGTGAAAAGTGTGGTGATGATTTTGCAAAATTATTAGATAAATACCCAGTAACCCCATATTTGGATTCAAGAGATTCATTTATACGTTGGGTACATTTTATACATAACAGAGTGAATGAAAATTTAGATGAGCCGACGGAGCAATTAAGTTTAGAAGATGCATTATATAGATACCATTTACATTATAAGAATTTTGTGAGTAAAAAGTCAATGCCAACATTTAATTACAGTTTTTATACATCATTATTTATAATTATATTTATGATACTGATAATATTATATTTATACATTAATTTTTAAAATTACTATAAAAATATTAGTTTTATTTTTTCTAACGTCTTAATATGGGAGATAATATAGAAAAATTAAAAGGAGGAAGTGTTGTAGGTGCAGGTGGATATGGTTGTGTTTTTCGTCCCGCTTTAATTTGTAAAAATGACGAATCTAAAAGACAAAAAGGTTTAGTATCTAAATTAATGATAAAAAAACATGCAAAGAAAGAAATCAAGATTTCATCGAAGTTTGAAAAAATACTTAGCGTAATACCAAATTATAAAGATTATTTTATCTTTCCTGAAAAAATATGTAACCCTACCAATTTAAACGATGAAGATAAAATTAATTTTACTCTAAAGTGTAATACATTAATGCGAAAAAAGATTACAGTTGATAATATAAATAACAAATTAGATGGTTTAAAAATAATACAAATGCAAGATGGCGGTATGGATTTAGATGTATTTTTACGTAATTCAAGAATAAATATGGAAATATTCGGTAAAATGAATGCTTCTTTAGAAAAATTATTAGCAAATGCAATTTTACCAATGAATGCAATGAATGTATTTCATTTAGATTTAAAAGCAAGTAATATGATGATTGATGATAATTATAATGTAAAAATAGTAGATTGGGGTTTATCCACAGTAATAACAGATTTCGATGTAATACCAAGAGAGTTTAGAAGACCATTACATTTTAATATGCCATATTCTGTTATTATTTTGAATAAAGATTTTTTGAATTTTATAGATAAGACTTTGAAAAGCGTGCCAAATATAACTGTAGAAACATTAATTCCTAGGTTAATACAGTTTTATGCTAAATTTTCCGAAACCTATGGTTCAGGACACGAAGACCGAATTAATGATATATTACATAATTTAATGAGTGCTAGGCGTCATCGCCATAATGAAGTAATCATGCGATATATTGCAGAAATAATAATAGAATTTAGAGAAGTTAATAATACGTTTAATGTTACAAAATATTTCAAAGAAGTATTTTTAAAAAATGTAGATATATGGGGTTTTTTTCACGCATATTTTCCTGTAATGAATTTAGACACACCAAGAAAGCAAAGTTATAGTCAAAGGGCAGAAAATTTTATATCAGACAGGTTTAAAGAATTATATACATTATTTTTGCTAAAATATAGTGCTAAACCAATCCCGGTTCTTGAGTTTAGAGATTGGGTTGTAAGAATTCAAAAAACATCAAAAGGTATAATTACAGATGTTAAAACATTTTCGTTTGAATTAGAATCAGTTGTTCCTCTTGCTGGTTCAAAAGATTTATATTTGAAGAGTTTGAATAAAGTTAAATCAAAAAAAGAGGAAGTTAATAAAAAGAAAACAAAGAAAAAAAATAGAAAAAGAAGAAAAAGTAGAGCAAATGATATCTCAAAAACAAGGAAAAAAAATAAAAAATAAAAAAATAATTGTATAGTGTATAGTGTATATTGAATGAAAGTTGAACTTTTAATAGTTGGTTTTACTGTATTTTTTGTTTTGAATGTATATTATGATAATGCACTTTTAGACCGTTTAAAAGGGTATAAAAAATTTGGAAAAATGGGAATGTATTTTTTCGTGGGATTATCGTTATATTTATTAATAAGGAAAGACCCAAATCATACAAAAAATATGTTGGGACAAGCGTCTGAATTTATTAAATATTTGCCAATAGATAGAACCGCAAGTAATATGCTTATGCCAATACTTAATTTTACAGGAACATCAAACACAAATACAGCAACCCCAACATATAATTCAAATTACCAACAACATATATATAAAAACCCAAACCAAAATAATGGACATCATAAAAGAATGATGAACTCTGGCAAGACTTCAAGTAAAAGAAGTGTTAGTGAAACAAAGAAAAAATGGGTAGCATCACAGCAGAATTGGTCTTGCGCGCATTGTAAGATAAAACTTCCAGCGTGGTTTGAAGTTGATCATAAAGTACGTTTAGAGTATGGTGGAACAAATGAAGTATCTAACTTAGAAGCATTATGTCGCGATTGTCACGGGAAAAAGACCGCTTCTGAAAATCTGTAAACATTTGATAATACTTCAACGATATAATAAAGTTTATTAGAAAATTAAATATTCTAATAAACTATATGAAGGCAGAATATTTAATAAATTCGATTGTATATCTTATTTTATATTTAGCAGTATATTTAACTATTATAGTTGATATATTGCAATATTATAAAGATGATATAAATCTGTATGTTAATGTAAAATATATCAACATATCTTGCATATTCGTTGCTTATGCGTTGGTAATTCAAGTTTTCTTTCAAATATATAGTTTTACAAAATCAATTATACCGAATAATACTACAATTTTTCAAGTATTTATGATGTCTATTTTATTTGCATTATCTTTCATAATTTTATTTGTAGGTTATGTGCTTTATAATAAAAATCCGGTTTATTTATTATTATTTGGTATTGGTTTAATTACATTGCCAATTATTCTATTTTTTATGTATAAAGTAATAGATAATTTTTCAAAACCCAAAGATAAAACAACAAGAGCTTCTGATATTGCTGACATCACAAAAAGGGTAAATAAACTTGAATTATCAAAAAAAAAAGATGACAAATCATTATTTTCCTGGTTTTCAAGTAGTGATAAAAAACATAACCCTTCTACAACGTCAAAAACTGTTGAAATAAAAGATTTGAAAAATCCTACTATTGCCGAAAGGACTAACTCTTTGTATAATAGAATCCAGTTAGAATTAACTATTTTACCGAATAGTATTAAAATGTTACTAGGAGCAGAGTTTATATTAATTGGATTATATTTATTCAATAAGTTTGGGATTTCTAGACTGGGTGATTTATATAAACCAAAAGGTATTTATTTAGCAAATAGGTCATTAGATTTATCAAAAAAACATAAAATTGGTGATTATGAAAGCATCAAGAATAAATTGCATTCAAATGTATTACATAATTATAATTATGGATTGAGTATG
>Ga0233426_10004545_pt1 | contig 10386 bp, 13 predicted proteins | sample SI_118_April2016_6_FD_179875 | JGI IMG/M metagenome (GOLD analysis project Ga0233426, IMG submission 179875) | Seawater microbial communities from Saanich Inlet, British Columbia, Canada - SI_118_April2016_10_MG | ecosystem: Environmental > Aquatic > Marine > Inlet | place: Canada: British... | reverse complement strand
ATGATCTGTATGAGAGTGACTTAAATATATAGCGTCTATATTTCATATAGTATTATAATTTAATGTAAATGTAGGATTTCTTCACATTAAATCTCATACCGCATAATCTGATAACCAAGCATCACATAAAATTCTAATTAATTTTCAATCATTATTTTTTATTTCAACAATAAATTCAGAATGTCATAAATAATCAATTTTCATAAAATACAAATTAGGATTTAAACTATCAGGATTATAAAACTTTTACAATAAAAGAAAAGTTTTTATTTTTAGATATTATCTAAAATAGAGAACTATATTCATAATATTCTATTAGTTAACATAATATAACTTATGTAATGTTACTTAGTTAATAAATTCCTATATACTGAATCATTGAATATCAGCTTATATTTCAATATAAAACAAAAACGACCACTATCTGATCGTTTTTAAAATTATATAATAAGAATTTAATTAACATTTAAATTCTCTATATGAGATATTATTTTATTACTTAACTTATTATAATAAATTATTAAAATTATTATAAAAGATAATATTATGTATATTATAGAATATATTAAATCATTCTTTGTAATTCCTATAAGAATAATAAAATATTTATTTAATGTTAGTATTTCCAATAAGACTGCTAATAATAACATCATTACAGCAGATAATATATTCATAATTAAATATCGTGTACGATTCATTGTAAAAACTCCTTTTATTAGTTAGTTTTTTTAATTACTATATGATTATATCTATTACTATAATATAATCAATTATATTTGACATATTATATTTACATATGTTAATATATAAATATAATATAAAATAACATGATTATATGGACACTAACCTAATATACATCTTAATTATTCTTTTTTGGATATGATCACTAGAAACTCTTTATATGGAAATGAGGCACCATAAGGATTATTTATCGTACACTAATTTTAAGAGAGATAAATTTATTAGAGAAAATCAATTAAAATATGTGTACATTAATTTATACCTATATTTATCACAATAAAAAAAAGTTATATTAATAACTTTTTTTTATTGTCTTGATTATAATTCCATATTTATATGATTTTCAACTCATAGAACTTTTATCTTATCTCTTTTTCCTCTTAATTTTTTTACTCATAATTCATTAATTATAAACAGATTTGGATTAGATAAACTTTTATAAGTAGATTCAGATATAAGTATATTTTGTTTTAATTGTCTTGTCATATTTTCAATCCTCGACGCAGTATTAACTGTATCTCATATAACGGTAATTTCCATTCTTTTTGCAGATCATATTGTTCACAAAATTACATCTCATGAATTTATTCAGATTCATATAGAGATCTTTTTTCATACTTCATTGATTTGAAACTTTTTAATATAATTCTGTATTTCTATTGATGCTTTTATACATTTGTCTGAATTAATAGCATCAAATATGATCATAATTCAATCACCTAAAAATTTATCTATATAACCTCAATTATCTTTAATAATATCTACTATTCAATCAAAATAAATATTTAATAATAATAGAGCTCTTTCAGGAGGTAATTTTTCTGTAATAGAAGTAAATCATATAATATCTAAAAACATAATATTTAAATGTTTTTTTATTGATATACCAGGAACTATTTTTTCAGCACCAGCTTCTCAAACTTCACTTATTAATCATTCAGGTATAAATTTCGTAAACACTTCTTTTAGTTCATTATAATCTTTTTCAATTATATTTCTTTTTACATATATTTTTTTGAATATATTGTATATTTCTTCATTTTCCTTGTATATTAATTTTTTATACAAAAGGCTTTTTATATGATCAGTATGTATACTTTCTCATGTTTTTCATATAATTTCTCTCATATATCACTTCCCTTTATCTGATTCTATTTCAAATGTTTTATTTGTTATAATAAATGCAAATAATATAAATATATTTATTGAAAAAATATATATATGATATTCATATATTTTATCAATAAATAGGTATAATGAATTTATATAAACCAAGAAAAACACCATTATATGATTAATTAACTTGATACTATTTGGTATTTTTCTTCTCATTAAATTATTCATTTATTACTAAGGTGTTCTAGGGATTTTTCCATAGTATACATTCAATCGGCTGCTCCAGTTTCCATTGCTCATTGTATTAAATGATTTGAATCTTTTCTTATCATATTAGCAATACCTGTGTTATTTACTAGTAATTCAGATGCTAATACTCTTCATTTTCAATCCTTTCTTTTTAGTAAATCTTGCCAAATAACACCAATTAATGAATCAGATAATTGACTTCTTATTTGATCTTGTTCTCACCCTGGAAACATATCAATCACACGAGCAATAGTTCTAGCAGCTCAAGATGTATGCAGAGTTGCAAATACTAAGTTACCAGTTTCAGCAGCTCTTAATGCCAATCTGAATGTTTCAAGATCTCTCATTTCTCAAATCATTATAACATCAGATGCTTGTCTTAGTGCATATTTTAGACCATTTTCAAAACTGTGTGTATGAACTCATACTTCCCTTTGTTCTATTAAACTATGTTTATTGTCAAATACAAATTCAATAGGATCTTCTATAGTTACGATATGTTTTGATTGTTCACTATTAATAATATCAATTAAACTTGACATTGTTGTTGATTTACCGGAACCCACAGATCAAGTTACTAAAATTAATCAATTTTTCTTTTTTGTTAATTCTCTTAATTTATTAGGTAGTCCAAGAATATTATAATCCGGTAATTCAGCTTTAATTGGTCTAAATACAGCACCACATCATTTTTTTTCTGCAAATATATTTAATCTAAAACGTGATTGTTCTTTTAATTCTATACTTAAATCTAATTCTAAGTTTTTCTTAAAATTATCTCTTTGTTTATCAGATAATAAAGCCATTAATTCTGTATTTAACTCTTCAGGAGTAAATGGTTCATAATTTTTTAAATATTTAACATCTCAGTTAATTTTTAAACATGGTTTAGCTCAACCAGACAAAATTACATCAGAAGCATTATTATCTAAAGCATCTTTTAATATACTAGGAATAATCATTTGTTTTATAAATAATAATAAATTATATATTAATAATATACTATAATAGACATTAAATCAAATATTTGACATATTTAAATTTTATATTAAATAGATCTTTACTTATATTTATTTATATATATAATTCTCATCCATTAACTAAGAGTACATTAGGATTAGAGTGATGCAAAAAAGATCACAATATCAAGAAAAATTATCACCAAAACAAATAATAAATAGAAAAATATTAAGGAATAGAAAAATAAAAAAATATATAATAACACTACCGTTATTTATAATCGTATTTTTTTCATTTATTTTGTTTTTTATTATCCCGGATATTGTAAGTAATAATACTTATGGTTCTGCTTTTTCGAACATTGCTAAATCTTCATCTAATACAAGTAATAATGATGAAATTATTGTTACTCAATATTATGATTTAGAAATAAAAAAAAATAATGATAAAAACAAAGAAGGATACATCTTTATATGGTATCTGTTTAATATAATATTTTTTATATTTTTTTCATTTTTATTCCTATATTATTATAATAAACATACTAATAATATAGATAATTTTATTAATTATAATTTATAAATAAAAATGAAAAGCTCCATTAGTGGAGTTTTTTTATTTCTTCATATTTGAATCATTTAGAGAGTAATCTTTGAATGATTTTTCGATGTTCTATATTTTTATGGACTAATTTATTGTATTCAAATAAAAGTGCTTCATAATCTGATTTTTCTCAATAAATTTCAGTGATAATTTTTTCTACTAATTCTTTATCTTCTGGTTGTTCAATTAATTTATTTCTAATATATTGTTTTGATTTATTTTTATTTTTTAGTTGAATTATTTTTCTTTCTATGAAATTTTCAGTTAATATACTTTTCCCTATTTCTGTATATTTTTCTAATATATTAATAATATCGTCTTTAATAAATCTTTTTTGTAATAAATTAGTTATTATGTAATTTTTATTTTTATTTCTAAATAATAAGTTTTGAACTTTTGAATCTAAAACATCAAGATCATTAAATAAATTTCAATTATTTTCAAATATTTTATTTACTAATTCTGTGTTATTTTGAGTTTTTTCATTAAGTTTTTCTTTTAATCTATTTATTGATGGAAAATATCTGAAATAATACCATAAAGTATAATCCTTCCCTCTTTGGTATTTTGTAATTATTTCTTTATACATTTTTATATATTTATATTATTTATAATTAATATTAATGATTTTTATTAAACTATCAATATTATAAAATCTAATATTTTACATTATCTATTATATATTGTATAATTTATATATAAAAGTTAATATTTTATAATTATTTAATATAATATGTTTAACGAAACTACTCGTGAAACATTAACTGAGGATATTAATATAGCCACTAAACAAGGGGAACTATTACAAAGTTCTGCTGATTTTTTATTAACTAAATTAAATGAATTAACTTATTCTGACAATGAATTAACTTCAAATGAAATAAAAATAATAGAAAAACAATTGGATTACCATAAGCAAATGATGTTATTTAAGAGTGATTTTGATATAAAAAAAATGTTAATGAGATCTAAATTAAAACAATCTATTACATGATTAATAAATCAAATGGATTGAGATTCTATTATTGATACGGACTTATTAGATCTAGAGTGTAAACTCGAACAATGACTATTTAATGATTCTAGAGATACTATTGATGATAAACTTAATAATTCTGACTTATCTATAGAGTGATTTACTGATTGATTTTTAAATTGGGATTCATTATGAAAAATTGATGGTACTAATAATTTCATAAACTACTTCACATTAGAATTATTGGAAAATAATATATTAGTTGATGAAAGTCGTACGAAAGAAGAATGACAAAAAATATATAGTGATTTAATAGAATTAGAATTAAATAAACATATAACTTCTGTTGTGAAATTATTATTATCTAAAAATTTAAGTTTCCCTGATGAAATTGAATTATCTCATTGAGATGAAATTATAAGCGTTGATTTACTAAAAATTAAGACAGAATTAATAGCAGAAGAAAATCTTATATTAGAAGAGACTGAAAGACAAAGATTAAAAGATGAAAAAGAAAAAAATAAAGATTATTTACTATGATTACTAGAATCTCAGTTAAATAACACGATTAACTCAGAATGAAAAGAAGTGTTAGAAAGAAAATTTAGTTTCAGATGAAATATTGAAAATTGAGAAAATGAATGACTTATTAATCTATTAAATCTTTATATAGCTAAAAAATACATTAATAAACAAGATGTTCTGAATCTATATGAAGATGAAAAATTTTCTAAAATAATATTATTGAATTTTCTTGAACAAGATGAGAATTTTAATTATCTAAAGTTTATTGAAACCTATTGATTGACTAATAGAATACAAAAACAAGGTTTAGATTATGCAAGAAATATATTAAAATTACCTGTATCTAAATATCCAGATGAGGTAATATTAAAAAATTTACAAATTTTTATATCTATATTCTTAAATATAGAATCTAAATGAAAGAATGTTAAGAATCAGCAATGAAGTTCTGCAAAATGATATTTTCAATTTTTAACACTAGATGGAGCTCTGCAAAAAATAAAAGAAAATCAAACTGTAAAAGATTTAAAGTGATGATCTTTTCAAACATGATTAAATAGAACTAGATGGGTACTTTCTGATTGAGAATTTTCTACTAGGTTTTGAGAACAGGATAAAAAGAAAGAAAGAGATCAAAATCCTATGGAATTATCTGCTGAAAATCAAACTATATTATTTTTTGCTAATATTACATGAAAAGATTTATATATAACAAATAAATGAATTGATTTAAATAATGATTGAGCTATTAGTGATTTAGAATCAATTACTAATGTCTGAACAGATAAAAATAAAGATTGAATTATTTCGTGAAAAGAAATTAAGTATCAAGGAATAGATGTTTATTGAGTAGATGATGGTGAAGTTGATTGAGTTATAGAAAAAACAGAAAGAGTAAGAAATGTTTATAATTCTAAAGATATAAATAAAAATTGAGTTATTGATAAATCTGAAGTTAGAATTTCTAAAAAATGGGTAGATATCAATAAGGATAATGAGATGCAATCGAGTGAAGTTATTAAAAAAGATCCACGTGAAGTATCTAGGTATATGTATGGTGTGCTTAAAAATAATAATGAATGGTCATTATGAAAAATATATAAAGCTCTTCATCATACAAGTCCAACAAAAGCAACACTTAGAGTATTTGAAGAAACAATAAACGAATACTATTATTGAGATAAAAAATATATAGCAAAAAATCATTATTAAATTAGTAATAATGATTTTTTTTTATACACTAAATATATAGAAATAAATATATATTATGAGAAATAATTCTAATGCATTTTCATTAATCGAAGTTATAGTAGCAACAAGTATTTTAACTATTGCAGTTTTTTGAGTATTTAAATTAATCTGAGAAAATAGTAAAATATTAGCCCATTCTCAAAATTATATTCAAGCGAACTTATTATTACAACCAACTAAAGAATGTCTTGATTATTTATTGAAGGATAACGGGATAAATAATATGAAATCAGAATCGCTACCTATGTATTTAGATTTATCAAATTTCACAGGAGTATGTACTATTTGAAATAATTTAACTGTAAATACAGTAGATAATATAGGTTATTCAATTTATATTGAAAAAAATAATGAATGAATAGATTATATAGATTGGAAAATAAATATAACTTCAGATGCAATAAGTCCGCTATACTTTGATTATTTACAGAAATAATAAAAACTACATACCCCTATGTAGTTTTTATATCAAACTGATTAATTCCCTTTTTTCAGAAATAGTCATATAACTTACATATTTTAGAAAATCTATTTTTTCGTAAGTTGATAATTCTGTTGAACTAGATATTGCATCTAAAATATTAGGATCAATGTTTATTTTACTTTTTTGCATATTTTTTTATATTAATACTATAATACTGTTAATAGGAGATCAAAATGCTCCTCAAAAATAATTTATGTGTACTTATATATTAAAACACAGATTTAATATATTGTCAAAATAATAACAACTTTTATGAGAATACTTTGAATAGATCCTGGGACTACTACTATTGGCTTTGCAATATTAGATAAAGACTGAATGAGGAATAATATTATTGATTATTGAGTCTTTTCAACTACTCCAAAAATGGAATTAAGTATTAAGTTACTAGAAATATGAATGGATATGAAACAAATCATAGATCAATATAAACCAGATATAGTTTCTATTGAGAAACTATTCTTTCAAACGAACCTTAAAACAGGTATAGATGTAGCTCACGCACGTTGAGTGATAATGTATGAATGTATTAAGGCTGATGTAAAAATAGTTGAATATACTCCCCTTCAAGTGAAAAAAGCAATTACATGACACGGAAAATGTAATAAACTCCAATTACAAAACGCAATTAAGATGATTTTTAAAATGGATGATATTCCAAAACCAGATGACGCAGCGGATGCTATCTGACTTGCTTATATGTGAGCATTAAATTCAAATTTTATTAATAATAGATGAATGTTATAGTATTGACATATATTTTTAATACAATATAATAAAAATACTTTTTTTGCTTCTAAAAAACAAAAGGAAATTAATATGTTAATTATTTTAATTGGAGGAAGTTTTTTATTATTAATAATATTTTTTATATTTATAAATAAATTTTTAAATATAAAAAAACAACTTTACACAAATTTATATGATTCTGTTTTGAGTTTTTGCAAAAGTACTGTTGCAAAAAATCTTACTATAGAAGAAATTACTAATGAATGTATTGAGGAAGGAATAGATGGAGATAATCAAATACAGTCAATCATAAAAAAACTTCATGAAGTTATGTATGAGAGAGATAATAAATTACATTTGAAAGTATCAAAATCTAATATACCTATATTATTAAGTAATATTATAATAGTTATTAGTAAATATAGAACTATTAATAATATTACTACTGAACAAGAAAACAAGATCTTTGATATAATATATGACTGTATTAAAAAACCTAATATTGGTCTTATCGTTATTACAAGAGAATTAAATACAATTTAAAAACCGCAGACGCGGTTTTTTGTTTTATTATCTTAAAAATCTTCTTTTATCATCTAACTTGATATCTTTGATCAAATTTTCATCTGCTTCGATATCCTCAAATTCTACTTTTTTAAAGTATTCTTTTTTAATATCATCCATTGTATAACTTTTATCTAAGTTGTAACTTACTGAAACATTTCCTCCTTCTGGATCTGGTGATAAGAAACTTATAAATTCATCTCAATAGATATTTACAAGTTCTTTATGAAAAGCTATATATTTAGTTTTTCTTTCTTGATCTATTAAATCGTGAGATCTCAAAAAGAAATTTGCGTAATTGATTGAAAATATTCCCGATGGATAGAGTAATTTTTTAAGATTTTTGAATAATTTTTCTTTTATTATATGAAGTGGTATTTCCCCTGTCGATCCATAAATATCAAATAATATGAGATCAAATTTTTCTCATTTTTTTGCTAACTTATCTGTAAATTGTACCACATCTCATGTTACAAGTTTATCAGTTTTGATTTGCATTTGTTCCTTTGCTATTTTAATCATAGTAGGATCAATATCTACAGCAGTTATTTCTGCATAAATAAAATGATCTTCTATATATTTAATATATGCTCATCCTCCTCAACCTAATACAAGTATTTTATTTATACTTGGTTGCATAAGACCTCACAGTATTCATTTATTTATATAATCACTTTCTGTATTTTTTGTATTGAGATTATACCAACTGTATATTGATTCTCTATTAAGATTATCTAAAACATTTACTGATACTTCACCATCAAGATTTTCTACAATTATCGGTTCACTATAGAATGTAGAATTATACTCTGTTATCATATTATTATAATATTTATTGAATTATTTCAGATACTATAATAATAAATTTTATATTGTATAGTTTTAAAATTATTAAAAAATATAAATATTGATATTTAGCAATTTACAGTTATTATTCACAAAATTTAATTCACAAAATTTATTCTTCCCTATTTAATATGACTTTTACCGAATTACCAATCATTTGACCATTACAAAAAGCACTTGTTCGTCTAAAAATGACAAGTCCTACTGAAATTCAAAAACAAGTTATTCCTGTTGCTATCGAACATAAAGATATTTTAGGTTTAGCTCAAACTGGTTCATGAAAAACTCTATCATTCACACTACCGATATTACAAAATCTTTATACTCAAAGAAAGGATGCTTGATATTCTGAATGAAAAATAGATAGAAAAATAAAATCACTTATATTAGCACCAACTCGTGAGTTAGCTATTCAAATATGAGAAACATTTAAACCATATTGTACAAATGCTAATATGATGCATACTGTTATATATGGATGAGTGAATCAATTTCATCAAGAAAAAACTATCAGTAAATGAATAGATATACTTATAGCTACTCCTGGGAGATTATTAGATCTAGTTCATCAAGAAATTGTAGATTTATCAAATGTTTCAATTCTCACTCTTGATGAAGCTGATAAAATGTTAAATATGGGTTTTATTACTGATATTAGAAAAATACTAAAATTTATACCAGCTCAAAGACAGACTCTTTTCTTTTCTGCTACTATGCCAGAAAAAATAGAAGTACTAGCTAATGAAATACTTACAAAGCCTGTTAAAATCGAAGTAAATACTAATTCTGCTACTGTTGATACAGTTGAACAGTCTATGTATTATGTGGAAGATAAAGATAAACCAGCATTACTTTTAAAAGTATTAAATGAAAATAAATTTGATACAGTGATTATATTTGTAAAAACAAAAGATAGAACAGAAGAAGTTTTATATGATTTACAAGATGCAGGAATAAAATGTGGACACATACATAGAAATAGATCACAAAGTGCTCGTCAAAAAGCATTAAAAAGTTTAAAAAATAGAGAAATAAGAGTTCTTATTGCTACTGATATATTATCTCGTTGAATTGATGTAGAAGCAGTTTCTTGCGTTATTAATTATGATTTACCACAAGAAAATGAAACATACGTTCATAGAATTGGTAGAACAGCTAGAGCATGAAAAAATTGAATATCTATATCTTTTGCAGTTGAGGCTCAAAGAGAAAAAATGTATAATATAATTGAATTAACAGGTGCTGATATTAAAGTAAACTAAACTTTATGACTTAATTGGACTTACGTTTATAATTAATGTATAATAATATTATATTTAAATAAATAATAATTATAAATTAT
>Ga0233426_10004537_pt1 | contig 10399 bp, 9 predicted proteins | sample SI_118_April2016_6_FD_179875 | JGI IMG/M metagenome (GOLD analysis project Ga0233426, IMG submission 179875) | Seawater microbial communities from Saanich Inlet, British Columbia, Canada - SI_118_April2016_10_MG | ecosystem: Environmental > Aquatic > Marine > Inlet | place: Canada: British... | reverse complement strand
CTGTTGGATCTGACCCACGCCGATTTTCTGCATGGCGAGGTGGTAGGAGGCGAAGGCGAAGCCGAGAGCGACGTTGTTGAGACCAGCTACACCTCTGAAACATTGACTCGTACGCGCTATGTAACTCGGAAGCCCGTTTCCCCGGTTATGCGCTGGGTTGGCGGAGTGCGTAGCCGTTACCAGGATTTTCGTTCAACGCTGCATGTCCACCTGCGCAGTAACGTATGCATATCCTATCCGCGCTTTGTTCCAGGGTTTGATGTGCCAAATGTGCAGCCGTTTGTCCCCAGTGGGAAGTACCGCTCAAGAGTGAATCAGATCTTTAATCTGCATGCCGCGCCAATGCCCTTTCGACGAATTATGCCGCGCATGGCATACGTAGTCGGCCCGCAGGACAACTCTGTGATGCGACCGCAGACACCAGCGTATCTTGTCGCAAACGCGCCTCGTGACCTACATTCACGCTTTGATGGCCCAGGGGCCCGCTACAGAATCCTGATGCGACAGCTGCTGGAGCGGCAGCAAAATGGTGACTACTCCTACGCCAGCGATGCCGATCCAGGCGCTGATATTGCCGAGGCTCTTGGCATGGATCGTGCGCTCCAGTGACATCCTTGCCGGAAACAGAGTTTTTCCAGAAAATTGAAAAGGACATAAACCACGAAAATGTTAAGCTACCTATCAAATTTGGAAGCCAGAGTGGGTTTCAGGTTCGAGACCGTGATCTGTGGGGTAAAGGGTGGATGCACCGGCCCCTGGTTTCTAAAGGCAGTTTGGACAGTGAACTTTGAGGGGCTTGTATGTCTGGGGCAAAGGTACAGAAAGCAAAAAAAACAAGTGTGAGCAAGAAGGCAGTGACGCCCCCGAAGAAGAGCGTTGAGACAGAAACCACACCGGTGAAACGCAGGCGCAACAAGCGTTCCGAAAACACAATACAGGCAATTTTTGACGCGGCAAATCAGGTGATTCTGGTTTCCGGTGTGGGCCGTGTTTCCATTCTGGATGTGTGTAAGGTCGCGGGGATATCCCGGGGTACATTCTATAGATACTTTTCGTCTCAGGATGAACTGCTGGATGCCTTCTCAAAGTTTAAGCGCGACAGGTTCCACACTGCTCTCAGCGGCGCGCTGGAGGCCCACCAAGATCCTGATGAGCGTTTTAATGCGCTAGTCGATTACCTTAATCAGTATCTGGAGCTTGGTACGGCCAGGAAGTTGCTTGTCGTCGCGCCGCAATATGCCATCGGTTGGTTCAACCGGATTTTTCATGATTCTATAGAGCGTCTGCAAGACGATTTGGGTATCGTGTTTGATGCCTGGGATGAGAGGCTGGGCGTTGAACTGGATCGGGAGTTAATTTGCGAATTCCTGATTCGTTACATTTTGAGCGAGCAGTTGGTGATGTCGACACCACAGAGGCGCCGTTCTCTACCCAAAAAAATACGTCGTATGGTCCAGTCGATGGTCGTTGCGCATCGTGTCGATTGAAGCCGTTGGCGCTGGCGTCAGTTTGACTGTTAGTAAAAGCTAAGTACTCACGAATACTCAACGAGCTGTGGTTCAATCACGGCTCAGCGTTAGCCTGCTTGCACTTCGCGCGCAGCGACTTGCGCATAGCCCATTCAAGAGATAATTATAATGTCTTCATCTGTCGAGTATGACGTAGTGATCATTGGCGCCGGCCATAACGGTTTAACGGCAGGTTGCTATCTTGCCGCTGAGGGAAAAAAAGTGGTGGTAGTTGAGGCACTCGCTAAAGCCGGTGGTATGTGTAATTCCGGATATACGCTGCCGGAGGCGCCCGATCATATGATTCATCCTTGCGCACTGGACTTAATGTCGCTGCGTGTGCACCCCATGGTGCCAGAGGAGCTGGAGCTTGCGCGGCACGGTTTTCGTCAGGAAAGAATGTTGCCCGGTTACGTGTTTTTGCATCCCGACGGGTCTTCACTGGTATTTGGCAGTAGTCCAGAGGAGACGGCAGCGGAAATTCGTCGATTCTCAGACCATGATGCAGACGCGTTTCTCGAGTTGATGAAAATCGTTTACGCATTTGTTGATATGGCATTGCCCCAAATGCGGGCTGATCCTGCTCGATTCAATTTCGGGGCTAAAATAAAGTCCCTGACCGCGCTATTGAAAAACATCAAGCTCAAGCCCGAGATTATGGCGCTGATGGGCAGCCCTGCCTATACGTCAATAATGGAGCGCTTTGAACATCACGTAACGCAGTCGGCGCTGTGCTGTTTGCTGGGCGCTGCAGGCCCAATAGCCAATGAAGGTAGCGGCATCAGTTTCGCCCTGTTGGGGTTTGTGCAACGCTTTGGTCTGGGGCGCTCGATAGGGGGCATGCAGAATCTGAGTAACGCCTTTGTCAATCGATTGCAGGAAGTCGGCGGTGAACTGATTCTGTCTACCCGAGTTGAAGAGATCGTGTCAGAGGGTGGCAAGGTTAAAGGCGTGCGATTAGCCGACGGACGCATGTTCAACGCCAAGGCGGTAATTGGCGCTATTCATCCTAAACCTGTGTTGGAAATGGTGACAAGCGGTGAAATAGAACGCAAGTGGTTGACCCGCATCGCACAGGCGCCCGCAAACTCGCAAGGTGCAGCGCCGGTCAAGGTGGATGTAGCGCTCAGCGGACAAATTAGCTATCGCCGTCATGAGGCACTGCGTACAGACGGTGTCAGCTTTCGCAAGAGCGGCATCATTTTTGGCACATCAGAGTCTGTGATCGATAATTTCCGCTGTGCGGCGCGCGGAGAAGTATCCAAAATGCCCTACCAGTGGATGACCGCGCCAACCGGTATGGATCCAAGCCAGGCACCGGAGGGGCAGGATGTTGCCTATCTTTATCCTGTTGCAATGCCGGTTCATCCGACGCAGGGCTGGGACGCCATTCGTGATGATGTTGCGCAAATGCTGATTGATCAGGCCAGTGAATACATGGATGGGCTGAAGGAGTTTGAAATTGCCCGCAATATTGATGTCCCAATGGACTGGGAAGAGAAATACAACGTGCACAACGGCTGTGTAGTGCATATCGATACGCTGGCAACCCGTTCTGGCGGAATGCGCCCGGCCGCAGGTTTAGGCGGCGACACTTTGCCTGTGGATGGCCTGTACTTTGGTGGCGCTGGAATGGCCCCTGGGGGCGGTGTCAACGGATTGCCGGGGCGCATTACCGCAGCAAGAGTGTCCAGATATTTGGGTAAGTAGTCTGGACAATAATTTGCGCAGCGGCTCTATCGCTTTTCCAGAGCATTGAGAATCAAGTCAGCAATATGTGTCTTCCAGCTGATGGTAAGGTCGCTTGCGGTTGGATCAAAACCGCCTACAGCCGATATCAGGTAACGGCTGGTGAACGTTCCGCTGATCATCAGCGCAGCGGTTGCAAAAACATAGTTTGGCTGCATGTGATTGTGAAACAGGTTCTCGTCGATACCGCGTTCAATTATTCCGGTCATTTTTTTTGTTAATACCGGTCCAATATCGATCATTCGATTCCGCGGCGTGTCGTGATTGTCGTGGTAGCGTATTCCCTCTGTGGCCAGAGACGCCAGCGTTGGATCCTCTTTGAACATGTCGAACATCTGGTAGACCATTGAGCGTAAGGCTTCCCGAGGTGGCAAATGCTCAACGTCGATCTGCGCCATTCCAGTCATGGCGTGATAAGACGACTCATCCAGCACACAGGCAAACAGGTTGTCTTTGCTCATATAGTAGTGATAGATCAGCTGTTTAGTCACACCGGCCGCTTCCGCGATCGCCTGAATGTGCGCTTTGTCCAAGCCCTTGTCGGCAAATTCCGCTCGTGCAGCGTCCAAAATACGCTGCATCGTCTTCACCTTGCTTGAAGATTTTGGTGGCTGGTTTTTTTCTGGCATGACCGCTTCCCGTGGTCTCGTTGCCCATTGTACCCGCTGTCTAACTCAAGCGCATGCGCGGTTCGGGTCGCTCCTCTACTATAGTCGGTGCTTTGGTCACGCTGTGCTTTAGCCATAATAAGGAAGGAAACCATGAGTAATTTATCCATATTTGATATACCGCTGGAAGCCTCATACAACGTCGTTTCCCAAACCTACAAGGGCACGGATATTGATATTCATCAGGCCTGCAAAGAAATGCGCCAGAAATCGCCAATTTATGAAGGCGACTTTATAGCGCAATTTGGAGTACCTACCAATGCCGGGCTGGCACAAGGCACCAAGCCAACGTTTACCTTATTCGACTATGACGATGTAAAGCAGATTCTATTGGACGGGGAGACCTACACCAGCGGCTTCATTCTCAAGGGGCTTGGCGCCGCTTTTGAAGGCGGTCTGTTTATTCTGGGCCTGGATGGTGAACAGCACCGCAAAGTCCGTCAGTTACTCCAACCCGCCTTTATGCCAGCTACGGTCAACAAGTGGCGTGACAAAATTGATGGCGTGATTCGCAATGACTTTCTGGAGCCAATGGTCGAGCAGAAAAAAGCGAACCTGATAGATTTCGGACTGTATTTTCCCATCCGCATTATGTATTCACTGATGGGCTTTCCGGTTAAGGATACCGATCAGTACAAGCAGTTCGCTTCATGGTCGCTGTTGATGGCGGGTGCCAACCAGATTGATCCGGACAAAATCGAGGATGCCAGGCGGCTGGGTATGTTAGCGGCGGAAGGTCTTTATGACGCGATCGAAGAAGTGGTCATAAAGCGCCGGGAGGAAGGTGTAGAGGAGGGCGATGATCTGATCGCACACCTGCTGCGCGCCGATTATGAAGGCCAGCACCTCACGGACCACGAAGTGGTTACGTTCGTCCGTTCGCTCTTGCCAGCAGCCGGTGAGACTACAACACGCACCTTCAGCTGTGTTCTGACAATGCTGTTTACCATACCGGGTATGCTGGATCGCGTGCGCAACGATCGCAGTCTCGTCGCAAAACTGATTGACGAGACAGTCCGTTACGAACCGATCGCTACTTTCAAGGTCCGGGAGACCTCCCGCAATGTGGAACTGCACGGCGTGGAAATTCCCAAAGGCTCGTTTGTTCAGGCAATGGTAGTTTCGGCCAACCGGGATGAGAAAGTCTTTGAAAATCCCGAGGAGTTTAATCTCGAACGCAAGGCACGTCCCACCTTCAGTTTTGGTTTTGGACCGCATACCTGTATCGGACAGTTTGTCGCCAAAATAGAGCTCAACTGCGCCATAAATTCGGTGCTGGACCTCTTTCCAAATATTCGTCTGGACCCAGAAAAACCGGCTCCTGAAATTCAGGGAGCACAGTTGCGTGGCACATCAGAGGTGCATGTCATCTGGGATTAATGGTTTTGCCACAACATCTAATGAAAGGATAATAATATGCGCTACTTCAAAACAGTCCCACAGCGTGGAGACTTCGCTTATCAGTGTCTGGTTGGTCCGCAGAAAGTGAGTGGGGCCAAGATCGCTGATTTGCGCGATCACTTCGGACTCAAGCTTACCAAACACATGCCATTTGGCAGTGTGCGAGATGAAGAGGGGCACATTTACTGTTTGGTACGCGCGCTCAATGCGCCCGGCAGCACACCCAATCCTACCAAGTTCATGTATTTGAACACCCGTGTTGACGAACAGAATATTCGGCTCGACTTGCCAAAAATGGAAGCCAGAGCCACCACCATGTTTCCAAAACGGTGGTTGGAAAATGATACGGCTTACTGGTCCAATCTGGACGGGGATGAGGGCGCCGGTTGGCAGATTTCTGCCTCAGGCGAGCGTTTAACCTGGGAAGAGCAAGGGCTTCTGAAGATTTCTGGCGCTTTGCTTGGCGAAGGCTTTCAGTGGTACCTGCCGGGCGAAGACTGGGGGACGTTTTATGTTTCCCAGCTGTATGACGTGGCCGGTGAATGTGAGGGCCGTAAAGTTAAAGGCATTATCGCTCTTGATCAGGCCTGGCTGGCGGAAGGGGGAGCCATTCACTACAAGAAAGACCTGGTAGTGAATAACAAGATGCACGTCATCTGGTGGACCTTTGCCACGATTTACAAGGACGGTACCTGGGACACCGGCTCATTCATGGTGGGGCACGATAATCTGGGCTATGCCATTTTTCAGAATGAGAAAGGTGAAGTTCGTTGTACTACGGATATCGAGGGGGAGGTGTGCCATAAGGATGGAAGCTATTTCGCAGAGAGTGCTTATGTCGTGGTTGATGGGGAGGAGAAATGGGAGTTTTTGCCCGACGCCCACGGAGAGATGATTGATTTTGTAGGGGGCTTTCCTATCACCGCTCAGCAAGAAGGGCGCTGGCGCCGGGTTGGAGACACCCGCGAGCCTGATCGCTGGGTTGCCTGGGGTGAATCGGATCGTCGCAATGGTTCTGCACGCAATGTTCGCGGCAGCGATATTTAAGGAGTTTGACTATGAGTGCTCCAGATGCAGATTCGATAGGCAGTTTTATTCATGAGCAGATAGCCTGTTGGAATCGAGGTGACCGCGAAGGCTTCTTTCAGAGTTATCGGAGTATCGCGCCAGATAGTCTTACTATTGAATACGTGGGCAAGCACACAGGTGACGGTTGGCCGATTCTCGAGAATATGTGGCAACAGAACCAGTCAAAAATTGAAATAGAGGAAGTTGAGATGATTCTCAGCGGCAATGAAGTCGCCTGCCACAATCGCAATAAGGTTAAAGGCACTGAGACATCTATAGAAACGATCGAAATCTATTGCTTTGGCGACAAAGGCGATCTGCATGTTCGTTACTTTATTCGCAGCTGAGTGGATTGCGACAGGTGTGCTGGATCGTGCAGTGGCACCGTCAGTCTCAGAGTGAGAGCTCTTAAAGTGAACAATATTGCTTAAAGTGTTCAGTATGTATATGATTCTCAGGTCTTAGAAAATCAATAATGACCTTCAGGCTAATCTATGCCGCGAATACCACCGCTACCAGAATCGCAGATTGAGGAAGATCTCTTAACAGCGATTCACGAGGCTCAAGACGAGCGGGTTCTCAGTTCCATCCTACCGCTAAAAATCTGGGCGCGCCGACCACGAACGGCTTTTCACTGGCTGCAGACCCTGCGGTCTTTCTATCAGGACAGCCTTCTTGACGATCGTTTGCGTGAGTTGGTGAGACTGAAAATAGCGTCCATAACGCGATGTACGGTGTGCCAAATCGGGCGTAAGAGCAAAGACGTCAGTGAGCTTGATATTGCTTGCCTGTCTGGCGATAACGACCACTTCTCCCCGCGTGAACAGGCAGCACTGCAGTTTGCGGAGTTGTTCGCTGCCGATTATCTGGCTATTGGCGACCAGCACTTCCAGCGGCTGCGTAGCCATTTCTGCGATACGGCTATCGTCGAACTCAATCTCTTTTGTGCGCTGATGCTGGCCGGCGGCAGGGCGAGCCTGGTTCTGGATGCGTTTGAGGACACCCCTTGAACTCGGCACAATCGATGCCGCCAGGGTTTGCCCGCACTCTGGTGGCTCTCGTGCTGTCTCAGTTAGGCTTGCATGCCTGCATGCACGGGATGCGGGTGGCGGTTCCGCTGCAGGCCCTCTCTATTGGTCACAGTGCCATGACAGTGGGCTTTTTGGTGGCGATGTTTGCTATTGTGCCGGCGCTGTTATCAATAGCGTTCGGCCGATTTACTGATCGCGCCGGCTATCACACCCCGGTTCGGCTCGCAGCAGGGCTGTCTATAGTTGCCGGTATATCACTGGCGCTCGGTGACTCTTTGTTTTCCTTATGTCTGGGGGCCGCCTGCAGTGGTGCCGGTTCCGGTTTTGGCATGATTGTCATCCAGCGCACAGTCAGCAGAATGGCGACCTCTGCATCAATGCGGTTGCAGGCGTTTAGCTGGATTGCCCTGGCGCCGTCGGCTGCGGGTCTGTTGGGGCCATTGTTGGGTGGCAGTTTGATCGATATTTACGGATATCGATATGCGTTCGCAGCGCTCGGATGCCTGCCGCTGATTACACTACTGGCGTCTCAATGGGTTCCGCATCAGCCTGCTTCTGAGGTTAACGTTCCAAACGCATCGCGGCCTGAGCGGATTCGGGATCTGTTGGTTGATATCTCAATGCGCAGGTTGCTGTTTATTAACTGGGCGGTTGTGGCGAGTTGGGATGTCCACGGTTTTGTGGTGCCTATTCTTGGCCATGAACGAGGCTTTAGTGCGACTGCAGTGGGAGCAATTTTCGCAGCCTTTGGTGCCGCCTCGATTATCGTGCGCTTGATCATCCCTATGATCTCCAAACACCTGTCCAGTCGGAGGCTTATGACCGGCTCCGTGGCTCTAGCTGCTGTGGCGTTCGCCATTTATCCGTTATTACAGTCGGTCTGGGCAATGGCAATGTGCGCTTTTGCATTTGGCCTTGCGCTGGGCAGTGTGCAGCCAGCGATCCTGACAACCCTGCATGATGTGACGCCCGGCAACAGGCACGGAGAGGCACTCGCGCTGCGCTCGACATTTAGTCAGTCTTCGATGCTGGTGATGCCTCTGGTATTTGGTGCCATTGGAACGGCCGTGGGCTCGGGCTTTTTGCTATGGATGATGGCCGGGTTCCTGGGGGCGGGAAGCTGGCAGGTTCGGCGCCTGTTTGGTGCACTGGAGTCACCGCGCATCCCCCGGGTTTGACCGGAGGTAAAAAGACCTGTCCTGATTTAAGTTGAACATAAATATAAAAAGTGTTTATATAAAACCATTAGCTAGCCACTTGCCGTCGACCACGTGACCGCACAGCGCGTAGGGGCCCAGCAAATAATAATGCTTAGCTTGGAGAGAGTCTTATGAATGCTGAATCTGGAAACGGTCTGGAGAAATCGTTCGCTAATGTTGCAGACAACTATCGCGGCGACGACGTAGATTTCTACGCCATATTCCGGGATATGCGCGCTAATTCGCCAATTATTGCTGAAGACTTTATGAGCAAGTACGGCGTACCCAATATCGCCGGGCATGACGCCGATCGGCCAACCTTCACCCTGTTTCGTCACGCAGATGTAAAACACGTTTTGCGAGACGCCGAAAATTTCACCAGTGGCTTTATTGCCGAAGGTTTGGGTGCGTTCGTAGACGGCCTTATTTTGACCGGTATGGATGGCGAAGGGCATAAGAAGGTCAGGGCGTTGTTGCAGCCAGTTTTCATGCCCAACGTCGTCAATGACTGGAAGGTCAATGTGATGGACCCCGTGGTGCGAAACGACTACCTGGCGACTATGCAAGGAAAGAAAAAGGCAGACCTGATGGAGTTTGGTCTGCACTTTCCGGTGCGACTGATTTATGAACTGATCGGGTTTCCCAACGATGAGCCGGAAACGGTTAAGCAATATGCGGCATGGGCGCTGGACATTCTTGCCGGGCCTCAAGTGGATCAGGCCAAGGCGGCTGCCGCCCGGGAACGGGCCCTTAACGCAGCCCGGAATTTATATGATGCCATTCTTGAGCGAGTAAAGGCGGTACGTGCGGCTGGCGCTGATGGTAATGACCTGATCAGCCGCTTGATTGTCGCTGAATATGAGGGGCGCGCGCTTGATGACCATGAAATCACTACTTTTGTTCGGTCACTGTTACCGGCAGCGGGTGAAACGACTACCCGAACCTTTGGTTCGTTGATGGTGTTGCTGCTGGAGCGTCCTGAGCTTTTGGAACGCGTACGGCAGGATCGGTCACTGGTGCCAAAGGCTGTTGATGAAGCGGTTCGATTTGAGCCAGTTGCTACATTCAAGGTTCGCCAGGCCGCTCGTGACCTGGAGCTGGCAGGCATGAATATTCCCAAGGGCGCGATGGTGCAGTGTATTGTCAGCTCGGCTAATCGCGATGAGGAAGTGTTCACAAACAGTGAAACATTCGATATCGATCGTGAGGTCAAACCCTCATTTGGTTTCGGCTTTGGTCCACACACATGCATTGGGCAATTTATTGCCAAAGCAGAGTTGCAGGTTGCGCTGAACGCGATACTCGACCTGCTACCCAACCTGCGTTTTGATCCAGAAGAACCGCGTCCGGTCATCACCGGTGCCCAGCTACGAGGTCCGCATTCGGTGCCTGTAGTGTGGGATTAGCCCCCTCGCCGTCCATGCCTGAGTGTAACTGAATTATACATACGGGAGCAGCGGATATACCGCGAATCCCCCTGACTCCAACTGAGGAGGAGCCAACAAATGAACAAAGATGATGTCGTTCTAATCAGTGTCGATGACCATGCGATTGAGCCGCGTGGAGCATTTGATAAACACATGCCAGAGAAATTCAAGGGACGCCAGCCCAAAGTAGAGAACGTCAAGGGGCGTGACGTTTGGGTTTTTGAAGGTGAGGCTACCGGTTACATGGGGCTGAACTCTGTGGTGGGTCGGCCTAAAGAAGAATACGGTATGGAGCCGCTGGGCTACGACCAGATGCGCCCTGGTACCTGGGACATCAAAGCGCGTGTC
>Ga0233426_10004533_pt1 | contig 10403 bp, 9 predicted proteins | sample SI_118_April2016_6_FD_179875 | JGI IMG/M metagenome (GOLD analysis project Ga0233426, IMG submission 179875) | Seawater microbial communities from Saanich Inlet, British Columbia, Canada - SI_118_April2016_10_MG | ecosystem: Environmental > Aquatic > Marine > Inlet | place: Canada: British... | reverse complement strand
TCACAAAACAATTCAACTAACTTATTCATGCCTGTTCCTTATCTTTCTTATTTTTTTTGGTCGAAAGATCGGATCGTGGAACAGGCACTTAGTTCAATTTTTATCCCGAGCTGAGGTTAGTTAATTAGCTATTAAGATAAAGTGGGCAAAAAAGGTGCTTTATAGCACCTTTTAAATTTATTCTTTATATCGCTTATTAATATTTAGTAATCAAATATAGCGTCTCTTTCAAATGACTCACATTGAACCTTCGTTGTGCAAACGTTTTATCTTCCAGTTCATGTTCAGCGATACACTTAACCTTAAAACCTGAAAACAATCGCTCAATATCTTGTTTAAATATTGCAAAAGGAGGCCCTGCTAATTCTTCTTGTGGAAACTCTATCGAAATCAAAAACAATTGACTATGAGCACCAAGAAATGACGATAAGTGGCTTGCGTAGCTTTGTTGCATTGCAGAAGGCAGCGCGATAATAGCAGCTCGATCATAAACCCAATCAAATACAGGTAGTTGATTGGGATAAAGCTTAAAAAAATCGCCTTGAAATAATGTTATATTCCCATGAGTATATTGTTTGAAATCCCCTTTTGATTTGACGTTGTTAACTACATTTGGGGTTATGGCGATATTTTTTTCAACAAAGAAATCTCTGCAAGCAATATCACTCAACTCTGCGCCCACCACATCAAAGTGCTCAGCAAGCCAAACCATATCATCAGATTTACCACATAAAGGCACAAAAACAGTTTGAGGCTTTTCAGGCTCATCTAAATGCGCTTTTGAAGTGATCAATGGTAGCAAATACTGAGAAAGAAAAGGATGAATAGATTCTTGATGAAAACCTAAGCTATTTCTCTCCCAGCATGCATGCCAAAATGACGCTTTCATTGATTAAATATTTTAACTAGGGAAGATACGATTATTTTGCCACAGCTTGCCTAAAAACGATTCAGCACTTAGAGAAGCCGCTTTCGAAAACTTTTCAGCTAAACCTTTCTTAGTTGCGTATTTAATGGCGATCACTTTACTCGTTTTACTTGCTTGGCATAAATAATCATCGCTGGTAGTGATCACATCAACTAAACCGACATCCATTGCTTTCTTACCAGACCAAGTTTCGCCAGTCGCTACCTTTTCAATATCTAATTTAGGACGGTTTTCACTCACATGCTCTTTGAACAAATCATGCATTTCTTCAATTTCTTCTACAAACTTTTCACGACCTTCATCTGTATTTTCACCAAACATAGTTAAGGTACGTTTGTACTTTCCTGCTGTAAGCTGTTCAAATTCAACATCATTTTTCTTTAATATTTTATGAAAGTTAGGTATTTGAGCAATTACGCCAATGGAGCCAAGAATAGCAAAAGGTGCTGATAATATTTTATCCGCAACACACGCCATCATATAACCACCACTTGCGGCAACTTTATCCACGGCAACAGTTAAAGGAATCTTAGCTTGGCGTAATCTATCGAGTTGAGAAGCAGCTAAACCGTAACAATGTGCCATACCACCACCACTTTCTAATCGTACGAACACTTCGTCTTTTTCAGTTGCCACTAATAAAATAGCGGTAATTTCTTCTCGTAATGCTGAGACTTCTTTAGCATCAATACTGCCTTTAAAGTCAACGACGAAAAGTTTAGGTTCGTGTTCAATGTCGTCACCATTAGATTTCTTTTTAGCGGCGGCTTTATCGGCTTTGTCTTTTTCTTTAGCGTGTTTTTTATCAGCTTTTTCTTTTTCTTTTAATTGCTCTTTATTTAACAAGTGATGAATCATTTCATCTTCAATTTCTTGCAATTGCTCAGATATATCAGTAATTTCCAACTCACCTTTCTTTGTTCCTTGCTTCATAGCAGAAGAAGCGATGAGTGCAACAATTGCAGCAAAGGCAAGAACAAAAGTAATGGTTTTCGCAAAAAACAAACCATATTCATATAAAAATTCCAAAACAACTCTCCATAATGCGTGTGAAAATTTAAGGTTTAATATTTATTCTATAATATTTTATAGATATTAAATGGGGATGAATTTTCATAAAAAAAGCCCTCTAATGAGAGGGCTTTATAAACATTAATAATTAACCAAGATTAATTTTTAATTAATGAACAACTTCACTATCCGTAACAATAATCATTTGACCATCTGTTGCGTAGAAGCCTGACATTTGAGATTGCATTTCTTGGGTAGCACGACCACTTAGTGCTGCATCAGGTGAAGCATCGTTTGGTCTTGGGTCTAGAATAGATCCATGATGACCATTAACAAATCTAACAGCACCAGAGCCCATAGAAGTTTCAGAAACACCAGGTAAACCTAATAATGCGATTGCTGGCTCAGTACCACCTAACGGCGTAAATGGTGCTGTATTAGTAACGACTTGATCCGGTAAATTATCCGCACCGTTACCAACCACTTCAATAAGTAATGTCGGTGTTTGAGTAGCAGCTAAAGCACTTACGAAGTTTATTGGGTCACCAGAGCCTGTTACCGTTTGCGCAATTAACGTAAATTGAGCAAAACCGGCTTCTAAAGCTCCTCTTTGAGCATCATCTAGACTTGCGTAAAACCCATCGTATAAAGCAGATAGTTGCTCTTGGGTATATCCCGCAGGGTATTGAGCATCAACAAACGCTTTAAAATCTGGCGAAGAACTATACGTTAGGTTTGATTTCGCTAATGTTGAAAATGCTGGTGAAGACATACCAAAGTTCGCTAGCATCAATCCCGGCATAGCTAAAACGTTACTGGTGATCTTAGTTAAAGCATCAACAGAAGGTGCTAACGGTGTATTCGCTAATGCTAACGCGTTAATACCATATATAGCGCCAAGTGAATGCCCCAAGAAATGAACTTTTGAACTATTAATATTTATTGGACTTCCCATAGCATCAACGCCACCGAAGAAGTTAAGACCTAAACGTAAGCCAAAGATATCAAATGCACTTTGTCGAGTATTGTCTCGCATCGTTAACATACTCGCTAAGTTAACATAATGTAAGGTACTTACAGTTGAAGCATTAATGTCATCAATACCATTACCCGTTAGATCAAAGCCACGACTACCATGTAAAGGATAATCAATTGCAGCGGTAGCAAAACCGTTAATTGATAACATACCGGTTGCTAATAACATTGCTTCTTTAGTTGAGGTAATGCCGTGTTGCATAATAACAACTGGCCAGCCATCTGCAGGCTCAACTATTGGCTCCATGCCAAAGCTTGCTCTAACTGGGTTCACCCAAGCTAAATCAGGGGTTGTCATTTGAACATCAAGAGGCATTGCTGCTGTTTGTTTTGGTACAGGGTTGTATTTTGTTAAATTACGCTCTGTATCAATACCTAAATCACGTAAACCAGGCGCTGCTAAACCGCTTGCAGCAGAAATAGCCATACACATGCCATCGGTTTCACTAATAGGGTCTGCAGGTATTGCAGCAGGATTTTGAGCCGCGAGTCCAGCTAACATAGCACCAGAATCACACAAACCAGTCCACCAAGTATTAGTTGGTGCTAACGGATTCTCAGCAGAAGGTACACCTAAATAATAAGGTAAAGTAATACTGCCTCTCATATAATTCGCTGCAGAATATAACGGTACAGCTTCAGCGGGGATTTGTCCGGCTAAAACATCAGCAACCGATAAACCAGTATCAGCCATGCCTATTGATGGATAAATACCTTGTTGTAAATTGTTTGCCATCAAACTTTTTAAGGTAAATAAAACATCAGTTGTCGATTGCGTGGTCATTGCCATTGTGTAAATAATTGAATCATCTTCAACACCGGCACTAATAACAGCATCTTCATAACTATTAATTACAGCTTGTAAGCCACGTTGGCCATCATCACCCAAAGGCAGTGTTGCTGCATCTTGTCGCATTAATTCATAAGTAGTTGAACCTGCAACAGGGTTACCGGCAGTATCTTGCAAGCTATTTGTCATCGCAAAAAGGTAAGTGGTTTTCCCTTTCAACGGTTTTAAAGGTACAAAAACAACATCATTACCAGATGCTTGAGTGATAAAATCTTCAGAAAAAACAAGTTCTTTTACAATTTTACAAGCGGCACCGCGAGGTACAGGAGTACAATCGGCATCCGTTGCATCGCCGCCCATAATGGCTTCAAAAACGCGAACAGAAGAAGAGTTTAGTACGCTACTAGGATCTAATGATGAGCCTTCAGGAAAATCAATTCCCAAAACAAAAGGCTGAGCAGTCGCCCAACCATCAAGAGCACTTGCAGCAACAAAAGGATCAGAGCCATTAGTAGGATCAGCAACTGGAATCTCTAGCGTTCCATCTACCGAACCTTGAAAAATTAAATCGTTCGGAACTGACAGTCCGTCAATTCCCATTGCAGGATCAAAAACAACACGACCAGGAATAACTACAGAAGAACCATTTTCTGCAATTTCACTTTTTACATCTTTAACCGATTCATCATCACAAGCCGTTAACCCTAAAGTTGAAGCAATTGCGAGACTTAGAACTAGCTTATTCATTATTTCTCCCCAGATACTAGTCTTTATTTTTATTTATTATAGATGATGATATGAAACAAGCATCAACTAGTTAGACCAGTTAAACTTAACCCAAGAATTCGCTTAGTGCTAGCGGTTTTTTAATTAATTGGTAATTTCTTGTCTATTTTAGCCAATATCAACAACATTTTACTCGTCAGTCTATATCTCAAAGAGTAGAATACCATTAATATTTTTTCTAATTATTTTACTTATGTTTAATTACACACCTTCTGAAAATTGCTTATTGAATAAAACCATTTTAGTGACCGGTGCAGGTAGCGGTATTGGCCGACAAGCAGCATTAACTTACGCAAAATTAGGCGCTACAGTATTACTTTTAGGAAAAACAGTTGAAAAACTTGAAAATATTTATGATGAAATAGTCGCCAAAAATTGTGCTGAACCGGCAATAATCCCATTAGACTTAAAAGGTGCAACAAAACAAAATTATATTGATATGGCTTCAACTATTGCCAACCAATTTGGCAAACTTGATGGCGCTTTATTTAATGCATCAATGTTAGGTGAGCTAACGCCTTACAATCAAATTCATGAACAGATTTGGGATGAAGTTATAAAAGTGAATGTTACTGCTCAACATTTAATGGCACAAGCTTTAATACCAGCGCTATTACTGGCTGACAATGCATCTTTAGTTTTTACCACTTCAGGTGTTGGTAAAAAAGGAAGAGCATTTTGGGGGCCTTATAGCGTATCTAAATTTGCCACGGAAGGACTTATGCAAGTAATCGCTGACGAATATGACGAATCGTCATTACGAGTTAATGCCATAAACCCTGGCGCAACAGCAACACCAATGCGAGCAAGAGCTTACCCAGCTGAAAACCAAGAGACTATATCTACGGCAGAAGAAATAATGCCACTTTATGTTTATTTAATGTCAGACGACAGTATAAGTAAAACAGGTGAAGTACTTAATGCTCAGTAACTCTATTTACTCCATTTAATAATAAAAAAACCGACATTGTGTCGGTTTTTTTTATGAAATAACTTCTTAAGTAAAAAGTAGGGTTAGCGTAATTCTCTTCTTAAGATTTTACCTACATTGGTTTTGGGTAAATCCTCTCTAAACTCAACATGTTTAGGCACTTTATAATTTGTTAAGTTATTACGACAATGGGCGATTATGTCATCTTTCGTTAGTGATTTATCTTTTAAGACTATAAACACTTTAATTTCTTCACCACAAATTTCATGCGGAACACCAACAGCAGCAGCTTCCATTACCCCAGAATGAGAGACAATAATCTCTTCAATCTCATTTGGAAACACATTAAACCCTGAAACAATAATCATATCTTTTTTACGATCTACAATCTTAAAAAAGCCATTTTCATCCATGCTTGCTATATCGCCTGTCGCGAGCCAACCATCTTTTAATATCTCTTCAGTGGCTTCAGGTCTATTATAGTAACCCGTCATTACTTGTGGACCTTTAACCCACATTTCACCTGGTTCACCAATTTCGGCATCGGTTCCATCATCTTTAACAATACGAATATCCGTCGAAGAAGCAGGTAACCCAATGGTACCAGTATAATGTTTTTGATTATAAGGGCATAAAGTTACTAACGGCGCACATTCTGTTAAACCATATCCTTCAAGTAAACGAGTATTAGTTACTTCTTCCCAACGTTCAGCAACAGGGCGCTGTACTGCCATCCCGCCACCTAAAGAAACTTTTAGGTAACTAAAATCTAAATCAGCAAAGCCTGGGGTATTTAATAATCCATTAAATAATGTATTGACGCCAGTCAACGCAGTAAATTGATATTTTGATAATTCTTTAATAAACCCAGGCATATCACGTGGGTTTGTGATCAATAGATTTGTTCCACCTAAGGTAATAAATGTTAGGCAATTCGCGGTAAGAGCAAATATATGATAAAGCGGTAATGCGGTTACAACGAGCTCTTTACCCTCTTCTAGCTGTGGCTTAATCGCAGCTTTAGCTTGTTGAAGATTTGAAACCATATTGCGATGAGTGAGCATTGCTCCTTTCGATACTCCGGTCGTTCCTCCTGTGTATTGTAAAAAAGCTAAATCATCACCTGTAAGTAAAACAGGTGTGTAAGGAAGCGCCTTACCTTTATTTAACACGTGGTTAAAACGAACTGTATCGGCAAGTTTAAAACTTGGTACCATCTTTTTAACATGTTTAACGGCGAAATTAACAATTGCACCTTTTACCATTCCCAGACGATCACCTAGCGAGGTTAAGATAACATGTTCTACCGGTGTTTTATCGATAACTTGCTCTAAGGTATTCGCAAAGTTTTCAATAATTAAAATCGCTTTGGTACCAGAGTCTTTCAGTTGATGTTCAAGTTCTCTTGCTGTGTAAAGTGGATTTACATTTACAACAGTTAATCCAGCTAATAAAGCGCCAAATAATGCAATAGGGTATTGCAAGCAATTAGGCACCATAATGGCAAACTTATCACCTTTTTTTAATCCCATTTCTTGTTGCAAATAAGCGGCAAAAGCTTTTGATTGTTCTTCTAATTCAGCAAAAGTAATTTCAGCCCCCATATTGATGAACGCTGGACGATTTGCGTAAATTCCCACATATTTATCGAATAGTTCAACTAAAGAAGAATATTTATTAGGATCAATTTCGTATGGTACTCCGGGTGGGTAACTTTTTTCCAACCAAATTTTATGCGCGGCACTTTGCACTATCTATCTCCTCTTCATATTAGCAACTTTAACTCTAGACTGTTTTAGTGAAATTTGTATTAGTTTAATTTAATCACTTATTTATTTTTAATCGCATTGATACTTAGTCTAGGTTTTATTATTTTTTTAAACACTTGTTTGAATTGTGAAGTTTTACTTGAATACTGGTCTAATGTCTATAATTATTCGACGCTTTGCCAACTTTCATCAGAAAAAATTACATATCACCCTGTTTTTCAAGAAATGACTCAACAATCTTCGCTGTTTCTTTAGCTTGCTCCATATGTATGTGATGACCACCGTTTAATTTATGAGCCGTAAACTGTTTAAATAATGGGCCATAATGTGCTAAACCAAGCTCAACAAATTCAATACCTTTATCACCATATATTAGTTGTACAGGCGTGATAATATCTTTAATAAATTGCTTCGCTTGTGAAAATGTTAGGCGATAAGGAGAAGTATTTCTTAAGCGGCTATCTGATCGCCAAGTAATACCATCTTCGAGAGAAACAGAGCCACGTTCAACAATTAGTTTAGCGTCATCATACGTGAGATCTGAAACATTTCTTCTTGCTGTAATTGCTGACTCTAGACTCGGATGAATGGGTTTTCTTTTATCTTTTAGTGTTAGACGACTTAACATGCCATTTCTCAATTGTTCCGTGGTTTCTTCTGATTTAGCACTAAGAAAACCAATTGAATCAATTAAAGTTAAACTGTTAACATTTTCAGGAAAAGCGGCAGAAAAAGCTGAAGCAATCATACCTCCCATAGAATGGGCAACAATATCTACTGATTTCCATTGATTGAACTCAAAGAGTAACAAAAGATCATAAACATAATCGATAAAATGATAATGGGCATCTTGACCTCGATGAGCTGAATGCCCATGCCCTGGCCAATCAATTGCGATGATATGATACCCATTCAGTTCTTTCATTAAAGGGATAAAGCTTGCCGCGTTATCTAACCAACCATGCAAAAATAACACTATAGGCAGATCTTCATTACCCTTTTTTAAACCACGTAACTCAAGTTCAGGTAATGAATAACAAATTTCTTCAATCGTTGGATCAAATTCTATTTTATCAGTCATTACTTATTTTTTGTCGTTGAACTTGCAGATTTAGCATTTTTTAAAATGGGATAATAGATAGGTGAACGATGATGAGATCGGGGTAAATACCACAAAGAAGGGGTATACCACATTGGTTGATGGGTAACCTTTACATCAACTTGCTTTATTTCTTTCCATAAATGAACACTCTTAGACTTCAAAACAGGATACTCATATTCATGTTCTCCTATTTTACCCGCTTCTTTTCCTGCGATATGTCCAACGGCAGTAATGCTGCGACCTTCTTTGAAAATAACAGGGTCGAGAAATCCTTGATAATAAATTCTAAAACGCCCTTGGGTTTGATCTTTTTGCTGAGGGCGAGTTGATGGACTTAATTGAAAGTGCACAACTTCAAGTAAGGTATTGTCGGCTTTATTTTCAATTTTTGCAATCACCCCCCCCCATCGTGCTTGGTCACCAATATGAGCGTCATTATTATCTCGAACATCAGAAAAATTAGTCAAGGGAGTTCCCTCATCTACTCGCAACGATTCAGGAACATGAACACACCCTGAAACCACTAGAGATAGAAATAATACAACTAAGAATTTTTTAAACATTACATTTATTCCTTTGAAATCTTTATGATTATTATCATTTTACAAGGATAATATGAATTGATTTTCTTCTTGCCATTATTTTATATAAGCCTTGCTTTAGCTAATTTAATCAAGCCTAAAATACCTAAAGCAAACCAAATACAGACCCAAACAAATTCAGGTATCATTGTTAACCTTGCAAGTGTAGCACCATCGCCCATTGCACGACCATCAACTAAATACCATGGACTTTTAATACTGTTTAATAAAACCGCTGCACCAATCAATTGCAATAATAATTGAAAATAGCGTAAATTTTGCAATTTAAACTTTAACAATATTATCACTAATAAAACGGCCATGATGACAAAACTGAGTAAATCTCTGACCCAAAAAATAATTGTCGATAATAAAAGTACAATAATCACAGCGCTGAATACTTGGGCAATACGTTGGTGCATTCCGGCAAAGTAATAGATTACAACGCCCCAAAAAACAGCTCCTGCATAACCAAAAAAACTAATGAAAAAACGGCTACCTCCCTGTGTGGCACATAAACCGGCACCATTTGGAAATAATTGAATATTGATAATTCTACCTCCCGTCAATAATGCCGCAAGACCGTGACTTATCTCATGGAAATAACTCTCAAACCACTTTAATGGCAATGAAATAAAAGGAATTTCAACTAAGAGTGCAGCAGTGAGTAAAATTAACCAAAAGCGATATTTTTCATTAAAAGAAAGTGTATTATGATATTTTTTTTCGGGCATGAAATTTAATTTAACTTTGTAAATTATGCATATAAATCAACACCGAAGGCTTGTTGAATGCTATCCCGTTGAGCAATACCGCCAACTGATTGATAAGTTGAAACAGCGGTTTTATTTTGTTGAGATGGCTGGTCATAATCAGCCGATTTTGAATACGTAGATTGACCTTGTTGTTGAACATTACTCACTGCATTAAGCTGCTGATTTTTTTCAACTAAAGCAATAGCAGATGGATCAACATCTAAGCGTTCTGCCTGATTGTTTTGACTATTTTTTTGTGATGAGTTTTGGCGTGCTTTTTCTTGTTCTTGCTGCACAACTAAACGATCACGCTGATCATTAACCTGCGTTAGATTGTCTCCGCCAATATTTAAAGCGGATTGTGGTGTATAAGAAGTAGCACTATTAATTTGCATAACTTAAATTTATCAAACTTTCTCAAAATAACAAAATTATTTCAAAAAATAATGTGATATTACTCTCTTCCTGGGAGTTTTTTCCAAGAAACAGTATCGCGAACATAAACCGGTTGAGCATGCTCTGCACTTACTTCATTACCTAAATCAAATTCTTTTTTTGCAATGTTTAACATTGCACTTGCATCAGGAAAAGTAATATCAAGAGAATCTTTATTGGTTTTTAACGTAGATAATTCAGCAGGATAAGCATCCCAGCCAGTGCCAACACCATAAGCTCCGTTCGTATGTTGTATTAAATATTGTGATAGCTCTGCAGG
>Ga0233426_10004526_pt1 | contig 10416 bp, 10 predicted proteins | sample SI_118_April2016_6_FD_179875 | JGI IMG/M metagenome (GOLD analysis project Ga0233426, IMG submission 179875) | Seawater microbial communities from Saanich Inlet, British Columbia, Canada - SI_118_April2016_10_MG | ecosystem: Environmental > Aquatic > Marine > Inlet | place: Canada: British... | reverse complement strand
GATGCAATGGTATCGTTTTTATCGCATTTTCATACATTTTTTCATTGGAAAATAAGGCTCCAGCAAATTTAGTCTTGGTTAAACCCGGTAGTAGGGCGTTCACACGTATTCCATGACGGCCACACTCTTTAGCAAAGGCTTGTGTCATGTTGACCACAGCGGCTTTAGAAATTGAGTATATACCTTGCATAGGGCCGGGTTTTAATGCGTTGATAGAAGCGGTATTGACAATGCTACCACCACCGTTGTCACGCATTAATTTTCCGCCCTCAATACACATAAAGAAGTAACCACGAATATTTACATCAACAGTTTTTGTATAAGCGCCAAGATCTGTATCCAGAATATCGCCAAAATAAGGATTAGTTGCAGCATTGTTAATTAGGATGTCTAATTTGCCATGAATCTGTTTGATGTGGTTAAAACAGTTACCGATATCATCCATATTGCCAACATGGCAAGCAACAGCCTCAGCGCTTCCACCAGCGTTAGTGATAGCGTCAGCAACGATTTGGCAGTCACCAAGTTTTCGACTAGATACAATTACATGGGCTCCTTGTTCAGCAAGTAATTTTGCTATTGATTCGCCAATACCTCGGCTAGCCCCAGTGACAAGCGCAATTTTACCTGTGAGATCAAATAAGTTTGTAGCCATTATGGTTATTTCTCCGTTTTATTTTTATAGGCCGGTTAGGCGTTGATTAATAATTGCATCAGCTTCGGCCATTATGTCTTCGATAAGCGTTTTGACCGTAGGTTTATCATGAATTAGGCCCGCGACCATGCCGCAAGACCATGCGCCTGCGTCCATTTCGCCGGTTTTCATGATTTTTGGGTATACCCCTGCGACTTCTTCAGCGATATCTTCAAATTTTATATCTGCTCCCAACGCTGCCTCTTTTTCTAGTAAGCGATCCACGGCTACATTTTTAAGTACCCGCTCGGTGTTGCGCAGTGGTCTCATAACCAGTCGAGTATCCAATTCGCTAGCGTCTATAATGGCTTGCTTAACATTTTCATGCACTGGCGCTTCTTCGGTAACGATAAAGCGCGTTCCCATATTCATGCCTTCAGCACCCATGGCAAGCGATGCCACTAAACTTCTCCCATCCGCCATACCACCTGATGACACAAAGGGGATGGTCAATTCATCAGCAGCTCTTGGCAGTAAAATAAAGTTAGGTACATCATCTTCGCCTGGGTGACCACCGCATTCAAAGCCATCTACTGATACAGCATCACAGCCTATGGCCTCAGCCTTGAGGGCATGGCGAACCGACGTACATTTGTGAATTACTTTAATGCCATTCTCTTTGAGTATTGGTAACCATTGAGCAGGGTTGTTACCGGCAGTTTCGACAACTTTGACACCGCCATCAATGATCGCCTGAATTAATCCTGGGTAATCTGGAGGTGTGAGCGAGGGCAAAAAGGTAAGGTTAACGCCGAAGGGCTTGTCTGTCATTTCTCTGCATCGAGCAATTTCATTAGCTAGCTTTTCCGGTGTGCCTTGAGTTAAACCAGTAATGATACCTAAGCCTCCGGCATTGGATACTGCTGCGGCCAATTCAGCCAGTCCGACATGATGCATGCCACCTTGGATTATAGGGTGTTCAATGCCCAACATTTCGGTGATTCTTGTTTTCATAATTGGCTCTCCTAACGTTATGTTTTCAGTAATGAATCCTTTTAGATATTCGTCCTATTGCGAACGTTTACAAGGTAGCAGATTAATACACCAAATAAGACCAGTAATATTCCAATCATTAGTCTGAGTGATAGTAGACTGATAGACGGTTTAACACGAAACACATGAGTTTGCTCTATCGCCGCCCATTTGTGGTCTGCAAGATCGGTGGATGACATTTCTATGATCATCTCTAACATGTCACGAACACTACGATAACGTACCATACCGACCATATCCCATTCACTGTGCGAGGTTTCATTAATGAATCCACCGCTGACAGAAGATACAAATATAGGAAGACTGCCGTGCTTTAGAAGCAGCGGTATAACACCTTTGCCATAGCGCGCGTCCGCTAGCATAGGGTCGGTTTCGTGCGCCCATGGAGAGTCCGTTGGATACCTTGATTCTTTTCTAAAGCGAATGAGGTTGACCATTATGAATTCATTACCATCATCATTTTTGGCTAGTTTGCGCATATACCCCACGGTGGCCTCAGTTGATTTATTACGACGATTAGCATTGATTTCTAAAGCATCGATATACATGTCAAGTTCTGTGTTACTGATCGGCGTGCCCGTACCGCCATACCAAGTGAAAAAAGATAAATAAACGATTAAAAGTAGTCCATAAATTCGCTTCATAATTAGCTCCCTTGTGCCGGTTCGCCGATATATTTAATACCAATACGCGATGCATGAGAGGCTATATTAGATCGAAATCCATTTCTAATATGGCAATAGGTATGACGATCTTTATCTGCTAGCTGCACGGCTAAATCTATGGCTGCATCTTGTAATTCATCTGCCAAATGAATACTTCTGACGAGATTGAGGTCTAGACATTCAATGCCTGTGTAGGCTACCCCCGTAAGTACCATATCGTTAATAGCTTTTTCGTTGGGTAAAAGTTTTACAACCTCACGAGTGATGGGGCTAAAGGGAATTTTAATATTGACCTCAGGAAAACAAAAACGACCTCGATCACTACGCATCACCCGATAATCTGCCGCAGATGCAAGAATAGCACCACCGGCATAGGCGTTACCGTTAATGCAGGCTACTGTGGGAACGTTTAGTAATGCTAGCCGGCATAATACAAGGTTAAACTTATCTGAGAATAGCTGCTTTCCAGTGGCACTTTGGGTATTCAGCCAGTCTAAATTGATTCCCGTAGAAAAGGTCTTCTCATGTTCACAAGTGATCACCAATGACGTATTTTTTTGATAAAGTTCTACCTCATCCAGGGCTTGTAAGTATTCATCCAACACCTCTGTGGTAAGAGTATTATCATTGCCATTTTGCACGTTAGTCAGTGTTAGTATGTGTATTCCCTGTTTGATGTCCATGGTCATATATTTCATAATTAACGTCCTCTTTCCCATTTTAATTGGCCTCACAGATTTTATTTAAACGGCAAAAGGCCTCAATAGAGACGGTTTTTTTCTTTCAAGCAGTAACGGCATTTATTCTTTAAAGCTACTGTGATTTTTTTATTGCTTGTTCTTTGCCTTTGATTTGAAAAATTTTAACGTCTTATTTAGTGAGTAGTAATGTATTATTTTCTATGTCAGTTATCAAATATTATGACATTGACTATGCCATATTGTAAATATACTATAGGCGCCCATAGAGATATGCTTTTGATACTGAGCAACTCTATTTATGTTGAATCCGGTGTTTCTAGGCATTAAATTAGAACTTTAGTGATCGACAGTTTTAGATACTGTTTACATATAGGAGCGACTTAAATGTTTGAATCCAAAATGGCATATACCAAGCATTTCAAAACCATCAATGGAAAAAAAATGGCTTATGTCGAGGTTGGGCAAGGAGATCCAATTGTTCTATTGCATGGAAATCCTACTTCCTCATATCTATGGCGCAATATTATTCCTTATCTTGAAAATAAGGGCAGAGTTATCGTCCCGGATTTGGTGGGTCAGGGTGATTCAGAAAAACTACCACCAAGTGATGGCCCTCAACGTTATTCTTTTAAGGTTGTTTATGATTATTTATCGGCATTACTCGAGTCGTTGGGTGTGGTTGAAAATGTCACCTTAGTGATTCACGACTGGGGTAGTGCTTTGGGTTTTTATTGGGCTCAACATAACAGTAATGCAGTCAAAGGTATTGCTTATATGGAGGCAATTGTGTGTCCCCTTGAGTGGCGGGATTGGCCCGAGTCCGCACAAGGAATTTTTAAAGGGTTTCGCTCTGAAAAAGGTGAGGACATGATTCTGCAGCGCAATCTTTTTGTCGAAGCAGTGTTGCCCAGCTCAGTTATTCGCAAATTGACTGAAGAGGAGATGGCCCACTATCGGGCGCCTTTTTTAAGCTCGGAGGACCGGCAGCCCACGTTGAATTGGCCTCGTCAAATTCCTATAGACGGCGAGCCCGCTGCGATGGTGGATCTGGTGACCGGTTATGGTCAGTGGATGAGCAGCAATGATTCGCCGCCAAAATTGTTTATCAACGCTGATCCTGGTTCTATCTTGACCGGACGAGCAAGAGATTTCTGTCGTAGCTGGTCTCATCAGACCGAAGTCACAGTGCCCGGAACACATTTTATCCAAGAGGACTCACCTGATGAAATCGGCGCGGCGGTAGCTAGCTGGTTATCTGAAATAGCGTAGGCTTATGCATAATATAAATTGACGAGGGTTATAGTTATGAGTGAAGTTCCTGTGTATATGGTAGTGAATTTATCCATCACCGATGCGGAGGAATACCGGAAATATGAACAAGGATTTTTTCCAATTCTGAAACGCCACGGTGGTGAGTTTATTACCTATGACGACAATAGTGTCGCCTTGGAAGGTGAATCACCGCGATCAGGGCGAATGATTATTTTTACTTTTCCGTCGGAGCAAGCAGCCCGCGACTGGTGGGCCGATGAGGACTATCAAACATTAAGTAAACATCGGCGTCAGGGCACTGAGATGGAGTTTTTAACCATGGTGCATGGGCGGCCTCCAAGGGCCTAAATAAACAGGAGAGATTGTATGATTGGCATTGTGATTTGGGCCCTGGCCGCCACTTTGTATGGGCTGTTTTGGCTTTGGTATGTGGGATTGGGTCGGCCTGTGACTGAGGAGGAGACTGAGCGCTATATAGATGTTCTCTCCCAAGGCGATGTAGAGCAGAGTAGCCTAGACAATTTCAGGCAGTTTTTTCAGCGCGATGATGGTAAAGAGTTTTTTATCGTCAATGCCCTGGTGCTTAAGGAGCCAAAAAAGCAGGCAATGGAACATCTTATACAGTATCAGCAAGTGTTTATGAGTCGAATTCTGAAACGTGCGGGTCATCCTCAAATTATTACTGTTGCCAGGGCCACATCAATAGAGGGGCTAGATGATGGAGGGACCAATGACTGGCAGACACTGGCGTTAGTTCGCTATCGCAGCCGTCGAGATTTTGGCGAAATTATGTCTGATACTTTTGGTAGCGATCATCACGAGCATAAACTCGCGGCGCTGGAAAAGACCTTCGCTATTCCGGCCGTTGCGCAGGTTAACGCGAGTTCGGTTCGAGTTTTAGTTGCGCTTGGAGTGGCGCTTGGCGCTGCAGTTTTACAGTTAGTTTTGATCTAGTAGCATCTTTTTGCTGGTACTTTGTGGTGGGTACTGACGAGTCAGTAAATATGCTGAATGCCGGCAGTAATTCCGTTAGTATTCGTTCAGGGCGTGGTACAGCGTTTCAGTGATAATAACTAACAAAAAAGAAGAGGGACAATGAGCAATTCCGACAATGCCTTATTTCAGCCATTTGAAACAGGCAATCTCAAGCTTAAAAACCGTATTGTCATGGCACCTATGACTCGTAATTTTTCTCCTAATGACAATATTCCTGGCGATAATGTGGTGGAGTATTACCGACGTCGGGCGCAGGGTGGAGTCGGATTAATTGTTACTGAGGGTACCTGTGTTGATCATTTAGGTGCCAGCGGCTATCCAGGGGTGCCTTATTTCTATGGCGAGAAACGCTTGGCTGGTTGGAAAAAAGTAGTCGATGCGGTGCATGCTGAAGGAGGGAAAATAGCACCTCAACTTTGGCATGTGGGCGCTGTGCGGAAGTCAGGTACTATGCCTGAGGGAGATGTCCCAGGGTATGGTCCTTCCGGCATGAATGTGCCAGGTAAGGTAAATCGGCATGTGATGACACAAGATGATATCGATGATGTTGTTCGTGCCTTTGCTCAGGCTGCAGCAGATGCAAAAAGCATTGGCTTTGATGCGGTGGAACTTCATGGCGCTCACGGTTATCTTATCGACCAGTTCTTTTGGCAAGGCACCAACCAGCGAGATGATCACTACGCAGGCTCTCTGGAAAATCGAGGCCGTTTTGCGGTGGAGATAATCCAGGCAGTTCGTCAGGCGGTGGGACCTGATTTCCCAATTATCTTGCGCTGGTCGCAATGGAAACAGCAGGATTATACCGCACGTTTGGCGCTAACCCCAGAGGAGCTCGAACGCTTTCTACTGCCTCTTTCAGCTGCAGGTGTAGATGTTTTTCACTGTTCTCAACGTCGATTCTGGGAGCCTGAATTCGACGGCAGTGATTTAAACCTAGCGGGCTGGACACAGAAGATTACTGGAAAACCGGCAATCACAGTGGGCAGTGTTGGTCTGGATGCAGATTTTACACCAAAGCCGGGTGAATTGACCTTTAGAGAAGCAGATCCTGCTAGCTTGGACACTTTGCTCCATCGTTTAGATAAAAAGGAGTTTGAATTGGTCGCCGTGGGCCGGGCGCTGATAGCAAATCCAAGTTGGGTTGACTTGGTTCAAGCCAAGCGCATGGAAGAATTGCAACCGTTTCGCAAAGAGCAGTTGGGAGAGTTGGTTTAATAATAACATTACACAGGGGGAAGAGCTGTGGAGGTAAAGGATAAGATCATTGTCATTACGGGTGGCGGTTCTGGTATAGGACGGGCACTGGCGGTGCGCTTTCATGCCGAAGGTGCTAAAAAGATTATTGCTGTGGATATCAATCTGGGCAATGCAGAGGGTACTGCACAAATGGTTGGCGGTATCGCCATGATGGCCGATGTGGCCGTGGAAGCAGATATTCAGCGGGTTATTGAGGATACAGAGTCCACAGTGGGTCCAATTGATCTATTTTGCTCAAACGCCGGTGTCGGTATGGGTGAAAATATCGATTCTCCCAATGAAGAGTGGCAGGCCATCTGGGATATCAACGTCATGTCCCATGTCTATGCTGCCAGACATCTGGTACCGAGAATGGTCTCTCGTGGTGGTGGTTACTTTCTCAACACCTCCTCTGCTGCTGGCCTTCTCAATCAAATTGGTGGGGCAGCCTATGGCGTTACTAAACACGCAGCGGTGGGCTTTGGTGAGTGGTTGGCAATCCATCACCAGCATGAGGGGATCAAGGTGTCGATGCTTTGCCCGCAAGCGGTGCGCACAGCAATGACCGCGATAGACAATGATGCGGTAGCTGCGGCGGCAAGCAATGGAATGATCGAGCCCGAAGAGCTTGCTGAGACTGTTGTTGAAGAACTTCGAAAGGAGAGTTTTATTATATTACCTCATCCCATTGTGCTCGAATATATGCGAAATAAAACGACTAATTATGATCGATGGATCGGTGGTATGAATAAGCTTATGCGTAAAATTACGGGATCAATCTAACCAAAATTATAAAAAGGAGTGCACCAAATGAGCTTTGAATTAACCGAGCGTGCAGAACAACTAAATACTCAACTTAAAGCTTTTATGGATGAGCATATTTACCCAAGAGAAGCAGATTATGACGAGTTTACCAACGATCATAGAAACCTTTGGCAATATCCCGAGTGGTTTGAAGAGCTAAAGCAAGAGGCGCGTAATCAAGGTTTATGGAATCTTTTTCTGCCTGCTGAGTACAAGCCTTGGAGTCCAGGTTTAAGCAATCTTGAAATAGCGCCGCTGTTTGAGACCATGTCTCGATCAGCTTGGGCGCAGCAGATTTTTAATTGCAATGCCCCCGACCGAGGCAATATGGAAGTGCTGGCAAAATACGGTACTAAAGAGCAGCAAGATAAGTGGCTCATGCCTCTTTTGGCCGGCGAAATCAGATCGGCTTATGCCATGACTGAACCAGATGTAGCGTCATCTGATGCGACAAATATGGAGTTAAAGATTGAGCGCGATGGTGATGAATATGTTCTTAACGGTCGCAAATGGTGGACAACCAACGTAATAGGTCCCAAGTGCAAGCTAATGTTGGTCATGGGTAAATCTAATGATCAGGCGCCCCGACATCAGCAACATTCGACCATTCTTGTTCCTACAGACACGCCGGGAGTGTCCATTGCGCGCCCATTGAGAGTTTTTGGTGAATACCATTCTCCTGGTGGAGAAGGTGATGTGATCTTCAGAAATGTTCGTGTTCCTGTATCTAATTTAATTCTTGGTGAGGGTCGAGGATTTGAGATCGCTCAGGGTCGTCTTGGCCCCGGGCGTTTTCAGTATGCGATGATGTTTGTTGGTATGGCGCAGCGCAGTCTTGAATTAATGTGTGAGCGAGCTGTTAGTCGTGTCGCTTTTGGCGAGCAACTGAGCAAAAAGACCAGTGTTCAGCATGAAATCGCTCGAAGTCGCTGTGATATTGAGCAGTGTCGACTACTGGTGTTATCGGCAGCTGAAAAAATGGATAAATTAGGCGTTGATGCGGCCAGAGCGGATATTTCAATGCTAAAAATCGTAGCGCCAAAAATGTGTGAGGATGTGTCAAGCAGGGCTATGCAAATTTTTGGTGGTATGGGCGTCTGCCAGGATACCCCTCTGGCACATATTTTTACCACGAGTCGTTTCTGTCGAATCGCCGATGGTCCTGATGAAGTGCACATGTCGCAGCTGGCAAAGCTAACCATTAATTCTTTGGCCAGAAAATAAGGGTTGAACGATGAGTAATATTAAAGAAATTTTTCGAGTGCTTGGTGATGTTGCAAGAGCACTCCCGGTAGTGATGGCCAAGTTACCAGAAGCGGATGACGCCGCCTCCATTGCCCTAGTGTTTGAAGATACAGTGGCGCGACAACCTAATAACAATATGATTGTTTTCGAGGGGCGTAAAATCACCTGGGGAGAGTTTAACGAACTGGCAAATACGCTCGCCCATGCGCTGATGGATCGAGGTGTAAAGCGAGGAAATTGTGTGGCAGTGATTATGGAAAATCGCATTGAAATGCTTGCAAGTATTATCGCATTACAAAAAATCGGCGCCATTGCGGGTATGGTAAATCCTGGGTTAGTCGGCGCCCAACTTGCGCACTGTATCAATGTTACCAAATCGGTTAAATGCTTGGCCGGTGAAGAAATATTTAACAGTGTAGAGGATGTTCGTGCTGACTTAGAAATGGCAGATGCAGATATTTTATGGGTAGCTGATAAGCGTGAAGGTGCTGTACCGGAGCCCATGGAAGACATCATGGCAAACTTAGATAGCTATTCCCGTGCTAACCTAGAAGATACCAAAACTATTTTGGCTGGTGATACTGGTTTTTATATTTTCACCTCTGGTACCACGGGTATGCCCAAGGCAGCAAAAGTTGGGCAGCGACGATTACTAGCAGCGGGGAGCTCATTTAGCAAGGCCGGCGTTCGCGCTAAGCCCAGTGATCGCATCTATCTGTGCCTTCCACTTTTCCATGGAACTGGCTTTATTTGTGGTGTTAATAGTGCCATTTTTAGTGGTGCTTCAATGTTTTTGCGACGCAAATTTTCTGCCTCTGCGTTTTGGCCAGAGGTTAAGGAGCATAATTGTACAATCTTCTTTTATGTTGGCGAATTATGTCGTTATTTAGTGACCCAGCCACCTTGTCCAGAAGAGAAAAATAACCCTCTTGATCGAGTCTTTGGTAATGGTCTTCGTCCCGATGTGTGGGATGAATTTAAACAACGCTTTGGTATAGATCGCGTTTGCGAATTTTATGGCTCAAGTGAAGGTAATGTGTCTTTTATCAATGCCTTTAATAAGGACAAGACTATCGGTTACTGCCCTGGGACGATTATTCTTGTGGAATATGATATTGAAAATGATGTAATTGTTACCGATCAAAATGGCAAGCTCATTCAAGTTGAACCTGGAAAACCTGGACTTCTGTTAGCTGAGATTGATGATCGCTATCGGTTTGACGGCTACACAGATAGTGCCGCTTCAGAGTCTAAGATTGTCCGTAACGTGCTAACAGAGGGTGATGCCTGGTTTAATACGGGTGATTTAATTAATCAGATAGACGTAGGCTTCTCCATGGGTAAGCCCCATTATCAATTTGTAGATAGAATTGGTGATACGTTTCGATGGCGTTCTGAGAATGTCTCCACTAATGAAGTGGGCGAAATCTTAAACGCCAATAGCCAGGTAGAAATAGCTAATGTCTACGGGGTTGATGTTCCTGCTACAGAGGGTAAGGCTGGCATGGTATCGCTGTCATTAACCGAAGGTGCCGTATTTGATCCCGTTGAATTTTCAACCTACGTTTCGGCTAATTTACCGCATTTTGCCCATCCAGTGTTTGTCCGTATTCAACCTAATCTCTCAACTACAGGCACATTTAAGTTGGTTAAAGGCGAGCTGCGTAAGCAAGCCTTCCACATAGATCGAATTGGCGATGATGAGATTTATGTTTTGTTACCAAGAACGAACGAATATAAAGTACTCGATGCTGCTACCTACGCCTCTATTCAGGATGGCTCTGCGGGTTACTAATGATAACGGTTAACG
>Ga0233426_10004523_pt1 | contig 10417 bp, 8 predicted proteins | sample SI_118_April2016_6_FD_179875 | JGI IMG/M metagenome (GOLD analysis project Ga0233426, IMG submission 179875) | Seawater microbial communities from Saanich Inlet, British Columbia, Canada - SI_118_April2016_10_MG | ecosystem: Environmental > Aquatic > Marine > Inlet | place: Canada: British... | reverse complement strand
CAAGGTGTTTTAATTGTAAAAAATCTAAAACTTCATTTGCTTTATTTAATATTTTTGTTTCTTCTAATTTAATTTTTTTTGACTTAATCCACGTATTTAAAATAGACTCACCTATCTGATTTGGTGGGACCATCATCAAATTATCTCTTACAGTTAATGATGAAAATTCGTGAGCAATTTGAAATGTTCTTAATATACCTAGATCAAATAATTGATGTGGTTCATAACCAGTTATATTTAAATTGTTTAACTTTATATTGCCGGAGTCTGGTTTAATGGACCCATTAATAACATTAAAAAGAGTTGTTTTACCTGCCCCATTTGGCCCAATTAGAGCTGTTATAGATGATTTTTTTATCTCTAATGAGACATTATTAATGGCTTTAATGCCACCGAAGTTTTTATATAGATTTTTTATTTCAAGCATCAATGAAACCAATGGAAAAAAGGCTTAAGGTTATTACCTTAAGCCTTTAAATTTTTATCTATAACCTACTTTATTAGTTTTTTGGTTATCTATTAAGATTTCCGCAAAACTCCCAGATGATTCACCAGAACCAACTAGTTCTAAAGCTGTCGCACCAACGTAGTCAATATCTTTACCTTCTTTGATTAACTTGAGTGCTTTACTGAGTTCACCTGGATAAATTTTTTCACCAGGCGCATTAGCAATATCCATAACATTATTTTTAAAAACATTACTGTCAGTTGATTTTGCAGCCTCCATTGCAAGCATAATTAGAGCAGCTGCATCGTAAGACTCTGGGCCATATGGTCCTGATTCAAAGCCAGCAGCTTTTGCTAATTCAGAGTATTTTGCAGCACCAGGGCTATCTGTTCCAGGAACTGATCCGATAGAACCATTTAGATCTGGACCTATTGCTTTTGGTAGTGAATCACCAATCATTCCATCAGGTAAGAAAAATTTATTAAAGGCATCAGCATCTAATGAAGCTTGTATTATGCCTTTACCACCTTGATCTAAGTAACCCGCAACAATTAGTATGTCACCTGAGGCTTGAGCTAATGCAGCCACCTCTGAACTATAGTCGCCTTTGCCATCTTCATGAGAAGCGCTAATTGTTATGGTACCACCTTTAGCTTCATAATTACTTTTAATGCTAGCAGCTAGACCTTTGCCGTAGTCGTTATTTGTATGTGTTAAAGCGGCTGTCTTAAAGCCCTTTTCCATTAACAAATCAGCAATGACTTCACCTTGTCTAGCGTCAGAAGGAGCTGTTCTAAAAAATAAATCATTATCTGGCTCAGTTGACAAAGCTGGAGATGTTGCTGATGGAGAAATCATCAAGATACCATTTGGTATTGCAACATTTTTAAGGACAGCAGTTGTTACTCCAGAACAGTCAGCTCCCATTATGGCACTTACTTTATCTGATGTGATTAAGCGTTCAGCCGCAGCTTGTGCTGCCGCTGCATCTACACAAGTAGAATCAGCTCTTACAGCCATTAATTGAGCACCATCCATAAAGTTGCCTGACTTATTAACTTCATCGATAGCTAGTTCAGCACTTTTTGCCATAACAGGTGCTAAAGATTCTATTGGTCCAGTAAAGCCAAGAATGATACCAATCTTTATTTGATTGTCTGCACTTTTTTCAGTTTTAGATGCGTCTTGATTATACAAAAAGACACCTAATATTATTAATCCAATTATTAAAATAACTGGTATAAGATTTTTTTTCATTTAATTTCCCCTTAAATCCAATTTAACAGTAATTTATAAAGAAATCGTATAATTAAGCGAATCAAATTTTCAGTTGTTATATAAAAAAACATTTAGTAGGTTTGTAATCATTCGTTATGGAAAAAAAGATATAAAGCATGCGCTATAATTGGTTAAAATTATTGAAGGAAGGTTTCAATAATAATAGTGGTTGGGAAAAAACTTGGAAAAACCCAGAATTAAAAAAAGAATATGATGTTATTATTATTGGAGGAGGCGGTCATGGCCTTGCAACAGCTTTTTATCTAGCTAAAGAATTTAATATTAAAAATATTGCCGTTTTAGAAAAAAAATGGATTGGGGGCGGTAATGTTGGACGTAATACAACTATTATTCGTTCAAATTATCTACTTAACGAAAATGAAGCTTTTTACGAATTTTCATTAAAATTATGGGAAAGTCTAGAAAAACAAATAAACTATAATGCGATGGTTAGTCAAAGAGGAGTTTTGAACGTATACCATTCAGATACTCAAAGAGATTCATTTATTAGGCGTGGTAACTCAATGATAATAAATGGAGCAGATGCAGAACTATATGATGTTAATAAAATTAAATCGCTTTATCCTTTTTTAGATTTTGATAACGCAAGATTTCCAATTAAAGGAGGATTGTTTCAAAAAAGAGGTGGAACGGTTAGACATGATGCTGTTGCTTGGGGTTATGCTCATGCCGCAGACCAACTAGGTGTTGATATTATTCAAAATTGTGAGGTAAATAACTTTAAATTTAAATCAGGTACTTGTATTGGTGTGGAAAGTAATAAAGGTTTTATCAAAGCTAATAAAGTTGGGTGCGCAGTTGCTGGTTCGACAAGCCTTTTAATGTCAAAGGCAAATATGAATTTACCCATTGAAAGCCATGTCTTACAGGCTTTTGTTAGTGAGAGTTTAAAGCCGATTATACCAGGTGTAATTACATTTGGGGCAGGTCATTTCTATATTTCTCAATCTGATAAAGGAGGTTTAGTTTTTGGTGGTGATATTGATGGATATAATTCTTATGCTCAAAGAGGTGGAATAGAAACTTTAGAGGATGTTTGTGAAGGTGGGCTGGCTTTGATGCCCATTATTAGTAAAGCAAGGCTTTTACGAATGTGGGGTGGTGTTATGGATATGAGTATGGACGGATCGCCTATTATAGATAAAACTCATATAAATGGTTTATATATGAATGCAGGTTGGTGTTATGGAGGATTCAAAGCAACTCCGGCTTCTGGTTGGTGTTTTGCGCATCTTCTTGCCAAAGGGTATTCCCATGAATTATCAAAAAACTACCGTTTAGACAGATTTAAAAATGGCTATATGATTGATGAAAAAGGTCAAGGAGCACAGCCCAATTTACATTAAGGTAGAATTCAATGATTATTGATCATCCATTATTAGGTCATAGGGACATTAGTGAATTTATTTATTTAGGTGATGCATCTTTATTAAATAGACCAAAATGGGATGCAGAAGATGCAGAACATAGTTTCTATGAATATCTATATTTAAGAAAAAATGTTGCAGGTGTTCATAAAGAACTTTGGTTTCATCAACAAGGTGATAGATCATGGCTTGTTATTTCAAGAAATACTTTAACTCATGAAATTATAAAAGTTGATCTTGTGGGAAACCATTCTAAAAATATGGAAATTTTAAATGACTAGTTTTGACAGAATTAACTCTAGTTCAATTGACACACAAAAAGAGATTAACTTTATATTTAATGGTCAAAAATATAGAGGTTTTCAAGGTGATACACTTGCATCAGCTTTAATTGCAAACGGTGTAAAACTGATTGCAAGATCATTCAAATACCATCGACCAAGGGGAATAATTTCCTCTGGTTCACAAGAGCCTAATGGATTAGTTGAATTAATACATAAAGATTTTAGAGAGCCTAATACAAAAGCAACTACTATAGAGTTATACGAGGGACTAGAGGCTAAAAGCCAAAATTCTTGGCCATCCTTAAAGTATGATTTTATGTCTTTAAACGACAAGTTTTCAAAATTCATTGGTGCAGGTTTTTATTATAAGACTTTTATGTGGCCAGCTTCTTTTTGGGAAAAAATCTATGAGCCACTAATTAGGAAAGCTGCTGGTTTAGGCAAATTATCATACAACAAAAATGAAAGAGTTTCTGAAAAAGGTTTTTTACATTGTGATCTTTTAGTTATTGGATCAGGGCCTTCAGGTTTAGTTTCTGCTTATTTAGCAGGATTATCAGGAGCAAAAGTTATTTTAGTTGAAGAAGATTTTATTTTTGGAGGCAATTTAAATAACGAAACTTCCGATAATTCTAAAACTGCTGCTCAAAAATATCTACGTTCTATATTAAAAGACATTATGAAAATGCCTAATGTTAGATGCATGAGAAGAACTTGTGTTATAGGTATGTTTGATCATGGTATTTTTGGAGCATTAGAAAAGCTAAATCAAAGTAAAATAGATCAAATATTCTGGAAAATAAAATCAAAAAAGGCTCTTTTATGCACCGGAGCCCTAGAGAGATTCATTCCATTTCAAAATAATGATAGGCCAGGCATCATGTTGTCTGCATCAATTCGAACTTATTTGAATAGGTGGGGAATAAATAATTTTCAAGACGTTTTGTTGTTTACTAATAATAATGATGCTTACCTAACAGCTAGTAATTTAATTTCTTCTGGAGTTAATGTTGTTGGGGTAGTTGATACAAGAGATAACCCAAAGATTTTTGATTCTAGAATAAAAGTGTTTCAAGGTTCTCAAGTTATAAACACTCGAGGTAAATTAGAACTCAAGGGTGTTGATATTCAAAATAAAGAGGGTAAAATTTCTTTTTTGAAATGTGATATTTTAGGGGTGACAGGTGGTTGGAATCCTAATATTCAAATCAGTTGTCATACAGGTGTAAAGCCTGTTTGGGACAAAAAAATTTCAGCTTTTATTCCTGGTAAAAATAATGTTTCTACACATTTAAAGGTAGTTGGTTCAGCAAATGGAAAATTTACTTTAAGTGAATGTATTTCATCAGCCGAAAAAGCTGTTTTAGAAATACTTAATGATTTAAATTTTAAGTTAGAGAAATATGAGATACCGAGCATTAGTCCTGAAAATATTGATATAGACCCATTTTGGTATGTTCAATTTGGTTCCGAGAGAAAATGGGTTGATTTACAAAATGACGTTACTGTTAAAGATATAGAAATTGCGTATAAAGAAAACTTTAGATCAGTTGAGCATTTGAAAAGATATACAACATTAGGTATGGGAACTGATCAAGGAAAAACGTCAAATGTAACTGGTCTTGCTATATTAGCCTCATTATCAAAGAAATCCATTCCTGAAGTTGGAACAACAGTATTTAGACCTCCTTACGTCCCAGTATCACTCGATACTTTAGTTGGACATGCTCATGGTAAAAACTTCAAACCTACAAGACTGACTCCATCGCATAATTGGGCTCAAGAAAATGGAGCTAGTTTTACAGAAAGTGGTTTATGGTTGAGAGCTGAGTGGTATGCAAAAAAAAATGAGAGAAACTGGAGAACAACAGTTGATAGAGAAGTAAATGCTGTAAGAAACTCTGTAGGATTTTGTGATGTATCTACTCTTGGAAAAATAGATATTCAAGGAAAGGACGCTCTAAGCTTTATTAATAAAATTTACTGTAACGGCTTTGCTAAACTACCTGTTGGTAAAGTTAGGTATGGTTTAATGCTTAGAGAAGACGGTTTAGTTATGGATGATGGAACTACTGCGAGGATGAGTGAGAATCATTTTATTATGACAACTACTACTGTTAATGCAGAGAGTGTTTATAGGCATTTAGAATTTTGTCATCAATGTCTGTGGCCTGAATTGGATGTGAAACTAATATCAACAACCGACGCGTGGGCTCAAATTGCTATTGCGGGCCCAAATTCTAGAAAAATAATTTCTAAAATTATTGATCCAGAATATGATGTTTCTAACGAAAAATTTCCTTTTATGGCATGTGCGGATATTACAATCTGCAAAGGTGTTCGAGCACGTCTTTTTAGAATTTCATTTTCTGGTGAACTGGCTTATGAACTGTCAGTTCCAACTCAATATGCGTATTCACTTGTTTCTTATCTGATGGAAATAGGTGTAGAAGAAAATATTACACCTTATGGCACTGAAGCCCTTAGCGTTATGAGAATAGAAAAAGGGCATGCTGCTGGTCCAGAATTAAATGGAACAACTTCTGCATTAAATTTAAATATGGATAAAATGGTATCTCCTAAAAAAGATAGTATAGGAATGGTATTATCAAAAAGAGAAGGTTTGCATAAATTAGATGCAATTAAACTTGTCGGCTTGAAGCCTGTTAAAACAGATAATCAAATTGTTTCTGGATCACATATTTTTAATTTACAAGATAAAATAAAACCAGAAAATGACCGTGGCTATGTTACTTCTTCTTGTTATTCTCCTACTGTAAAATCTTATATTGCTCTAGCATTTTTAAAAAATGGGAGTGAGCGATATGGAGATAAAGTCAAAATTAGTAACCCATTATTGAAAAAAGAAACTTATGCAGAGGTTTGTAATCCAGTATTTGTAGATCCAACTGGAGATAAATTACGTGATTAAAAATTTATTAAAACCTAATTTATACAGATCTGAAGTTTTGATGGTTAATGATAAGCTTAAATTAACTTTGGATAATTCCAGAAATATATTTTCTTTAAATGAGAATAAAGATGAAACTAATAAATTTAATCGTGTATTCAAGAAATTTTTTGGTCTCTCTGTTCCAGAAATTGCAAAATTCCAATTAAATAATAATTCTATTGTTTTGTGGTCACGAACCAAAAGTTATATCGTACTAAGTGATTTTAATTTAGATGATTTAACTTCTACCTTTGATGATTTAGCTTCTATTACAGATCAAACTGGTGGTTGGTTGACATTTAAAACACGTGGCAAAGGTTGTATACATCTATTTGAAAAACTGATTACTATTAATTTAGAAAATTTTAATGAAGGCAATGTCATCAGGACATCTATAAATAAGATAAATTGCTTTTTGTTATGTAAGAACAAATATAATACATATTATATTATCTGCCCTATATCTTATTATAAATCAATGACAGAGAGGTTAACTAATTTATGTAGATTAATTGAGAATTAGTATTTAAGACATCATAAGGTCTGGCAGCCATGTAATCACAGATGGAAATAAAATTAATGCAATTATAGTTAAAATATCTGCAATAAAAAAAAGTGTAACACCTTTAAAAACATCTGTAACAGGAATGTCTTTTCTAACCCCAGCTACAACAAAACAATTTAAGCCAATTGGGGGTGTTATCAAGCAAACCTCTGCCATTTTAACAACTATAATTCCAAACCAAATGCTTACTTGGCTAAAGGTCATTCCAAATGCGCTTTGTTCAGCAGTGACGTCAGGTCCACCATTTAATAAAATTATTGCTGGGTAAACAACTGGAAGTGTTAATAATAGAAGCCCAATAGCATCAATAAACATTCCTAAAACAACATATCCCATTAAAATCATGAGTAATATCATATAGGGGTCAAATGGAAGTGAAATTATCCAATTAGCAAAGGTCTCAGGAAGCCCTGAAAATCCAAGAAATCTAACAAAAATTAATACACCCCAAATTATAGAAAAGATCATTGCTACTAACTTGGCAGTTTCAATTAGTGCAAATTTAAGGGAATCAATTTTGATACCTTTATATAACGCTATAATTAATACAACAAAAGCACCAAGTGCTCCAGCTTCAGTAGGAGTGGCCCAACCAGCGTAAATTGCGCTAATAATAACAGAAATTACTATAACTATAGGTAGCACACCTGGAAGAGATTTAATTTTATCTTTAAGGGTATACCTACGTGAAGCAGGCGCTAAATTAGGATTAATTTTAGCCCAAACAATTATAATTCCAGCATATACTAGAGCAGAAAAAATACCTGGTAAAAAACCTGCTAATAATAAAGCTCCAACGGACTCCTCAACAATTATCGCATAAATAACTAAAATTGCTGAAGGAGGTATTAATGATGCTAAAGTACCACCAGCAGCAACCACACCAGCAGCTAATTTTTTGTCGTATCCCTCTTTTAACATTTCCGGGATTGCAACTCTGGAAAAAACAGCTGCTGTTGCAGTAGATGCACCAGAAACAGCAGCAAAACCTGCTGTTGCAAATACAGTTGCTACGGCCAAACCACCAGGAACAAACCCAACCCATTTTTTTGCCGCGTCAAAAAGTTGTTTAGTCATTCCAGCCTGGAAAGCAAGAAAACCGATTAAAATAAAAATAGGTAGCAAGCCTAAAACAAACGTTACAGATTTAGAAAATGGAATAGCTCCAACATTTCCAAGAGCTGGGCCAACTCCAATGAGTTCAACAAGCCCGATAATACCAGCGAAACTAGCAGCAAAAACCACTCTAACTCCTGATAATACTAAAAAAAGAAGAATGCCAGTACAAATTAAACCAACAGTCACTGGGTCTTCATACCCTATGCCAAAAATTCCTGATGCTTCACCTGAAAATAATTTTTCTAAAATCATATTAATCTCTAATTACTTTGATTTCTTCATTAGCTAACTCTTCTGCAGACTTTATAACAGGTATAGCTAATGGTTCTGCATCAACAAAAAATAACATTCTCAAATACCCACATAATTCTAAAAACAATCTTATTGCCCAGATTGAAAATGCTATTGGGACTAAAGATTTAGCGGGCCATGTAGGATAGAGATAATCATATGTAGTATCTCCAATTTCGTATGCATCAACAGCAAATAAATAACTATATCTAATTAAAATTAATATAATGATGAAACCACAAAATGTAGCGCAAAACTCTATAAACCATTTAAGTCTGCCTTTTAAGCTGCCAACAATTAATTCCATTCTGATATGAGAATCTAACCGCTGAGCGTACGCAACGCCTAGAAATGCAAAAATTGAAATGGATAATTCAGATAATTCCAGATAGCCAGGCCAAGGATAACCCATAACTCTAGAAATAATTTGGAAAGAGGTTAAAATCATAACAATAAAGATTGAAACTCCTGAAAAAAGTATCAGAAAATCCTCTATATTATTTAACTTATTGTGTAAATATTTAAGCAATTTTTTTCTAACAAAAAGTGTATGCGCAAAATAACTTTTGCGCATACATTATAAATTATTTAGCGGTTTCAAAAACTAAATCAATTAAAGCTTGAGCATCAAATTTGTCTTTATTTGCTGCTACCCAGGCATCCCAAACAGGTTTACCAGCAGTTTTTCTAAACTCAGAGAGTGTTTTTTCGTCATATCTAATCTCTTTAAGTTTAGATTTAAAGATAGGCAAATATTTCTCATCAGCTTTTTTGTAAGCTACTTTCATAGCGCTTAAAGCTTCAGGCTTTAATTTTGCAAGTAACTCTTTGTATTGTTCAGGTAATTTATTATATGCTTTTTGATTAATCACATATGGGCAATCTGATGTTCCAGGTGATAAATTTGCAGTATACCAATCAGCAACTTCATGTGTCTTGTATGCTCCATGTGCATATGTAAAAGGAAATGAAACTGCATCCACTGCGCCTCTAGAAATTAATGTATAAACTTCTGTAGCTGGAACTGTTTGTCTGATCGCGCCAAGTTTTTCCATTGCTTTACCAACACCTCCACCAGCTCGAACTCTCATACCTTTAAAGTCAGATAATTTCATAGGAGGCTTTCCTTTTCCTAAAAATTCATACTGTGGTAAATTTGAGGTCATGTATAGCATTGCGTTCCATTTAGCCAATTGACCTTTTACTATTGGATGATCATAAACGGCGTGTCTAATTTTAGCGTCTTTATCAAAGTCACCCATTGGGAGGAAAGGCATAGTTAATACCATCAAGCCAGCATTTTTACCTGGATGATAAAAATTACAAAACCCTGCCATCTCAAAAGAGTTAGCTTTTAATCCATCTAAGTTTTCTTTAGATTTTGATAATTGCGCACCATAAAAGATTTTCAATTTGAACTTTCCACCTGTTTCTTCACTGAGCCTTTTTGACAATGTTTCAGCACCTTCGGTAAAAGCTCTTCTCTTGCCCCACAAGCTGAATTTCCAAAAAACATTAGGCCCATCTACACCAGCAAGCACAAGATTGGCCATAAAATTTGACATTAAAACCATTAATGAAACGGCAATAATTCTTTTAAAATTTAACATTCAGTTTCCCCTAAATAATTTTTAATATTGAATCTTTAGTTTAGTTACACTTATTATGTATTAATAGTCAATTTGAAATAATTAACATATTAATAAACATTATTATTGAAGAGTTATTTCAAATAAAATTAATATAAGTTATTTTTAAGGAAAATATTATGAATTCTGAAAACGCTGAATCTCAAAAAATTACTATTAATGAAATAAAAGAGTTAGTTACTAATATTTTTCTCAAACAAGGCTGTAATCAAGAAAACGCAAATGCTTTAGCTAATACTATTACTAAAGCTGAAGAAGATGGCTCTAGTTCACATGGTTTGTTTCGATTGCCTGGTTATGTAGCGTCTTTAAAATCAGGTAAAGTTAACGGTCATGCTTCTCCAAAGGTTATTAATAAAACACCAGTAATATTAAAATGTGATGCAGATAATGGTTTTGCGTCAACCTCTCATGAGGTTGCATTACCTCTGCTAGCAGAATC
>Ga0233426_10004519_pt1 | contig 10421 bp, 4 predicted proteins | sample SI_118_April2016_6_FD_179875 | JGI IMG/M metagenome (GOLD analysis project Ga0233426, IMG submission 179875) | Seawater microbial communities from Saanich Inlet, British Columbia, Canada - SI_118_April2016_10_MG | ecosystem: Environmental > Aquatic > Marine > Inlet | place: Canada: British... | reverse complement strand
AGAAGCATCTAATCAATTAGATTTAATGAACGCTACGGAGTACGCATTCTATGTAAATGAAATAGAAGTTGCTGATGGTAATCAAATTCCATTTACAAACCTAGGAAGTTATGGTGTTGGTACAGATTGGCAAAAAGCTTTGTTTACAACTTCTCCAATTGTTAGTCATACATTAAGTGCAAATGGAGGTTCAGATAAAGTTACTTATGGTTTTAGTGCAAGTTATTTTAATCAAGAAGGAATCATTGCACCAGAAAAATCAAACTTTAATAGGTTGACTATAAAAAATACTTTAGGTATAGACTTAACTGAGAAATTAAAGTTGAATACTTTCTTGTTGTACACGAATATTAAAAGCAAAGGAATTAACGAATCAGGAAGAGGTTCTACTTTGTATTATGCCTTAAATGCATCACCTCTTACTTCAATTTATGATGGTACAGATGGCACTGGACCTTCAGGAGGTTTTACATACATAGCGGACAATCAAGGTTCAGAGATTGTAAATCCATTAGCTTTAATTGATAATACAAACAATCAGACAAGGGTTAATAGATTTACTGGAAAAGTAGAGTTGCAATATGAAGTTTTAGAAAACTTAAAAGCTACAAGTCGTTTTAATTTTAATTATTCAGATGTCGTAAACAGACAATATTTTCCAATAAGCTATTATGGGCCAGGAAAAGTAGTTAATAGTGTTAATTTAGAAAACGGTGTTTTTGATTTAGATAGAAATGATAATGGTAATACAGATGTCTTTAGTACTGTTTATGAAAACAATCAAAACTATTTCGATTATACTTTTGAAAACTTTATTGATTATAATTTTTCAATTAATGAAAAACATAATTTTAATGTTTTAGCCGGTAGTTCAATAAGAAGCGAACAATTCTATGGAGCTTATGCTACAGGCTTTTTAACAGTCAGTCCTGATAGAGATAACTGGTCAAATGCTTATTTGTTTAATACGCAATCTTTCATTTATGATGAAGTATTAGATGCAGATGGCAATATAGATTCAGATGAAACTATAAGACAAAATAATAATGCTGCTACAGGAATCAATGAAGATAGATGGTATTCTTTTTTTGGGAGACTACAATATGATTATGATAGTAAATATCTTTTTTCAGCTATGCTTAGAAGAGATGCTTCAACAAGGTTTGGCCCAGCAAATAGAATTGGATATTTTCCATCGGTTTCTGCAGGTTGGGTTATTGATAAAGAAAATTTCTTCAAATCTGAGACTATCAACAGTTTAAAACTAAGAGGAAGTTGGGGTATTACAGGTAATGATAAAATCGGTAGTTACAAATATTTAGGATTTTTACAAGGAACTAATGGAAGTGAGGCTTCATATTCTTTTGGTAACAATTTGTACTATGGTAATGCAATTGGTGCTTTACCGAACCCAGATTTACAATGGGAAACTAATAAACAAGTAAACGTTGGTTTTGATATAAAATTATTTTCTAATAAATTAGATATCACTTTCGATTATTATAAGAAAACAACAGAAAACTTGTTATTAGTAGCTGATGTTTCTGGAGTTGTAGGAGCTTCTGCACCTGGTAGTAGTGCACCAGTAGTAAATGCTGGAACTATTGAAAACAAAGGTCTAGATGTAAGTATTAATTTTAATCACGATTTTACCGAAGACTTTAATTTAGGTTTGGGTGTAAATGTTACAACTGTAGAGAATAAAGCTGTAGAAGTAAATAATGCAGCCGGTTTTTTCTCAGGAGGATTATTTGATTTATCTCAAAATACTTCAAGATTTCAAACAGGATTGCCAATTGGAGTTTTTTACGGTTTACAAACTGATGGGATATTCCAAAATCAAGCAGAAATCGATGCACATGCTATACAGCCTGGAGCAAAACCAGGTGATATTAGGTTTGTGGATGTAGATGGAGATGGAGAAGTAGAATTTGGAAGTACAGATGACCAAACAGTGATTGGAAACCCAATACCAGAATTTACAATAGGAGCAAATTTAAATTTAAATTATAAGAATTTTGATTTTGCTACTTCTGTTTATGCTTCCATAGGAAATGACGCCTCAAGAAGTTATGAGCGTTTCTTGACTTATAGCAATAAACCAGCGTTATATTTAGATAGATGGGTAGGTGAAGGTACTTCTAACACAGTGCCAAGAGCTACAACAACTTCTACAGGAAATACTTTATTTTCAGATTTCTATGTCGAAGATGCTTCTTACTTCAGAATTCAAAATGTACAATTAGGATATTCATTATCTAATGAAGTTTTAGAAAAATTACATATGGATAAATTTAGAGTTTATGTTGCAGTAAATAATTTATACACATTTACAAAATATAGTGGTTATAATCCAGATGTATCTAATGCAAGTCCATTAGGAGCAGGAGTAGATTTAGGGCAATATCCACAGACACGCACATTTACAACTGGAGTTAATATTTCATTTTAAAAAAGATAGATATGCAAAATAAATTAACAAAAATATTAGCACTTTTAGTATTGGTTTTTAGTACTAATTCGTGTGATGATTATTTAGATATAACAAAAGAAGGTGAACAGAGTTCTGAAAACTTTTTTAATGGACAGCAAGATTATGAAGATGCTTTATTGGGTGTTTATGATCTTTTAGGAACGAATTATTTAAGTCATATTATAGGAGAAATTGCATCTGACAATGCACTTTGTGGAGGAGAAAGACCTGATGATGTTGTTGATTGGCAACAAATAGATGATATGATACATACACCAGATAATTCATCTTTACGTAGTGTATGGCAATTTATGTATGGAGGAATCAGTAGAGCAAATTATATAGTAGAATTTCAAGATGAATTAGACTTTGCAAGAAAGCAAGAACTTTTAGCTGAAAACTTGTTTTTAAGGTCATACTACTATTTTACATTAGTTAAGTTTTTTGGAGATGTCCCACTTGTTGTGGACAAAAGGGTAAGTGTGTCAGAATCTCAAGGTTTAGAAAGAACTCCTAAAGCAGATGTTTATGCACAAATACAAGCAGATTTAACTACAGCTATAGCTAATCTTTCTTGGGATGCATCTCAACCAGGAAGAGTTACTAAAGGAGCAGCTCTAGCATTATTAGGTAAAATTTATTTATATGATGAAAAATATGATGAAGCAGCAACTGCTTTTCAGCAAGTAATCGCTTCTAATGAATATGAATTAGAAACTGACTTTAGTACTATTTTCTTAAATAATAATGAAAACAATAAAGAGTCTGTTTTTGAAATTCAATATTCTATTGGTGTAGAAGGAGCTAGTTATGATTTCTTACAAGGTTCTGAAGGTAATGTATCAGCAGGTTTTATGTCGCCAAGATTTACTGGAGACAAGTCTATTTGGGCTCCATATGATGATGGTAATACTTTTAGTACACCAGTTCAATCATTAGTGGATTTATATGTAGCTGGAGACACTAGGTTAAACCCAACTATTTTTAATATGGAAGACTATGTTACAGAAAATCCAGCAGTTACTTTCGATACTAGAAATGAGTATACAGGTTATTATAACCATAAATATATGGTATATCAAGAATCTAACTTAGGGGATCCAAGAATTACACATGGTAATAATTACAGAGCTATTCGTTATTCAGACGTTTTATTGATGGCTGCTGAAGCAAATCTAATGGCTACTGCTCAAAAGAATAACCCACAGGACTTATTGGATCAAGTAAGAGATAGAGCTTTTGGAGATCAAAACCACAGAGTTCCTGCAAATATTGATAATATTTTATTAGAAAGAAGAATAGAACTTGCAGGAGAAGGTGATCGTTTTTTCGATCAAGTTAGAACAGGAAAAACAATTACTATTCCTGGTTTTCAAAATGATAAAAACGAAGTATTTCCAATACCAAGATTAGAAATTGAGCTGGCAGGAAATAGATGGTGTCAAAACAAAGGCTATGCAACATCTACTTGTTCAACAAATTAAAATACTTATAATATGAAAATAATTAATAAAATAACAAAAGTTTTTATCATTATAGTAATGGTATTTGCTTGTAATGAGGAAGATAACTTAAGTTTCTTAGATACTATTCCTGCACCTTCTAATGTGTCAGCATTATTTAATATTACTCAAGATAATACGGGTCTTGTAACTATTTTTCCAACAGCAGAAGGAGCTACTTCTTTTGATATCTATTTTGGAGATACTACTACTGATCCAGAAAACATAAAACAAGGAAACAATCTTGAGCACATCTATGCAGAAGGTTCCTATGAGGTAAAGATTGTAGCTTCAAATCTCAAAGGAGATACTGCTGAAATTACAAAGCAATTAGTAGTTTCATTTAAAGCACCTCAAAATTTAATGGTAACAGTAGAAAATGATGCAGCAATTTCTAAGCAAGTAAATGTAAATGCGACTGCAGATTTTGCTTTAATGTATGAGTTTTACTCAGGTGAAGTTGATGTAGATCAGCCAGCAATGACAGGAAATATAGGAGAAGGAATTTCTTATCAATATGCAAACCCTGGTACTTATGCTGTAAAAGTTATTGCTAAAGGTGGTGCAATTGAAACCACTGAGTACACTGCAGATTTTGAAGTAACAGAAATTTTAGCCCCTGTTGCGTCAGCTGTTGCACCTCCAGCTAAAAATGATGAAGATGTTATTTCTATTTTTAGTGATGCTTACACCGATATTGCTGGAACTGATTTTAATCCAAATTGGAGTCAGAGTACAATTTACAATGCTTTCGATTTAAATGGAGATGCTATATTGCAGTACAGTAATTTAAATTATCAAGGAATTGATTTAGGTTCAGAGATTGATGCGTCATCTATGGAAATATTACACTTAGATATTTGGACACCAGATGCAACAAGCATAGATATTTATCCATTACCAAATGGGGTAAAACCTGAAGACGAAAGATTTGTGACAAAAGATTTAAAACCAAATAGCTGGACAACTATTAATATTCCAATGTCAGATTTCACTGATCAAGGATTACCCGTTGATAAGTTGAAACAATTTAAATTTGTAGGTTCAGGTTCAGTATTTATAGACAATATTTATTTCTATAAAGCACCTTCACCAACAGGAACTCCTATTGTTTTTGATGATTTTGAAGGAAATGGAAATATTTCTACTTGGGCAGGTGATGCTTGTGGAATGGATAACGAATATGCAAACCCTTTTAAAGATGCATTAAATGATTCTGATACTGTTTTAGAATATAATGATACCGGAGGTCAATATGCAAATGTTCGTTTTGATAAAGATTCTAATTTTGATTTATCTGATGGTAATAGTGTATTTACAATAAAAATTTATGTCCCTTCGTCAGGTGTTGCTGGTAATCAACCCAATCAACTTTCATTAAAGTTACAAGATTCAGATTCAAATCCTTGGGAAAGACAATCTGAGATTATAAAACCAATTGCACTAGATACTTGGCAAGAAGTGACGTTTGATTTTGCAAATGATATTGTTTTAGGACAAACAAATCCTCTCAGCATTACAAACTTTAGAAGGGTGGTGTTGCAAGTAAATTCAGAAGATAACAACGATAATGTCATTGCTTATTTAGATGATTTATCTTATGGTAATGAGATAGCTGCAGATACAGCACCTTTTGTAAAAGATGGTTTTGAAGGAGATGGAACAATTACCACATGGGCAGGTGATGCTTGTGGAATGGATAACGAATATGCAAACCCTTTTAAAGATGCATTAAATGATTCTGATACTGTTTTAGAATATAATGATACCGGAGGTCAATATGCAAATGTTCGTTTTGATATTTCGCCAAATTATGATTTAACAGCTAAATCTAAATTTTCAATAATGATTTATGTGCCGTCCTCAAGTATTACGGGCAGTCAGCCAAATCAACTTTCTTTTAAATTACAAGATGCAGATGCGAGTCCTTGGGAAAGACAATCAGAGATTATTAAACCAATCGCATTAGATACTTGGCAAGAAGTTACGTTTGATTTTGCAAATGATACTGTATTGGGGCAAACAAATCCTCTAAGTATTACAAATTTTAACAGAATCGTTATTCAGGTTAATTCAGAGGATAATAGCGATAAAGTAATTGCTTATTTAGATGATTTAAATTATTACAAATAAAAAAATAATATAAAATGAAAAAAATAAAAAATGTTTACATAGTATTATTTTCTGTACTAATTACTTTTTTTAGTTGTCAAGAAAATAAATATGAGATTGGAAATATAATAATTCCTTCTAACATTACTGTTAATATGGAGGTCGTAGGTCAAGATGGAGCTAATCCAAATGGTGATGGTACTGGTTTTGTAATATTTACAGCAAAAGCAGATAATGTAACTAATTATCAATTTGATTTTGGTGATGGTAAAAAAAATGTAGATCCAACTGGCGTTATAAGACATAGATATACTGAAGTCGGTGTTAATACATATACTGTAATTATAAATGCCACTGGAACTGGAGGTTTAGGTAGCAGTATTACTACAGAAGTGACCATATTTAGTTCTTTTTCAGATGTTGAAGCAGAAAATATTTTAACGGGTTCTGCTAATGAACAAGATTTTGGTAGTAGTAAAAAATGGTATTGGCAAGCAAATAGATCTGGTCACGTAAGTTTAGGACCAGTTTCAGATGATTATGGAAATGGAGAATTTGCATATGGAGCGTGGTGGCCTGGTCCAGATGCTTGGGATGATGAAAAAGGATGTATGTATGATAATGAGTTTATATTTACAAGAACTGCAGATGGATTAACCTTTGAACAAACTACAGGACCTGCATTTGTGCCAGGAACTTATGCTGGTTTTTTAGGAATTGGTGCAGATCAATGTTATGATGAAACAGTAGCTACTAATATGTTTGGAGTTAAGAATGTTTCTATAGTACCTTCAGAATCTAAGGCTGCCTTAGAAGGATCTTATGATACTAAAGATTACAGAGGTACTACTTTCGAAATTTCTGATGGAGGTTTTATGGGCTGGTTTGTGGGGTCAAGTACATATGACATCATTTACGTTACAAATGATGAGCTTATGGTAAGAGTTATAGAAGATCCAGCAACTGGTGAAGGAGCTGCCTGGTATCACAGATTTACCTCAACAAAACCCGTAATTGGTGCCAGTTACATCTATAATGATATAGTATGGGAAGATGATTTTAACACAGATGGTGCACCAGACCCAAGTAAATGGGCCTATGATTTAGGGACTACAGATATTTTTGGCAATGTAGGATGGGGTAATCAAGAAGCACAAAGTTATACTAATAATTCAGAAAATGTAATTGTTGAGAATGGATCTTTAAAGATTACAGCTAAAAAAGATGGTAGTGATTATACCTCGGGTAGAATTAAAACTCAAGGACTTTATAAATTCACCTATGGTAGAGTTGAAGTGAGAGCTAAACTTCCATCTGCACAAGGAACCTGGCCTGCTATCTGGATGTTAGGCTCTAATCACCCTACTGCTGGATGGCCTTTCTCTGGCGAGATAGATATTATGGAGCAAAGAGGAGCTGATAAATCATATGTTGAGGGTACATGCCATTGGTATAATACTGCAGGATCGAATGACGCAAGTTATGGTGAAAAGACTTCAATTGATACTCCTTCTTCAGAATTTCATCTATATACTTTGGAATGGACAGATACTGCAATAAGAATTTATTTGGATGATGTTGAGTATTATACGTTAACAAACAATGCAGATTTACCATTTAATGCAGATTTCTATTTGATACTTAATTTAGCAATGGGTGGAACTAATGGTGGAGATATTGATCCTGCATTTACAGAGGACACAATGGAGATTGATTACATAAAAGTTTATCAATAATAGATTTTAGAATTAAATTTTAAAAGGTCAGTTATCATTGACTGACCTTATTTTTATAGAATAATATATTTCAAAATTTTACACTCTAAACTCTTATTTATGAATAATATTTTCTTAAAGCTTATACTTATCCTATTTGCACTAAATTCTTGTGCTCAAAAAGATAAAGTATCAATTTTTCGAAATAATGAAGGTTTTAAGTTAGTTGTGAATGGTGAAGATTTTATAATTAACGGAATGAATTGGGACTATTACCCGATAGGTACTAATTATTCATATAGTTTATGGGAGCAATCTGATGTTATAATCAAAGAAGCTTTAGATGCTGAAATGAACCTCTTAAAAGACATGGGGGTCAACACCATTCGCGTTTATGTAGGTATTCAACCGAAATGGATCACTTACATCTATGAAAATTATGGTATTTACACAATGTTAAATCATTCTTTTGGTAGGTACGGACTTTCGATTAATGGAAATTGGATATCAGCAACAGATTATAGAGATGTTGAGACTCAGAAAGTTCTAATTGAAGAAATTTCTGAAATTTCTAAAACCTATAAAGATACACGAGGTTTATTATTATTCCTTTTAGGAAATGAAAATAATTACGGCCTTTTTTGGGCTGGAGGAGAAACAGAAGATTTTCCTGAAAATCAAAAAGAAATAGATTTAAAAGGCGAAAAATTAGGGAGGCCTATGTATCGCTTAATGAATAAAGCTGCAAAAAAAATAAAATCAATAGATAGTAAACATCCTGTGGCTATTTGTAACGGAGATCTTGGTTTTTTAGAAATCATAGCGGAAGAATGCGTAGATGTTGATATTTATGGTACTAACATGTATCGTGGAAAATCATTTACAGATGCTTTTAACAAAGTAAAAGAAGTGTTAAATATGCCAATTCTTTTTACAGAATTTGGTGCAGATGCTTTTAATGTAATTAGTAATAAAGAGGACCAACAAATGCAGGCGTTTTACATGTTAGAAAATTGGAAAGAGATTTATGAAAATGCTGCCGGTTTAGGGAAATCACAAAACTCTTTAGGAGGGTTTACTTTTCAATTTAGTGATGGTTGGTGGAAATTTGGTCAGACAATAAATTTAGATAAACATGATACCCATGCTTCCTGGATGGGTGGAGGATATGAAATAGATCTTAAAAAAGAAAATAAGAACATGAATGAAGAGTGGTTTGGTATCTGTGCAAAAGGCCCTACTAATGAAAAAGGTTTGTACACGTTGTATCCAAGAGCCGCCTATTATGCTTTAAAAGAAGCACATAAACTAAACCCATACTTGAAAGGAGTGAGTCTGGATTCAATTTCAAAGCATTTTAGTAAAATTAAAATATCAGATATCTATTTTAAATTAACTCAAAAAAAATAATTTTTTAATAAAGGAATATCACAACACATAGTATGTTAAATTCTAAATAAACAAAATATTAATTAGAACCTCTTTTAAAATAGTTGTAGAGGTTTTTTTCATAAGCATAATTTTAATGACAAATAAGACTATTTTTTTAGGGGAAAATAAAGCAAACTTTCAATCTCAAAAAGTGAAAGGTGAGATGATAAATTTTGAGAATGAAATTTATTATAAAATTTCTAATAGTAATGAAATGAGACCATTTTTTATGAGTATTGTCTCAGATTCAAACCATTGGATGTTTATTGCGAGTAATGGAGGTTTAACAGCTGGTAGAAAGAATAGTGAATATTCCTTATTTCCTTACTATACAGATGATAAAATTACAGAGTCTGCAGATATTACAGGTAGTAAATCTATTTTTCAAGTTTTAAAAAACGGAAATATTTATTTATGGGAACCTTTTTCTAAAAGACAGGTTGGGTTATATCAAACAAAACAAAATTTATATAAAAACAGTTTTGGTAATAAAGTAATTTTCGAAGAAATTAATGAAGATTTAGATGTTACCTTCAGATACCAATGGAGTTCTTCTGATAAATTTGGATTCGTAAAAAAATCAACATTCATTAATAATTCTTCGGACAAATTAAAAATAACATTCTTAGACGGTTTACAAAATATTATCCCTGCGGATGTGGAAACAGATTTGCAAAACTCTCGAAGTAATTTAGTAGATGCTTATAAAAAAAGTGAGTTGCAGCTAAAATCGGGACTTGGTATTTATGCGTTAAGTGCAATTATTGTTGATAAAGCAGAACCTAGTGAGGCTTTAAAGGCAAATATAGTTTGGTCTTTGGGTATTAAAAATCCAACATATTTATTATCATCGGTACAATTAGATAATTTTAGAAGAGGAAAAGACCTTTATCAAGAAGTAGATGTAAAGGCAGAAAAAGGGGCTTATTTCATTAGTGGTGATCTAAATTTAAATGGAAATGAAACTAAAGAATGGAGTTTTGTTGCGAATGTAAATCAGACGATTGGAGATATTCATAGAATTTCTGAGGCAATAATAAATGATAAAAATTTAGCTGAAAGTATTTTAGACGATATACAAATAGGAACTAAAAACTTAATAGCTTTAACAGGTGCTGCAGATGGCTTACAAGTTACAAACGATTCTTTAATAAATACGAGGCACTTTGCAAATACACTTTTCAATTT
>Ga0233426_10004518_pt1 | contig 10422 bp, 8 predicted proteins | sample SI_118_April2016_6_FD_179875 | JGI IMG/M metagenome (GOLD analysis project Ga0233426, IMG submission 179875) | Seawater microbial communities from Saanich Inlet, British Columbia, Canada - SI_118_April2016_10_MG | ecosystem: Environmental > Aquatic > Marine > Inlet | place: Canada: British... | reverse complement strand
AGACGTAGAGTAAGGATCCCAGCCCCATCCAGCGCAGGCAGTATCGATCTTATAATTGACAATCTCTTTGCCTGAGGCCTTGCCAAGGACTCGCTCATAGTAATCGCCCACGCTTTCATTGTCGTAAGCTGTGCCCGTTTCAAGCAGGCAGGGGTCTACCGTTGCATTGATCTCATCCATATCTGCTTGCAATAATAAAAGTTTGTTCGATGTTTCAGGACTCAATCCAGGAATTTTACGAGTCATTCCAATATTAAAATCGCTCATGCCGCCCGGATCATAAATACCGTGACCATTATCGAGGCCGAGACCGCTCTCTGGACTCCACACCTGATTGTAGGCTTCGCCACGAACCTGACTTTCGATGCCTAACTCTGCACCAAGTGCGAACATTTCCCTATTGGCATTGAATACACCTTCGGCGTGAGTAGCGCCGTGAATGGGGCCCGTTTTTAATTCGACCATTCGGCCGCCAGTGAAATTTTCCTTTTCAAAAATGGACACTTGGAATCCCGCCTTACGCAATTCCCAGGCTGCTGATAATCCGGCAATCCCAGCACCAACAATAACCGCAGTAGGTCCTCGCCCAGCGGCAAAAAGACTGGTCGGCATTAATGTCGAAGCTAGGGTAGTAGCCCCCAGCGCTTTGATAAGCATACGTCGCTGTTGGTCTACATTAAATTTGCTCTCGCTCATTTGTTAGTCCTCGCTATACCAAATTCGATTGCCCACCATTGGCGCACGGTCTTGCAAGGTTCCGCATCTATTGTGGCGCAGCGCTGCCCACCGGGATGATTGGGTATGTTTAAAGAAAAACTTCGGACATTACCAATTTTATAAACCAACACATTATTTTCGGCTGAATCGCCAATGGCAAGTCTTCTGAGCATTGATTCGTAGGAGATATTAGGTCTGACATAGCCTCTTGCATGGCATTTCAAACACCCATTTTGCGCAAACATGGGTGACACATTTTCCTGATAAAACGTCTTTCCTTCGGCAATAGAATTACTGGCCTCTTGTTTGTTTTCCTCTGAGCCTGTGGCCTGAAAAGAGCCGCAGAAAAGAGAAAATATCAATAGTATTTGGGTTTGCCTGTCAATCTGTGCCATCACTAGTCCCTCACTCATCATAGTATAACACGCGTATTATAAAAAACTTTATGGTTTTTTGCTAATAATATTCTTGATCTCGGATTTACCCAGTCTTACCTCGATTTGTCCCTTATTTTACCCGCAAGGCAGGGTACCTATGCGGCATCCTCCAGCAAGGTAATGTTTTTCTCATGTGCTGCTCTATCCAAAGAAAACAATAACAGCGTTAGAATTGAAATCACGAAGAAAAAGGCGAGCGTAGATGCATAAAGCCAACCTAGGTTGGAGGCGACGTCGGCGCCAAGGTCAGTACCCAATGAGTCGGCAGGGAAGGCGACTAAGGTTAAAATCATCCCTGCCATTGAGACACCCATACCGGTTGCTACTTTGCCCATAAAAGACTGTACGGAAAAAAGCAGGCCCTCTTCACGCCTGCCGGTATGCACAGAACGCGCGTCTACCACATCTGCCAGGACAGAACCGGTAAGTGATGAAGTAATAACAAGCAGTGTCACTTGGAAAACACCCATAACAAACATGGTGTAAAAGAGTAACTGGGTTCCAGCCGCAGGAAACAGGCCGTAGAGACTCAAAAACACAGGAAGACAGTTAATGAATAACGCTACAACAGAAGTGGCAATAAGAATTGGCTTCTTGTCACGACCACGCATCAATAAAGGCAGTACGGCAAATGCCAGCAGTGCGGAAAAAAGGTTTCCTACCAGCATCAGGCTAATCTGGTCGGAATCGAATCCCCAGTAGTACGGCTGCATGTATACCCACAGTGCGCTTGCTATACCTACAGCGCAAGCATGAAAGATGCCGGACAGAGCAATAACAGCAAAGTTTTTGTCTTTGAGTGTGACGCCTGCCTGCTTAATCATCACAGCAACTGAGTCAACTTGAGTTGGAGGGAGGCAGAGTGTCGGAATGTATTTGCGAGTCACCTGAGTTGAGTAGCTTAGAGTAATGAAAATAAGTATTGCGGTGATAAATGCGGCGTCGATATAGCCCTCTTTGCGAAGAATACCCAGGCCATCCTGGTACTCCGGGCTATCGGCGAGCCAATAGGAATACATTGCAATACCCATAATAGTCATAAAGAACCACATCGCCGAATAGGAAGAATTCATTAACATTGTGCGCTCTTCATAGTCTGTTGCCAGTTCGGGCAACAATGCGTTGAACGGTACCACGTGAGCGGTAAGGGAAATACGAAGAAGCACTACCATGATCAGCAAGTAGATAAAGAGGCCTGTCTGGGACAGTTCCGGTGCAGCCCATAGTAGGTAATAGCTGATACTCACTGGCACAATTGAGACGTAAAGGAATGGGTGACGACGACCCAGGCGATGATGAAGCCGATCTGACCATTGACCAATTAAGGGGTCAGACACCGCATCAAAAACCAGTGCAATCATAAGTGCGAGGCCAGCCAGTGCTGATTCTAGCCCTAGAACCTGGCTGTAATACAAAAGCAGGAAGTACGAGATACCGTTATTAATTAGACCTTGAGCTATACCAGAGGAGGCGAAAGCTAATCTGGCACGATTATTTGATGGCATATTTGAAAGACCCTTTATAAAGATAAAACTGTGTCATTGGCCAAACACTTCAAGCTGAGAAGCTTTACGATTTTTAAATACGAGATAGATACAAACATTATTCACGTTGTAGGCGCGATTGCTGACAAATTTTATTGTACTACGCTTGTTGTACTATATTAGTATAAGAGCGATAAGAGAAGGAAGATGCTGTTCTATTAGGGATATGCTAGGGTGCCAGCATATGTATTGGAAGAATCAGTCAATATAGAGACCGTCCGAGAGAGTCATGCCGAAAATTATTGATCATGATCAACGCCGAGAAGAAATTGCTCAGCAGATAAATAGTTTGATCTCAGAAAAAGGGATTGAAAATACTACTATTCGAGCAATTTGCCGTCGCTCAGGATTCAGTACTGGTGTTCTAGCGCATTATTTTGAGAATAGAGAGGCCATGCTGATCTACGTATTTGAATGGCATATGTTGCATGTTTACAAGCGTTTGGAATCTCTCGATAGTATCGAAACCATAGATGGATCCGCGTTACTCAACCGTGCTGTTGAGATGTTATTGCCAGGCTATGATGGTGGTCCAGGGGATGAAGAAATTATATTTTCAGCGGGACTCTGGACTTTTATGCAGAGTGAGGAGCATCGTAAAAAACTGCTTGTTAATAGCTACAAACCCATTGTCACAGTCTTAGAAAATATTCTTATTCGTCTCAATATTGCCCCAGAGCATGCCGGGGTCAAAGCATCTCTGCTGCAGGCGACAATAGATGGTCTCTGGATTCATTGCGATGCTGGATTGATAGCCAAGGCTAGTGTCCAGAGCTTGGTAGAAGATATAGTGGCAAGTACGCTCATTCCCAGAAATAAACCTGCAACATAGCTCTATTTTCCATCTTTTATTCAAAATATTTTTAGCATACTCACTCATCCAGACTAGGTTGTGTAAGGCAGATGTGCCCCTGCTTAATAAAGCGGTGGCGGATAAATCTTTAAATTAATTGGCATCCTGCCCAATATGACTGATATTAACCCCCTAGATATGTCATCTGACATGCTATATTATGTCACCTGACATGCACTCCACGCGCGTCATTTAAGGCACTATATCGTCCTACTTTCAGGACTAAAAAAAGATTCCATGATTTAACGCTGGGGAAAATAAAATGAAAAAAATAATAAAACCTTTGACTGTTGCAGCCATATCGGGGTTGATGCTCCCGCCGTTGGCTCAAGCTGAAATAGACGAAATTATTGTAACTGCGAACAAGCGCGAGCAAAGTATTCAAGATGTGCCGATAGCAATCAGTGCTTTTGATGAGTCAGCTCTCGATGAAATGGGGGCTAGCTCACTTGAGAATGTTACCAATTTCGTTCCAGGTGTTGCTCTTTTTGATGATCGAGGCGCAGGGCAGCCAACTTGGGTTATTCGAGGTGTAGGCCTAGCTGACTTTAATTCAAACAATACGCCTACCGCGGCAGTCTATTATGACGAAGCCTACATGACGTCAAACGCACTGGGTGGCATCGGCTTATATGATGTTGAGCGAATTGAAATTCTTAAAGGACCACAAGGTGGCCTGTATGGACGCAATACCACTGGTGGCGCTATCCGAATTGCCTCCAACCGACCTAATTTAGAGGAAGTTGAAGGCTATATCAGTGCCGGGTATGAGGCGCGTTATGGCGGAACTCTAGTTGAGGGGGCCTATAATGCCCCTCTATCTGAGGAGATGGCCATTCGTGTTGCAATGCAGCGAAGTGATGGTGGTGGATGGCAGGATTCTTTGGTAACAGCGGAAGATGACAACCATGGTGACCGAGACAGTCTGGCATTTAGAGGACAGTTATTCTACGCGCCATCAGACGAATTAGAGGTTTTATTCAAGGCTGATATTGGTCGTGATAGATCTGAGACGGTATTAGGTCGAGCTAATGGTTTCTATAGTAGCGATTATTCGTTCAATCCCTGTGCAGCGATTATGGCCGGTCGAAGGGATGAGACATCCTGTATTGGTCTGCATAATTTAGTGGGTGATCCAAGATTACCCTCTGATCAAACGGCCAATGGCTCTGTGGTTTTAGCAAATTCAGAAAATAATCGATTGGATAACGAGTGGACAGGCTATACCCTCAGGTTAGACCGTGATCTAGGGTTCGCTAATTTAGTGTCAATCTCTAGCTATCTTGACTTCGATTATGTGCAGTATTTTGATTATGACGGCACACCACTGGATTTTGTTCAGAGTGAGGATGGAATTCCCGATTCCGAAACCAATATCGAGCAATGGTCCCAAGAGCTCCGTTTAATCTCATCTAATGATGGTCCAGTTACTTGGCTTACTGGCGCTTCATTTGCGAGCGACACTAACTCGACGCGAGGAAGTGCTTCGGTGAAAGGGCTTGCAGATATTGGATTCACCACAATAACTGCGATAGAAACTGTCTACGAGCAGAAAACTGACACCTGGGCAGTCTATGGTCAGGTTGGTTATGATATTACCGATACCGTCAATATAAATGGCTCTGTTCGTTATACCGACGAAGACAGAGAGATTGATTATGTGTCAAAGATTGCCCTCGCCGATGGGATTCTTTTTCCTTTGGGCGATATACAGGGCTTTACCACTTCACTCGAGAGTAACTGGTCGGGTCACCTTGGCATGGACTGGCGTCTCAATGATGATACTCTGCTTTACGCTAAGTTTTCTCGTGGCTTTAAATCCGGTGGTTTCTTTGCAGGCTTTACTGATAACAACGACACGCTTACACCCTATAAAGAAGAGGTCAATGACGCATATGAGATTGGGTTAAAGTCCAATCCGTCGGATAACTTGCAAATTAATGCGGCATTGTTCTTCTATGACTATCAAGATGCTCAAGGCAAAATCTCCACACCATCTGCCGCATCGCCCAGTGGATACCTTACTGCTCTGGGTACGTTGGGTGATGCAGAGCACTCAGGCTTCGAGCTTGATGCTTTGTGGGCGCCTTCAGAATTACCTGGTTTTAGTGTTCAGTTGGCGGGTTCTTGGCTAGAGGCTGAGATTTCTGACTCCGATGAAATCTCCTTCGACCAGTTGGGTATGCCTTACTCTTTAGAGGGCATAGACCGTGACTTCTCGCCGAAATCCAGTTATTCAATAGTACTGAGGCAGGATAAAGAGCTCAGTGGTGGTCTGTTGGGGAGCGCTGCGCTGGTATACGCTTGGCGCGATGATCTAGCAGCTCGCTCTACACAACTTTCAGATACGGATTACGGTCTGCTAGGCCAAGAGGGCTATGGCATTTTGAATCTACGCATTGCTGTAAGTAACGAGAGTGCAGGGTGGGAGCTGTCTGTTGTGGGCGAGAATATTACCGATGAGGTCTATACCATTCGCGCTACAGGTGATGATACGGGCAATTATATGGATATGATGGGTATGCCGGTTACTTGGACTTTGAATGCCCAGCTTAGCTTCTAATCCAATACTGCCACTGTGGAAAATCAACCGTTGTTACTAAAATGGTTGGCGTTGAGGGCAAGCTTGATAAAAGCTTGCCCTCAGTTTAATTTCCCATGATCGAGAGTCCTTTTGGGTGGCATATTTGTTGATCAGTTATGATGATATTTGCACTGCATACATTCAAAAATGTTAGGAGAGCAATGTGAGATCTGTTTTGTTGACTAGGTTGATGCTTCTAATTGCAAGCACAATAATGGTGATGACCATGCCCATAAATGCAGCAGAATCTGAGGATCAAAGCTTATATTTAAAGCTGCTGAAGTATGAATACGATAATCGAACCTTTGCCTACCTAGGCATGAAAAAAGCGGCTCATGTGTTAAAAGGTCAGTCGGCAGGCGTTTTTTACCAAGCCTATTATGATCTTGAGGTGGTTAATCAGCAGATCTATAAACGCAGTGCAGTTGCATTGAATTTCGATTACAAAGCCAGCTGGTTTACCAAATTCAGAGGTCATGCTGGAGGCTTTGCAGCACATTTCATTACCTTTAGTCCAGAGTCGCTGATAAAGATAATCGTTCCTTATATTCCTAAACTTGAGCAGTTAAGAGATCTTGCAGACCCGAGATATCAATCATTTTTTGCTTATATCGTGGCTCAGGAGAAGGCTCAGTTGAAAGCCAGTCAGATTGCCAAGGCAGAAGGGTGGGAGCAAGGTGCCAAGGTTCTGCGGGCATTTGTAGACAGCATTGACGTAGATAAAATAACAGTCATACATGGTGATAACTAAATCTAGTCAACCTTGAGTCAGGGCTCCTTATTTTACTGATTCAAATCCTTTTAGCACTTGGAGCACGTTAGTGCCTACTTCATCAATATCGTAGCCGCCTTCCATAACGAAAAGAGTAGGTATGCTGAGTCCACCAATCATGGCGCCAGTGGTGAAGTAATCTGCTGTGGTCAGTTTAAAAAAACTGATTGGGTCATTTTCAAAAGTGTCTACACCCAGAGACACTATTAAATACTGTGGTGAAAATTCATCGAGTTCTGCTAGTGCAGCAGTCAACGATTCCTGCCACTGGGTGAAACTGGTGTCCCGCGGCATGGGGTAGTTCAGATTGTAGCCCAGTCCCTTTCCTGAGCCTGTTTCATCGGCATATCCGAGAAAATAAGGAAAGGCCTGTTGCGGATCGCCATGGAGAGAGCAGAACATTACATCATCGCGGTCATAAAAAATATCCTGAGTGCCATTGCCATGATGGAAGTCTATATCCAGTATAGCGGTGCGCTTTGCACCCTGATCAAGCAGATACTGTGCTGCAATAGCAGCATTATTGAAAAAGCAGTAGCCACCAAACATATCAATGGCAGCATGATGCCCTGGGGGCCTACAAAGAGAAAATATACCTCGTTCACCTTGGAGCAAAGCCTTGGCGCCGGTCAAGGCCACATCTTTAGAGGCCAGTGCCGCTGCCCAGGTTCCTTCGGTAATTGAGGTCTCCGCCGCCAGGGCATAGTAACCAATTTTGCCATCAATAAAATCTGGTAACCGAGACTGCATGCGTCTCGCTGGCCAGGAGCTCGCAATCGCTTCACCGATAAATCCGGCATCTTGCCACTCTTGCCACGCGGTTTCTAGAAAGGCAATAAAATCGTCGCTATGGACTGCTCTAACTGGACCCATAGTAAAGGTCTCGGGTTCTAAGATTTCGCCGAGATTCGATTGAGCGATTGTTTTGAGAACTGTGTCAGCTCTTGATGGTCGCTCAAAAGGCGTAACTAACTCACCGCCATAGAGTTCTGTTTTAGCATCTCGCAAACGATGTTTGTCACTGTAGATGGTTTTAATACTCGATGTCCTTTAATTGAGTAGCGCTCATCTGAATGATATCAGAGGGCAACTGTTTTGCCGAAAGCGTATCGGATACCGGAATGGCTATGGCGAGACTCAGCCCCGAGGTCTTGATTAAAAATTGACGACGATTAATTTCTCTATTGGCCCCACTCATCATTAACTACCTGTAAATATTGATTTGATCTGATTAAAACGCTGCTAATACTGTTAATCCAATGCAGGATATGGCAGCGGCAATCAGTGCGTAGGGTATTTGTGTCAGCGCATGGTCCATGACATCGCAACCACTGCCTTGCGCTGCGAGTACGGTGGCATCGGAATAAAAACAGGCATGACTACCAAAGGCGCTTGCGGATACAAGGGCACCGATAGCTAATGGGATACTGACACCCACGCTTTCTGCCAGGGGCAAGATGATAGGGATGGCAATGGCGAAAACGCCCCAGCTAGAACCTGTTGCAAACGAAATAAGCGCCATGGTGAGGAACGTCAGGGCGGGAAACATAAGAGGTGTCATTAATGGGGCCACATTATTGATCACATAGGCCGCTAATCCCAACTGGTCATTGACCTCTTTAAAGACAAAGGCCATCACAACCATGGTTAATGCAGGTAACATGATCTTGATACCATCAATAACCGCATCAAACATTTGAGTCCAGGCCATAAGTCGCTGTGCGCCAAACAGAATAATGGTGACGGCAACTGACATAATTACGCCGATCTGTACATCCAGGTTATACCAGATACTAAAACCCAGCAGGGCCACAATGGGTAACACAAAGTGGTAGATTCGAACCCTATCCTCTGTATCGACCAGGCTCTCTTCTTCGCCCTCATCAATGGGCAGTGGCGCGGTACCCTCAGCTGCTCTCTGCTGTGCAGACTTCATCATCCCCAGTGCAGGAACAATACCTGTTGCCACCAAGGGTACTAAAAGCATGGCTGCTATGGGGTAAACCATATAGGGAATAGCACTGATATAAAGGGCCATGCCCTGTCCTGATTCCGCATAGCCAGCGTCCATAAATAGGCCGGCGTAGAACACGGCCCAGGTAGACACTGGCACCAGCACGCAGATAGGCGCTGCGGTAGAGTCGACCACATAGGCAAGCATTTCCCGTGAGACTTTAAATTTATCTGTCACCTTGCGCATCGATGAACCGACGGCAAGAGCATTGAGGTAGTCGTCAATAAATACAATCAGTCCCAATAACCAGGTGTAGAGCAGGGCGCTTTTTGAACTTTTGGCCTTTGAGGAGAGTGCTCGGCTAAAGGCATTAGCTGCCCCCACTCGCATCAACAGAGTAATCAGGCTGCCCATCAGTCCGCAAACAATAATGATCCAGGCGATGGTTTCATCCATCATCACGTCAAGCAGTATGGAGGAGAAGTTACTCAGGGCGGCAGCCGGTTCGAGCATTAATAATCCAACAAACACACCTGCCAGTAAGGATTCAATAGGTCGGCGACTCAATATCGCAGTAACGACGGTGACCAGTGCTGGAAGTAGTACTAGTAAACTAGTTTCGGTAGCCAAAAGAAATCTCCTCGAGGGATTGCGGGTTTATCAAGAGCTAGTCTAATGATACTAACTATCTGCAAGCATGTCATTCGACATGTTTTAAGGCTTGCTAAAGCATGATTTTATACTGCAAAATATTTCGACCCAAACTTTGAGGCAAATGTTGCCTATCAATCAGGTTTTTAATCCGGAGTTGCTTTTACATAGTACAAGTACCGGTAATAGCATTTAAATAAGTAAATTACGCTAAAATGACCCCATGAATACCGATTCCCCAGCACAGGTAATTCACTCTCAACTCACATAATTCCAACCCCCTTGCCCATGCGCTCGAGTAGCTTCAATTCAGCCAGTGCCTGCTGACTTTTAGCGCGGATAGCGCGTGCCTCACGTCCGTGTAACGTCTTTGCAGAATCACACAGGTTTCGGCTAGGCATTCTTCGCACATCAACAACAAATGTTATTTTCTGCCAGCAAAAATACACCACGGCACTGACTCTATAAACTATTTTGGCTATTTATCTTGAACACAAAAAAATGTGCAGATGCTCCTTTTTTAAGTAACAAAGGATGTAACAAAAGCAGATTAGTGAACCCATTAAACCTATATTAATCAGTAGCTTACAGTCTAAGTGCACTTCCCGCCGCCTCCACCATACAGACACTCCAAAAGGAGCTTTTTTGCAATTTTTAAAATATTGATTCAAATGACTTTATACAGGATATCCTATGCGCAAAAGGGTCCACTGATTATTTAAAAATCCACGATTTATGCAACAAAAAGGCGGACGTGGTTAAGATTATTTACAGGGTAAATCCGATGGCCAAGTCAGCTCTCGGTTAGCCAGCTACTTGACCAGAGGTCACTGACATACTGTTGTCCACGACAATGCGTGTGCCGTTAACAAACTTTGATTCATCAGACGCAAGGTACACTGCGGCATAG
>Ga0233426_10004517_pt1 | contig 10424 bp, 7 predicted proteins | sample SI_118_April2016_6_FD_179875 | JGI IMG/M metagenome (GOLD analysis project Ga0233426, IMG submission 179875) | Seawater microbial communities from Saanich Inlet, British Columbia, Canada - SI_118_April2016_10_MG | ecosystem: Environmental > Aquatic > Marine > Inlet | place: Canada: British... | reverse complement strand
AGCAACTTCTTGATCAAACTATTATTGAGCTTGAAGAAGTTTTGGCGGCATTGAACAAAGATTGATCTCCATAGTCTGTACTCCCTTACTATTTGTTGCAAAAAAAGGCCCGATCTGTATGATTGCGGTTCCTAAATCGGGGCGTAGCGCAGCCTGGTAGCGCACTACACTGGGGGTGTAGTGGTCGCAGGTTCAAATCCTGCCGTCCCGACCAACTTTTTTTTCCTTACAAATCAAAATGTTATAGACCTCCAAGATACAACCCTTCTAGTGTAGTGATCGGCGCACCTTTTCAATCTGTTTACTGCTGTTAAGCTAGTGTAGTGGCCTAGAGCAAATGCTCTATTCTGGAACCAACTTCCCTAGCCCGATCTTCACTCTGATTAACATACCTTCTACACGCATCAAGGCTCTTCCAACCACCGACCATTGCAATGTCATCGAGGTCTGTTCCGGCTTCATTCAGCCATATTGCAGAGCTGTGCCGTAACGTATGAAAGACTAACGCGCCTTCCGGTATTAGCTTGGCGCGATCTACAGATCGATTGTCCTTCTTCGCACGGTGCATGAGGTTCTGGTTGCACAGGTTAATGCTGCGCTTCCACATCTCATTAGTCACCGCCCATGTTGACATCGGCTGGCCCAGATGCTGACAATCTTCCTAAACACAGACATACTCGATCTTGCCTAATCTAGGGTACTCGTCTAACAGCTCCGTCCGATCGTTGAGTCGCTTCGTCAAAACCTCAATCGCCATCTTATTTAGCTGAATAGTATGACTACATCCATTCTTCGCATCACCAGCAGGGATACCCATTCGGGTGAGATCCTTGCTCAACCAGCCGCACTTCAGACCAATGATGTTCGCCTTACGTTGACCAGTTGCCAAACCAAATCTAACCATGTCTGCCCGCAGTGGATCTAAGAACTTAATCCATTCTTTTGCTATCTCAGGAGGCAGGACTTTGCTATTCAAGGTTTGGCGGTTTGATTAGAACGAGTGGCTATGGAATATTGATCCTTTCATAGCAGCTAGCCCGCAGAATACGAGCTGGCTTTCACATAAAATTAATTCTCTTTAGTTCCTTTCTCAGGATAATCTTGCATAACCAAATCAGAATAATCGGGAAGCTGATAAACGGTCTGAGCCACATCAGTATCTTCAGCATCATCTACATCATCATAATCAGCATCAACTGATTTATCCGCATCCTCAGGAAAAGCATCGCGGTAGTTTAGAACACCATCCCCATCAGCGTCCTCATCTGGATCATAAACAGCCCCCGAGAAACTTGGGTCACCAGCGATATCTCCAGCCTCATAGGCATTCACCAGCAATGCGCCAGTCGCGGGAACATCGCCGTCTAACTGCACGGCAAAGGTATGATCAGGTGTAGATAGGGTTTCCTGCAACGACAGGCCAGCACAGTTGTCAATGGCAACCTGCGCATAAACGGTCCTAGGTTTTAACTGACGCACAAGATATTCAGTGCCATCACCTCCAGTCACCAGCGCACCATCCGGAATATCAAATGCAGGTATCATTTCCGCTCCGGTTAGCGCAATGCCAACAGGGTTTCCTGATTGATCATACTCATAATCGCAATTAGGCGCTGATGAGCCATCTTCAATCGAACGGCAAGCTGTGGGCACATTTGCAACTGTACCAGCGGCAAAAAACGATTCAAGAACGCCCTGATTATCATATGTTAACCACCCCTGTGAAAAACGATCGCCATTAGCATCATAAACACCATAGCCAAAATTTGGTATATAACGCCAGCTTGAATCACGATCTAGACAAACTTCAGCGGAACTCCAAGTAGCCCCATTCATCACTCGAACAGTTTCTTGATAGAGGAAAAAGTCCGAATTAAACGCAAGATTAGTCGTATTAATTCTGTGGGGATTGCCGTTAGGAAAAGTCATTGCTGGCTGCTCAAGAAAAACGAAGCCGGAGACTGTGCCATAGCCAGAATCGTTTTCCTGATAAATAATATTAGAAGAATAGAACTCACTTTGTTGCCCAATAGGAGTTGATTGACTGATAAGATGGCCATCGACCCAAGTCATCATCTTATATTGAATCGCACTATCGTCTAGTCTCTGCGATTGCGTTGAAAGTCTGTAAAGAGAGATGCCACTAGAACCGAATACATTGCGTACAACCGACATAATGCCAAAAGGATTAGCATCGCTAACCTCTTCTTCCACAGTCAGCTTGGCCCTGTCCATTGACAGTCCCTGTTGCCAAGACTCAATTACTAGTGGTGAATCTGAGTCTGGCTGGATTGAACGGAAAATATAGGCATCATTACTTTCATCAACAGAGCAGTCATTATCATTCAAGTTTGCCTTGTATGCTTGAGACGTAGCCCCCTCACCGTCCTCCTTAAAATTGGTAAAGTTTTGATACTCTGAGCTATTAAAGGTACATAGCGCCACATTCAAACCGCGAAAAGGCGTTTGCGAAACAAACTGGTGATACAGATCGGCAGTAAAATCGGTCCATATTGGCTTACTCTTGTCAGTTACATCATCTCGCGTAAAGCCACTGGCATGAGTAGTGATCATCACCAACAGAGCAGCCAGAGCAGTTTTTGAAGAAATAACTAATTTATTCATCAGTCACCTCCAGAAGAGAACAAACTGACTTCCGCAGGCAATGCCTTGATCGTTAGCTCTTGGATAACAGGTTCCAGCGGAGTGTTCTGTTGTATATCAGTACTACTATTTGAGCCCCCGCCTCCGCATGAGGCAAGACAAAATAAAGCTATGGCGGAAGATGTTAGGTTAGTGAGGGAACGGGGCATAGTCGGGCCATTTTTTTATTATTTTTAGAGTATGAGTTTTAACAAAAAATAACGACAGCGTCAAGCCTGCCAAAAAAGTATAAAAGCTAGCTACTAGCGGACAAGTTAATTCAGTTTTCTTACGAGATTAACTAGGCCCTAGAAAGCGTTAGAAATGGCTTGGTTAGAATTAAAAATTACTAGTTTAATAATTTTTAAACGTTACGTAAAAAGACCGAAATCAACATTATCAAACCGATTTAAGGTTGGGAAAATATCTAACATTTCTGAGTCAGAAACACCGAACCATCTCGCTAAATTCGCACCGTATTGCTCCACTGAATATTGTGGTATGAATGCAGATTGATAGGTGTCCGAAGATCCTATTGCAAACTCTGGTAAGTTACCGATAACTTGGCCACCTTGTACCGGTGTTCCCATGACAAATTGGTGGCCTCCCCAACCATGGTCTGTACCATTAGAATTAATAGTAAGGGTTCGTCCAAACTCAGACTGTGTGAAGGTCACTACTCGATCATCTATGCCACGAGTCTCAAGATCTGCTTGAAAAGACATCATACCTTCAGACAAAAGTTTCATAAGCGCGGGAAAAATAGCTGCTTGGTTATCGTGTGTATCAAACATACCAAGTTGAATAAAAATTACTTGCCTTTGATGTCCCAGAAAGGGTGCGATTTCAATTAGTTCAGCTGCCCTTTTAAGTTGAGAATTAAAGTTTTCAACTTCACTATCTATTGCTAGGTTCCCTGTTTGGGTAGGGTATGAAACTAGACTTTTAGGGGCGATTTGTAATCCTCTCTTTAAAACTTGGTTGTTATTCATCGCAGAATTTACTACCTTTGTATAGCTTTCATCAAGGCTAGTAACGTTTTTGCTAGTCAATTTTTTAAACGTTTCTCGCAATGGCAGATCACTATTAGTTTCCCAGTCGATATAGTGGCTGAGATTTTTAATTTCACGAGCATTCACAACAAATGGATCCAAATAGCTTCCCCTGAGAAACTTCCTAGTTTGTTTTAAAGAGATATTATTTGGTATTAACATTCCTTCATTGTTGAAGGACTCAACAAGCCGACCTCCCCATCCAGTCCGCTCACTTATATTTACAAAACCTGTTTGCCAAAGTGCTTCTTGGTCAGAATGCGAGTTCATAAAAGGTGGGAGTACAGCTTTGTTTGACTGAATCATTTGTAGTGTAGTTGGCTCTCTCAATGGGCCAACATTTGACACTATTGATAACTTTTTATCGTCAAATAAACTGCTAAAAGAATTAATAAAATCTGGAAAGCCAATTCCATCTAGGTTTTCATTATTAGTCACTAAAGGATTAATAGAGCTTTGCTGGTAACTTAAGTTTTGTCGGATTTTTAAGTATTGGTTATACTCAGCATTATTCGTGGGAACAAAAAGGGAAACAGAATCAGCACCTCCTTGAAGGTTTACACAGACAAGACATTTATAATCGTTGACCGTCTTTCCTGTACTAACAATAGCTGAATTTACGTTTGATATAAAGGCATTTGCTGGGTGAGATGCATAGGCAGCAAGAGCTGTAATTCCTGAACCTAAAAATTGTCTTCTATTCATTATTTTTCTCTTATCTTTGTACTCTGAATTCAGGAGTCGTTACAATCAAATAGATGATATAGCTTAGAAACATATGTCGTTCCATTTTGTCGCTCTGATCATTCCAGCTAGGATCTCTCCCATCAAATACATGTCTATATTCTGGGTTCTGAGAAAACGATAACAAGTGCGATTTATATTCTAAATCCATCCTATTTCCTGTCATATATAGATTCAAAAAATCTACAACAGCGGGATAGCCACCTGTCTCCCAAGTGCTATCTAAGTCAGTAAAATTGTACGCTATTGTAAATTGATCTTTATCTCGACCATTATTAATCTCCCAGTTCCATTGTTCTTTTGTAGTTAGCCAGCGGAACATCTCTACATCGTTTACAATACTAGATTCTGTTGTAATTTGTAATTCCGGCGCAACAAATCCCATATCGGAAATAGCTCCGTTAGGAGCAAAATCTGGTCTAAAAAAATTAAACACACTTTCACTGTTAAGCGCTCGCTGTGACGCTGTGCCAGCCATTCTCATCCATTGATGCGTCCCCCATAATTTATCTTTGGCCACCGTTAATGGTATTTCAGGAATAATACCAATTTTAAAGAGGCGATTGAGCTGTGTTATTGCTAACGCTGGCTCTTTAACTTTTCCATAGAGAGATATTTCCGATAATTGAGGGCGCCTTGCCTCTTCATCAAATAAAACTGCTTTTACGGTTGCTCCAAGATCACCACGAATCCCTTGTCCATTATTATTAAACACCGCACTTACACGTCCTACATAAGCTCTCGATGGGTTACTAGTGACCATCTGCCTGATTAGGTGCATGGAAAAAAAAGGTGCTAAGTTGGGGTGATTAAATAAACTATCTATTACTATTTGCAAATCCTCTTCTGCTGTTTGTCCCGGAGGTATAAAGTAATTACGGAGGAGCATTTTTTCGGTTTTTTGATGGATATGATCAAACGCCACCATAGGCTTTGTTGAAATATCCATTGGGTAACAAGCTATGCTGCAAGAAAAATCGCTTTCTGGATTAGCTTCAAAATTTGTCGTGTCATAATACCATCCAGTTAGCGCAGCTGCATATTGCGTTACAGTGTTTTGGTCATATGTTTCAATTGCTTCTCCCGTTGAATTAACCTTTACTGAACCATCTTGATTTAGCTCTCTCAAGCCGATAGTAAAAAGCTGCATTACTTCTCTTGCAAAGTTTTCATCTGGACGAATGTTTTTCTCAGGGTCTGATTTCTGGTTACCCATCATATTCAAATAATGACCCATCGTTGTATGTAAGGTCACATCTTCTAATAGGTCCCTAAAGTTCCCAAACGCATTTTCTCCAAGCGTATCCCAATAATCGGTAAATGCAATTTCTCTGTTGGCTAGGTCTGTTTGTGTAGATACAACAAACAGTTGACTTAGTATGTAAGTCATCCGATGTCTTAGCTGGTCAGGACTGTTTTGTGCAGTCTCTGAAAATAACTCTTCTATCCACATTCGACCATTTTGGTCTGAATACAGCGGGTCAACTTCCTCTATCCAAGAGGTTTTTCTGAGTTGAGTCCAAGACGTAAAAGGCAGGTTTAGTTGCTCGTTAAACCACACTTCTCCACCTTCGGCTAAAAGATCATCAACTGACTGAACTGTTGGGCCAAAGGTCGATTGTGTTAAAAACCGTACCGCATCCACCTTATCTTTTATAATCCCAATTGGAGGTTGTTTTGCAGGGAACGCAGATAAAGACTGTGGTGGGGGTAGCTTAGGAACAAAGGACTTCGCTATTGATGTTGATTTATTTTGAGTATCAGTAACACTAAGCGTAAGTGTGTATTCACCAATAGCATCGGGTCTGAATAAAATCACTTCATTAGTGGTGCTATCGAGTTGTGCTACCGAAAATTTTGGTTTTTCTAAGCTCCACAGAAAGGTGAGTGAGTCATCTTCAATATCGCTGCTATCCCTGCCAGAAAATGATACCTCAGTACCAGCGATAAAGGACTCAGAGCTTAAAGAGATTTCAGCAATCGGTGCTGTATTGGGTGTGGGTGCCTGTGTAACTGGCAGAGAATCAGCATTGCCGTCACCACCACCTCCGCAGGCTGATAGGAGAACGCTTATTATCACTAAATATAGTCTTGTTAACATAGAGAAACGCCAGTTCCGATAGACTCGAGAGAAAATTATAGTATTACAGATTAAGTATTTGGGGTATTTCTTTTGTGAAACTAGCAGCTATTCCATGGTCATCTTATATTAGGCTCGCAATCGTGAAGCAGACACTACTAGTCACTGTCTGAGGCGATCGGTGAAGTTGTACTGCGTTAATGTTGCAGTAAGCTTGAATGAATCGCTGGATTTTTGGGCTTCTATCGTCTTGATGACTAAAGTTTCCAACAAGGACTGAGCTAAACGGTATGATCTTTGACTGAGTTATGTCCTCAAACAAGGAACTTTTTATCTCTTACTCGACTCTTCGCCGTTAGATTATCCCGTCAAGCATATCGATACTTAAGCGAAGCTCCCATAAGAAAACCTCATCGATGCGGTCTTTTACCCTTCTTTAAAAGTCTTTATTTATGGCTATAGCCTTTAGTGTTGTGTCCCTATTAGGAAAAGATCTGTCTGAAAACGTCACTAAGTTATTGATTAATAGTGAAGTAAGGCACATAACACTGGGGGTGTAGTGGTCGCAGGTTCAATTCCCGCCGTCCCGACCAATTAAATAAAAAAGGCAATCTATTTAAAAGTAGCCTTTTTTATTTAATCATCGGAACGAGGGGTTTTCGCGGATTAAAGCGTCAGGCCCACAACAATATTAATAACAATTCCTGCCGCACCCAAGCCACTTCGTGGGATAGGCCCCCTCATCAATGCTTATACAGAACCAGCCCCAGTGACCTCATGCTGGTCTAAAGCCTTATCTAATAACGTACAAACCCAAATTCATTAACAATTTTCGGTTCATCACATGTCCGGTCAAAAATCAAAAGCGCTCTTACCCTATGGAACAACATCGAGCGCACCCTCTATCGTTTTACCCGACACTGCCTTATTCCTTTCAGAACGAGGGTCCCTAGCTAAGAACTATTTCGAGAATGCGGTTGAGCAGCTGAATAGAGAGTATGACGCGATAAGGAATCTTGCAGAATTAAATGAGCTAGCCTACAGTGCATGTTACAATTTTGTGCCACGTATTGGACAAATCTATCATCTTTACCAGACGTCTGACGGTCGGCGTCTGCTAAGCATGATTGAAAATTGGACTGCCCACGAGTTTTTAGTGTCTTTGGAGTACACTGCCGATAGCGTTTGGAAGGATGCTTCGTCCCATTAATCACTGTTTGAAATGGTCTCTAAACCTCAGAAATAAGCCTCTTTGTCTATCAGGAATGGGCATGTATGCCATTGCGGTTTATTGTAGACCGGCTCCTGTCGCATCATTGGTGGTATTTACACCACCGTGGGTACTTACGATCATACTGATCCATTCGCCATTCGCCATTCGCCATTCGCCATTCGCCATTCGCTATTCGCGATGCTGCGGCGCTGAGCAAACAAACTAAAGTGCCTTTGACCAATCTCTCTAAAACATTTGGTATATATAACTTTACTAAATTTACAGCGGCCTTTCCCTATCTCGTTGATGGTCTTAACTCACCCTTTGAGCTATTAGAAAAAATCGATTAGTTTATTCATGCGGAAACGCGCAAGCTCCATCCGGGTGCGGCTGCGCTTAAGTTTGAATGCAACACATTAAGTGCGACAAGAATGGAGTTAATCTATCAGTCGCCAAGTTGCCTTCGCGATGTTGCTGACGGGCTTATTTATGGCTGTGCATTGCACTATGGCGACAAGATCTCAATATGCCGAGAAAAGCTAGGTGATATTACCGGTTCCACAGAGCGGCTTCTACTTACATTACAGAGAGCTTAAATGGCTTCAAAAGCGTGCCTTTAGCCACTTTAAAATATCGTAATAGACCTCTCTTCGATTTGTCTCATTGATCATCTCATGGCGGCCTTCGGCGTATAGCTTTAGGTCTACCTGCTCAACGCCTATCTGCTGCAAAATCTGTTGGAACTTTTTAACCCCTTTTCCCTTCTGACCTACCGGATCTAGTTCACCAGAAAAAAGATAGACTGGGAGCTCTTTGTCGATCTGTGCGAGAGCCTTTGGTGTGAACAATTGCGCTAGCCCACTAAGGAAGTCATACCATGACTGAGTGCTTATCGCGCCACCACACATTGGATCTGCTATATAGGTATCAACCATCCTATGGTCTCGCGACAGCCAGTCTTTTTCGGTGCGGTTGGGTTTGAATGCGCGATTAAAGGCACCAAAAGATAAGGTCTCTAGCAGGTTGCTAATTTTGCGGCCACCGAGTCTAAGGCGTTCTATTTTTGCCAGTCCTGCGAATACTTTGAAGGCTGCCGGCGCATCATAGTTAGAGCCGGAAAGGATCAATCCCTTTAGCTGTTTACTGGTTAACTCTTTGGCAAAGCGCTGACAGAAATGAGTGGCCATAAATGAGCCCATGCTATGGCCCAAAATGACTAGCGGTAAGTCGTGCTCGGTCGCTATGTGACCAATCAGTTGACACTGATCATCAACCATCTGGTTCCAGCCATCATTATCGGCGACATGATAGAGACTATCGACTGCACTGCCTGTGAGCCCATGTCCGCGATGATCGCCAGCGGTTACCATAATGCCCTGTTGGTTGAGAAATCCGGCCAGATTGGCATAGCGCCCGCCATGTTCAGCCATGCCATGCATGATATGCAGCCACCCAATGGGTTCTTTGGTGGGCCATTGGTGATAATGATGATTACCTGCATCGCCGCTATTAAATACTAGTGTTTTCTGTTGGCCGTTGGCCATGTTGCTTGCTCCTCTAGGTTCGCTCTCTGATTGCTGCAATACTTTTGGTCGAAATCGTCTCGTTGAAATACTACCATGTTGGAGGTTGTGGTTTGATCAATATTATTCGTCGTTTTAGGACGGTTCCCTAGTGCTAGAGTAGCGCACGTCTATGTTATGCTTAGTCTGACTTATAATGATTGTAGAGTGCTCCTGTGAATATTTTCGTCGCCATGGTTTTCCTGCTTACTGCTCTAGTACTGTCATTTAAAGTGCTATTTTCAAGGCTAGCGAATTGGCTGCTGTCTCTTCAAGATTGGCGCGCGCTGGCTATTGTCGATTTTATGATTGCGGGGCCGATCATTATTTGGAGCATTAGCACGCCAAACTGGTATTACTACACCACCTGGATTGCGATATTCACCTTTGGCCTGCTGACGATGTGCGAGGGTATCTATCTGCTGCTAACCGATAGCACTATTTTTAAACGCCATTTGCAGTCCGTTATGAAGCATTATTACCGCATAGCCATACCTGTGGCAGTATTGTGTTTGTGTTTGTCGGTATTTATTCTGGTCCGTGCCTATATTGGTCCGGTTGTCGATGTTTCGAGCTGTGAATCAGGTGAGCAATTGTCATTTTCATGTGTGGTTAGCAACCCCGAAGATCTCGTGGTCACACCAGATAATCAATTTATTATTGTCTCCGAATTTGGTGGCTCAAAGCCGTTAAATGATATGAGAGCTGGCAGTTTAGCGCTGGTGAATATCGATACTAAGCGTCAAGTGCCATTGCCTGTTATTTACGCTGACAATACTTGGGGTGATGGGCAATGTGAGAAAAATGCAGACAGTCCCTTTGGCCCTCATGGGGTCGATTTAGTGACCCGAGACGATGACCGCTATCAGCTTGCGGTGGTTAATCATATGATGCATGAGTCCGTAGAGATGTTCGAATTGGTGGCCCTTGAGCAAGAGCCACAGAAACAAGCTGGTGATATTGAGCGAATCAATCAATGGGGTCTGGTATGGCGCGGCTGTGCCGTGGCGCCTAAAGAGAATTTTATTAATGATGTTAGTCTACTCGCCGATGGCAGCTTCTTTGTTTCCCATATGTATGATTATGACTTTTCTACCAATGACTTTTTGACCGTCGCGATTACCAAGCAG
>Ga0233426_10004514_pt1 | contig 10427 bp, 8 predicted proteins | sample SI_118_April2016_6_FD_179875 | JGI IMG/M metagenome (GOLD analysis project Ga0233426, IMG submission 179875) | Seawater microbial communities from Saanich Inlet, British Columbia, Canada - SI_118_April2016_10_MG | ecosystem: Environmental > Aquatic > Marine > Inlet | place: Canada: British... | reverse complement strand
TGTAAATAAAATTCATACTGAAGGGTTGAAAAGAATTAGTGAAGAAGATTTTTTTAATAGAAGAATCCGCTTTGAGGATGAAAACTACACCTTTTATGGTTCTGATAATGATAAATTAATGCCAGAAGATGCCCTTATGAAATTCAAAAGTGGGATGTATAAGGTTCATGCCTACGTTGATGCTAACGATCAGTTTAAATTGGCTTACCTTCTTAAAATGACACAAGAGCAGATGAATCAAGACATGGAAGAAGCTATGAAAATGCGAAATGATTTTGAAGCTAAATTAAAAGGGAAACCTTTCCCTGACTTTACATTAACAGATCTATCAGATACCACACACACATCAGAGAGTATTAAAGGAAAAGTTGTTGTTATAAATTTATGGTTTACAGCTTGTGCACCTTGTATCCATGAAATGCCAGAATTAAATACGATTGTTGAAGAGTATAAAGAAAATGAAGATGTCCTGTTTTTAGCATTTGCACTCGATCCGAAAGGCTCTCGTTTGGATAAATTTCTAAAAAAACACAAATTCGATTATAATATTATTCCAGATAGTCAAGAGTATGTTACAAAAAAACTAAATCCACCTGGTTATCCAACACATATTGTTTTAGATAAAAATTCAAATGTAGTTTTTTTATTTTCTGGATATACGCCACAAGCTGGAGAAGCAATAAAGAGTTATGTTAATTCAGAATTAAAAAAGTAAATCAATTATAAATTATGATAGCAGGACATTTTACAACGGCATTAATAGCAAAACAAAAATTCCCAAAAGGAACGTTACTTTATTTTTTAATTATTTCTCAATTACAAGATTTTTTATGGTTTACCTTTCATTATTTGGGTCTTGAACCAACCAATCCGAGTGATGCATTTGATGCCACATTAAATAATATGGCAGTAGACATGTTATACAGCCATGATTTATTACCGCAATTATTTTAGTTGGCAATTGTTTTCTTACTTGGGAAACTGCTATTCAAAAACACCAAAATAGGTTTAATTAGTATGGCTTTAGTATCAATTCATTTTGTTTTAGATTTCTTTTCAGGTCATGTGCACCATGTTTTTGGAGCAGATACACTGGAAGCTGGTCTCGGATTGTATGCATCTAATCCTTATTTAGCCATTTTAATTGAAGTCTTATTTAGTATTGGTACTATATGGTATTTCTTTAGAGAAGAAGCAAAAAAAGGAGTTATTAGAACTACAAAAAATAGAATTGGAATTATTTCTGTTTTCGCTTATGGAATTATTTTTATACTACTCATTGCCACAAAATCTTTTAGAGAGTTATTTGGTATTCCTGAATTTGATTTAGGATTTAACACCAATATACCTACGATCATTTTTACATATGGAGCAATGCTTTATTGCTTAAATTATTTTGTGCCAAAGTTTACACTTGGCACAAAATAATAAGGTAGTGGTTACGGGAATATTAAATTTTGTTGAGGAATTAAAAATTCGGAATGAGTCCTTATTTTATTTTGGTTTGTTCTGCTTATCTCTTTCAATACTATTTATCGTTTTAACCAAGCTTACAACGACCCAAGTTCACGGAATAAATGCTTGGTTTAAGCCCTTTAAATTTGCAGTTTCAATAGGGTTATTTGCTTTGACAATGGCTTGGTATTGTCATTATTTATCAAATTTCAATCCAACACCTTTCAATTGGACAGTAATCATTTTATTTGGTTTTGAACTTATCTATATTACTTTTCAAGCCTCTAAAGGACAATTATCACACTTCAACTTTGATACACCAAGCTCTGCTTTATTATATTCGTTAATGGGTTTAGCGGCTGTATTGGTTACACTCTATACTGCATATATTGGCTTTCTCTTTTTCACACAGTCCTTTCCAAATTTACCAAGTCATTATATTTGGGCTATCCGTATGGGCATACTAATTTTTGTTGTTTTTTCATTTGAAGGAGCTTTAATGAGTTCAAAGTTGAGCCATAGCGTTGGTGCAATAAATGACAACTCGAATTGGTGGGTTATTGGTTGGAGCAAAACAGTAGGCGATTTAAGAGTTTCACACTTTATAGGAATGCACGCTTTACAACTACTCCCATTTCTTTCTTTTTATATCTTTAAAAACACAAAAGCGACTATCATTATTTCATTGCTTTACGCTGTTCTTGCTACCACAACATTAGTTCAAGCATTAAAAGGAAAACCTATTTTTCAAAATACAAAGACAATTAAAATAGAGGAATAAAAACGGCATACAACTAGGTATATATTGATTTGCTTGGTTAGTACCAATTTCATTTATCTACATACCATCTTTTAGTTACAACTCTAATTAACATTAAATTATCGGTTATAAATTTTAGGAAAATCTTAATTTATGAGTACGGTCTAACTACAGGTATATATAAACTCCCTGCGGGATATGGAGAAGTTCGATATTTCAATGGAGTTATCTACTTAATTTTTTTTATTCCCAATACTTCTAGTTTAAAGTTCGCCTTTTTTTAGTTGTTCAATAGCATAGTTCGCAGCACGCGCAGAAATAGCCATAAAGGTTAAAGAAGGATTCTGAGTTGAAGTGGATGTCATACAAGCGCCATCAGTCACAAAAACGTTTTTACAGTGATGCATTTGATTCCAGGCATTCAACATCGATGTCTTGGGATCTTTACCCATTCGAACACCTCCCATTTCATGAATATCGTTCCCTGGTGTCCGGTTGTTGTCCTGCGTTTGAATGTTTATGAAACCTGCTTTGGTATACATATCGGTAAATTCATCGAAAAAGTCTTTCAACATCTTTTCATCATTGTCATCGTAATCAACATCGACATTCAATTGAGGAATTCCCCATTGATCAACTTTTTCTGTATCCAGAGTTACTTGATTACTTTCCTTTGGAATGGTTTCACCCATCATATGTGAATTGACATTCCACAGTCCTGTTTCTTTGGTTTTAAGCAAATCGTTTTTGAGAAACATTCCAATATCATCACTTTTAATTTCACGAATTGGTTGTGCTCCAAAGCCTGCAGCATAACCTCTTAAAAAATCTGTTTCCTGACGATAAACATTTCTAAATCTTGGGATATAATGTGATGTAGGTTTAGCTCCCTCTGTAGTAAAGTTGGTATGTCCTTCGTGCTGGGCATTAATCACTCCACGGTAGTTGTGAAAAGCAATATACTTTCCAAGAACACCACTGTCATTGCCTAGTCCATTTGGAAAGCGTTTTGATTTTGAATTCATCAAAATCAAATTTGTGTTTAGTGTTGCTGCTGTCACAAAAATAACTTTAGCAAAATACTCGGTTGTTTCCTTGGTAATAGCATCTACCACACGAACACCTACTGCTTTTTGCTTATCCTCATCATAGATGATTGAATGTACAACCGAATTTGGGCGAAGTGTCATGTTACCCGTCTTTAACGCCCAAGGAATCAATGTTGAATTTACATTGAAGTAGCCCCCAAGAGGACAACCTCGCTGACAAACTCTTCGGCTCATGCAAACAGCCCTACCCTGTTCGATAAAAATAGGTTTGCTTTCCGATAAATGTGCACAACGACCATATATCACATGACGGTCGTCGTAATGCGCTTTCACTTTTTGACTAAAATAATCCTCAACACAATTGGTTTCCCATGGTTTTAAAAAATCACCATCCGGTAAAATATCCAAACCGTCTTTATTTCCACTTACTCCAACAAAACGTTCTACATAGGTGTACCAATCTGCAAGGTCATCATAACCTATGGGCCAATCGACTGCAAACCCATCACGCGTGGGTCCTTCAAAATCATATTTACTCCAACGCTGTACTTGTCGAGCCCACATAATAGACTTCCCCCCTACTTGATAACCACGAATCCATTGGAAAGGTTTTTTCTGAACATATTCGTGCTCCTTATCCTTCACGAAAAAATGCTTTGCATCTTCACGAAAGGCATAACAACTACTCGCAACAGGATTGTCCGAAATCTCTTTAGCAGTCAACTGGCCACGATGTTTAAACTCCCAAGGCTGCATGTTGGTCGTAGGATAATCTTTTAAATGTTCCACATTGGGGCCTCGTTCCAATAACAGCGTCTTAAAACCCTGTTCACTAAACTCTTTTGCTGCCCAACCTCCAGCCATTCCTGCGCCGATAACAATGGTGTCAAATGTATTTGTGTTTTCTGTCATCATCAATATAATTAAACGGAAACGCAGCCATTATAGCGTCCCGGCATAAATTCAAAGTTTAAATAATTTTTCATGTAATTTTCTGAGGTTGTAAAATGACGCAACGAATGCCTCTTAATCGTGCTGACAAAAAAGCTTTTTTCATCACTACAATCAATGGTTTTGCCAATACATGCTAACTGATCCTCTGTTACAAGATCTTCAAACGGAGTGCCGTAAGTTGCTATCACATGTTTCCTAAACGCTGTCATTCCAAATAAATAATCTGAAATCTCTTGAGAGTCAAAACCATCATTAACCCGCGTTAAAACAAAGTCTAAACGAGATTCCATTGTTGGAAAATTTTCAGTGTCCTCGGGCAAAATTAAATTGGAAAGTACGTTAATCAAGTTGCGTTCGGATATTGCTATCGGTAGATTGGTGTAAGTAATAATTTCTGGTTGAGTTGAACAATAGTAAGGCAACATTGCAATTCCTCCACTAACCCACGCTATTTTCTGAAGAGCACTTCTCCTTTTCATAATTTTATAGTTAACATTATTTACATCCTTCAAATTATAAAAAATTATTGCTTTTGTAGACAAAGAAGTCATTTTTAAATAAAAAAATAACTTTTACAGTTTAGAAAAACCACCTCTAATAGAACAAAAAGGATACAAGAGAGAAACATTGAAAAGAGTATTCCTTTTTTATTTTCATATCCTAGGATACGCTAAATCAAAATTTCCCTTGATCACATCCGCTAGAATAAATTCTCTTAAGATAAATTGTAGGAACTAAAATATATAATGTATTTTTGGTTCACCACTTTGGTCAACCAGAATAATATTCCTATTGAACTGAATCATATATAAATAAGGTTTTACTATGAAGGTTTATTTTGCAGACAAAACGAATAATTGAATACTATTTTGGAATAAAGTCCTGCAAGAAAAGGATTTTATAAACCCCAAAAAAAGATACATCTTGACAACAGCTGAAAACAAAAAATCAATCTTAAAAAGAATAGTCGCAATTATATTGGGCTTTGGCCCTGGCATATTTGCTATTGGCTATACAATTGGCACTGGGAGTGTAACATCAATGATTGTAGCGGGAAGTAAATTTGGAATGCAATTGTTGTGGGTTCTTCTACTGAGTTGTTTATTCTCTGGGATACTCATGTTTGCATATGGCAATTATGCATTGATTACTGGTGAAACTGCACTTTATGGGTTTAAAAAGCACTTGAAATTTGGGAAAACAATGGCCATCCTTATTATAATTGGGATTACGTTTGGTCAGTGGAATTCATTAATGGGTATTTTAGGAATTTCATCCAATATTATCTTTGAAATCTTAGCAATCAACTTTGAAGGATTAATTGCTTACCAATATGAAACGGTATTAATAATAGCCATCATAATAATTGTTGTTTTTTACCTGCTGATGCTGATTGGCAAATACACTTTCTTCGAGAAAATTTTAATCATTTTTGTAAGTGCGATGGGCTTATCGTTTATGTTATCGTTGTTCTTTGTTCAGCCACTTTCGATGGATATCGCTAAAGGATTGATCCCAACAATTCCAAAAGTTACTGGAGGGAAAATGCTGGTTGCTGCGTTTGTTGGAACTACGATGGCGGCAGCAACGTTTTTGTCTCGTCCCCTTTTTATAAAAGGAAAAGGATGGACTATTAAAAATTTAAGGCAACAAAAGAAAGACTCAGTTACAGCAGGAGTTTTGATATTCATAATCAGTGCTACTATTATGGCCGTAGCCGCTGGTGCGTTATTTTACGAAGGAAAAGAGGTCACGCAGGTACTCGATATGGCCAATACTTTAGAGCCAATTGCTGGGAAATGGGGCGTTACTATTTTCTTTTTTGGAGCACTAAGTGCTGGCCTATCCTCTATTTTTCCGTGTTTATTAATAGCGCCTTTACTCGTTGCAGATTATCAATCAGGAACCTTAGATACAAACTCACTTCAGTTTAGAATCATTACTGCCGTTGCCTGTTTAGTTTCTTTAATTGGGCCTGCATTTGGAGCAAATCCTATTGAAATTCAAATTCTCTCTCAAGTATTTAATGTATTTGTATTGCCCATAGTAATCCTAGGAATCATTTGCCTGCTAAGCAGCAAAAAAGTAATGAAAAGCTATAAAACGAGCACTGGTGTGTATATCGGAATGTATTCGGCTTTGTTATTTTCATTGGTGATTTCGTACAATGGTGTTTTAGCACTTCTAAATTATTTTTAATAACGTTTAAAGAACAAAAAAGTAGAATACGGATTCAAATTAAAATAACACAACAAATAATAAAACAGAATTACACCTAAAAAATATGTCAAAATTACAAGGTAAAGTAGCAGTAGTAACTGGAGGATCTAGAGATATCGGAAGAGCAATCTCTTTAAAATTAGCAAAAGAAGGAGCAAAAGTTGTCGTTAACTATTTTAATAGTGAAGAAGATGGAAATGAAACCGTTCGCCTAATTAAGGAAAACGGTGGTGAAGCAATTGCTGCCTTCGCAGATGTAACGAATCAAGATGATATTAATAATCTGGTAGCACAAACAAAAGCTGCTTTCGGTGAAAAAATAGACATTTTAGTAAACAACTCTGGGGGGCTATTTGCTCGTAAATCGATTGAAGAAGTCGATGTTTCGTTTTATGAACTCGTGATGAATGTAAACTTTAAGTCTGTTGTTTTTGTGACACAAGCTTTTAAACCTTTACTCAATTCTGGTGGTACTGTTGTTAATTTATCTTCACAAGCAGCTCGCGATGGCGGGGGTGGTGGATCTAGCTTATATGCTGCCTCTAAAGGTGCAGTAACAACATATTCTAGAGCACTAGCAAAAGAATTTGGACCACAGGGTATTCGAGTAAATTCAATCTGCCCAGGGATGATTGCCACGAAATTCCATGATGATTTCACAAAAGATGAGGTAAGAAAAAATGTTGCAAACGCAACTCCACTTAAACGCGAAGGGAAAGCTGAAGAAGTTGCTGATTTAGTAGCTTATGTGGCTTCGAGTGAAGCTTCGTTTATTACAGGAAATAATTTAGACATTAATGGCGGCTTGGCGTTTAGCTAAAAAACTGTTGATTGCAGAATTACTTGAAACGTAATTCTGCAATCTTTCCTTTACCAGCAGCATATGCAATAGAATCGTTTAAAAAACGAATGGTGTAAAAACCTTCATCGCTTAAATGCTCCCACGATGAACCTGAATCGGAAGAATAGTCTACACCTTCAAACCCAACTGCAACTAATTTTTCTCCCATACTATTAGGGATATACTGAACACAACTTCTGTATCCCGGGCTTTGGCCATTTGCTATTGTTTTCCATGTTTTACCTGCGTCTGTGGTTCGTATTTTATTTAAACTGTCTCGTTTAGGCTTTGTATAATCACCTCCTATCGCATATCCGTTTTTTTTATCATAAAAGGCTATACTGAAGATTCCGGTAGTCGATTCACCTTGTATAATAGGCGTTTCTGATATACTCCACCTGCGCCCTTTATCGTTAGAAAAATACACCCTGCTGTTTACTCCTCCAGTAGCTATCCAAGTATTGTCTCCTACGATCGCAATATTGGAATCACTAGCAGCAAAAAAACCTTCTCCTTCCTTGATATCACTAAAAACTGAACAATCGAGCTTAGTCCATGAATCTCCACCATCTCGAGTAATCAAAATGCTGATACAGTTGTCTGTGAAATCACCTACCGCTATTCCCTCTTTGTTATTCCAAAACTCCAAAGAATCATAAAACACTTTGGGGTGAGACTCCGTGTAAACAACCTTACCATTTTTAAATAATAAAGTAGGGTTAGCAATTGAAATTGCAAACACATCTGTATCAGTTACGGCCAATGCTCTAAAATTAGGGATAAGGGAATCTTTAGACGAACTATATTGTTCTTGCTTTATTTGTTTGGGCAGGTCAGCTTCAAATGAATATATCGTCCCAGTGGAACTAGCGCCGTAAATCGTATTGTTTTTAATTTCGAGGGCTCTGATGTTTAGAGTAGAATCCAGTAAAACTGGATTAATTTTTAGACTAAAGGGTTGCGTTTTATTTAAATTAGAATCGTCACAACCAACCAATAAAACAGACAGGTTGATGAAAAGAAAGAGACTAAACAGCGTTGGTTTATAAAACATACATTTGATAATTGTAACTAAATTTAAGCATTTAGTCTTTTCGACTCTACTCTTTAAATATAAACATGTAGCGCAAACAATTCTATAGTACTAATTATCATCTTGTATACGGTCTTCTTCTTGGGTAGAATTTCGATCTGTTTTGCTTTTCCCAAATTTTGATCCAAAATTATAAGCCAGCCTAAGTTGAATGTTTTGTCTTGAACCATTACTTTCCAATGAAGCGTTGACATTTCCATAATCTATAACACCCACAAAACCTCTATTCAATACTTTACTGAATCCTAAATTCACTTTTAGCTGGTCATCCAAAAACCTTTTTCCAAAAGAAAAATCTAAATCGGCGAACCAATCAACTTCAACACCTTCTTCTAAAGCACCTGTTCCATAGTTTCCACTCACCTCAAAATTGATCTCATAAGGCAACTCATAGCTTGCTTGAGTAAACCAAATCAAACTCCATTTATTCAGATCAATCGAATAGGTTGAAGATTTATAATCGGTATTGATTACAATAAAGCCGGTGAATCCTTCAACTCCTTTAATAAAACTCAGTGGTCCAAATAATCTAAAGTTCCAGTTTGCATTGTTTTCAACATTCACCTCCATTTGTCGAATTTGAGCCGGATCGTCAACATCATCTTGTTGGATTAGTTCAAAAATCGCATCCTCAGTATCACTATAACCGATAGCAAAAAATGGCTGCCCTTCGAAGGTTAGATTAAACTGGTATTTGTTGGTGTAAGAGGGTGTTAAGTTGGGGTTTCCTTGGCTTGCAGAATATGGGTCTAAAAATTCCGCAAAGGAATTCAAACTCCCATACGATGGTCTTCTGATTCTGTAACTGTACGAGATGTTTGCGCCTAGTGCCTCAGAGATTTCTCTGCTAATCGACGCACTGGGGAATATTTTTTTTATTGGACGTTTTTTTACAGTAGATACTAGCGTCCCATTTTTCATAAAAATGGAATTCCCATCCGTATTACTATCTTCATAACGAACGCCTCCTGAAAAGGACCATTTGCCAAAGGTGGCATTGGCTTTAGTATACAATGCCAAAATAGTTTCATCAATTAAAAACTGACTACTTTCATTTTCATTTAGTTCAAAAATACTGCCTGTTTTTTCGCTGAACGATTGCAGGTCATTGTCTGTACTAACATCTGCAAATCGTGTTCCTAAACTCAACGAAAGGTCCTCTGAAAAGGTTTTGGTATAGTCTAGTCGATAGGTTTTAATAGTGTACTTCCCCTCCTGATTATATTTTCTATTTGTATAAGGAATGGTGCTCCCAGCGACATCAGACAACGTGTTAGTGTTGTCGTTTTTAAAGTTTATATAATTAAAATCAATCAGTAGTTTGTCGGAATCGCTTTTGTATTCATAGTATGGATTGAAGTTGAAATCAAATCGATCTATTTCAAAGTTGTTTTCAGAGAACAAAACATTCGATGATGTAGAGTCGGAGATAAGGGTTTTACTCGATGCAATTCTATTGGAGGTTCTTGTGTTGTAACGCCCACCGACTCCAATGATGTTCTTCGTGTTGATGTAAAAATCTACATTTCCACTAATTCTAAAGTTACTTGGGTTATAAGGTTCTATTGTAGCTTGGTCATAGGTTTCGTCTCCAACCGTTCGCACCAAAAACAAGTCGTCTCTCCAAGTAGGTCTCGAGTGGTTTATACTTCCTTGCCAATTGAGTTTGTTTTTATAACTCGCAATCGATACACCGGTTCCGTATTCAAACCCTTGGTCCTCACCAACCCAAGTATTTAGATTTCCGTGGGTACCCAAACGAACGTTTTTCTTTAAAATAATATTGATGATTGCTCCCGAACCCGATGCCTCATACTCAGCTCCCGGTTGCTCAACTACTTCTATTTTTGCAATATTATCTGCTGGGAAGTCGCGAAGTAAGGTTTGAACATCCATATACTCGGTAGTTTTTCCATTGATGAGAATTCTAACACCTCTGTTTCCTGCAATGGAAATTCCATTATTCGTGACCAATACCCCAGGAACCTTGCGCATAACATCCTGTAAACTCGTGTTAATCATTTCAGAATTCTCCAAGTCTACAACCAACTTTTC
>Ga0233426_10004511_pt1 | contig 10430 bp, 10 predicted proteins | sample SI_118_April2016_6_FD_179875 | JGI IMG/M metagenome (GOLD analysis project Ga0233426, IMG submission 179875) | Seawater microbial communities from Saanich Inlet, British Columbia, Canada - SI_118_April2016_10_MG | ecosystem: Environmental > Aquatic > Marine > Inlet | place: Canada: British... | reverse complement strand
ATATACTTATTGATTTTTATAAACCTCACCATCTTTCATTACAAAGGTAACGTTCTCCATCAAAGAAATATTTTTAAGTGGGTTCCCGTCAATTGCAATAATATCGGCTAAGTAACCCTCTTTAATTTGCCCCAAATTCTCTTGTTTGAGTAAGTTAGCGCTATTCAATGTTGATGCTTGGATTGCTTGCAATGGCGTCATACCAAATTTAACCATACGAGAGAATTGATGACCATTATCGCCATGTGGATATATCGCAGCATCCGAGCCGAAAACCATTTTAACGCCCGCTTTGGTTGCTTTTCGAAAACTGTCACGTTGAGCTTTTGATACCTGCTTTTCTTTATTTATATTTTCTTCAGGTACTCCGTTAGCTTCCCCAAATGCTAAAGTATATTCTGTATTATAGATATCACATGACAAGTAAGTACCATGCTTTAACGCTAAATCAATCGCTTCTTGATCCATAAAACTACAATGTTCAATACTATCAATACCCGCTTTAATGGAAGCTTTTATGCCATTGGTACCATGTGCATGAGCCGCAATCACTAAGCCTCGCAAATGTGCTTCATCAACTGCCGATTTAATTTCTTCAAAAGAAAACTGTTGAATGCCAACTTTAGTACCTTTTGAAAACACCCCACCTGTTGCACAAATTTTTATCGCGTTGGCACCATATTTAATATTCTCACGCACTTTAGCTCTCACGGCCCAAGGCCCATCGGCAACGCCTTTTGCTTTACTATTTTTTTCGGGCGCAGAAAAGTTGTCATCGCAATGTCCTCCGGTAATACTAATAGCATTGCCAACTGCCCAAATACGTGGCCCTGCGATTTCTCCGGCATTAATGCCATCACGAGTAGCAATGACACTATAACCAGTAGCACCTAGGTCACGAACCGCCGTAAAACCAGCCATTAGCGTTGCTTCAGCATTTTTTACCGCTTTAACCGTTTGACGTGGGATCGAATAATTTCGAGAAGCAAGAAAGTTATCGTCTGCATCACCAGAAAGGTGGACATGCATATCCATCAAACCTGGCAATAACGTTTTACCTTGAAGGTTAATCACTTCATCATCTTTTTTTGGCGTCAATGTCCCTTGCTTTGCCACTTTTTTAATAATATTACCTTGAATGTGAACGACAGGGTTTTTAATCATTGCACCTGTTTCTACATCTAAATAAGCTGAAGCATTGATATAAATATCTTGAGCGATACATCCCGTAGCAAAGGTTAAACTTACAGCGAATGTGATGAGTGAGCGTTTCATTTTATCTTCCTTATATAAAGTATATTTTTCATATAGTAATATTAATATGACTATTGTTCTGGTTAGATGATTAGCAGTTTTCTGACGATGAGTTAATCATTTAGGTAACATTTAATGCCGACATAATTGCCATACCTTCGATATTGCAAAATTCCAGCGCTTGATCGATATATTCAGGAGTTAACTCTAAATCTTCTAATAAATGCTGACCTAAAAATGTTTTCTTTGAATATAATCCAGGATGAGAGTTAATCAATGCTAATCGCGTCGTGATAAAAAGAAGCGTTGATTTTTTGTCGAGATCTTCATTGTAAGCGTTTTTATATTTAGCGATTGGATCAATTATACTTGTTGGTAAGTGCCACAAATTTAGTAGCTCAGCACTGCATTGTGAAAACGTAAAACCAAACGTGTCTACTTGACGATCCCAAGGCGTATCTTGCTTATTATAACCTTCACAATATTGCACTTTTTTAGGGCTAGTATGAACAATAGCTAACTCACCAATGTTGTGAAACAAGCCCGATAAAAACATTGAGTCATTGTTTTCAAGTTTGATTTTTTTCGATAAAAATTTTGTCAAAAGCGCACAATCCACACTAATTTCCCAAAACTTATCCATATCGACAATATTTGGATCTAAACCAGAAAATGCCGCTGTTACGCCGTATGTATCAATAAGAGTATGAACTTCTTTAATACCTAAGATCATTAGTGCTCTGTCTATCGAGTCAATTTCTTTAGGAAAATTGAATAAAGCGCTATTAGCGATTTTAAGTAAATTGGAAGCTAGAGCGGGCTCTAAAGAAATTAATGCTGCAATATCAGCAAGTGTTGCACTATTGTCTTCTAACAACTCTTTAAGTTTTAGATAAACATCTGGTAATACACACAATTGCTGCGCCTTAATAGCATATTGATGAGCAGTTAAAGACATAAAAATTATCCTCTATTTACAGCATTATTTTCTTTAAAAGTAACACCTCTTTTGGATAAAGGATAGTCTGGGGTAGTGTCAGCGAATAAATTTATTCAAGGTAAAATAGTCGACGAACTGTAAGCAGGCAGCCTAGCCCAATATCAGAATAACCATTTCAAATATCCGAGAGAAAACAAAATGTTTTTAACATGTTAGCTTTCTTAATTACTACTTACGGGAGTTGGGAACCTTATGAAAAAAATGCCTTAGAAGAACAGATGATTCATAAGGAAAGAATGTGACAATGAATATATCAGCAATCAATATATATTGATGAATTCGTGCGAAAATCTTTACGAATTGATTTTCAAAAACAAATGCTTCCCAATAAAATTATTATTTATCAATCCGTTAAACTTTAACCATTCATATCTTCTTTTGGCAAGCAATAATTGATTCAATATTAAGTGCCTTATGGCTTATCTGGAAAGTGTCGAACATTGAGTTAACTCTAATAGAGGAAGCTAATAGAAAACACTAATATAAACCATATTAACCAATACAAATAACAATATGATTCATTAAATGGACGTATTAGTTTTCATCTTCATCAAGGGTTTCACTTAAGTCTTCATCGGGTGCTGTAAACTGACGGTTAGCCATTTTCACCATAACTTCAACATAAAAAGAAACTTCACCAGCGGCTACCGCTTCATCAATCGCTTTATTAATCGCAGATAAATGTAAAACATCTGCCGTGGCTGCCGTTAAACCAAATTTACAATCGAAATCCCAATAATCAGCATCTTCAGGCAACGTTTTATTACGTTCTCTTTTGATATATTTTTTAATTTCACTTTTAATTGCATCAACCATGCGTGCAGGTTTAATTTTTGGGTGAGTCAGTTGAAACGTTTTTTTCATGAAAATCCTATCAATAATATAAGCAAAAGAACCATTAACATAGCCTTATGTGTAGAATCAGTATTTTACGCTGTATTTTAACTGATAGCGAATAAAGAACTTATTTCTCGGTAATTATTTATTGAAATAACCAAAATTTCGCTTCATGCTGAATCGCTTTAGTTTTATTACTCACAATGCTATTTTCTAATTTAAACACCCGCCTTTTAGTTAAATTAAGTTGCGTGCTTAAATGCTCAATATTGTTAGCTTTTCGAAAGAGTTTATCGAATCGACCGTTTTCGATGGCCCGTAGTAATCCTGTTTCAATTCGAACAGCGAGTTGTGGATTATCTTTATTTACAAAAAAATATATCGGTGATAAATAATTTAACATGAGATTGTTTTCTATAACAAATTCAGGATATTGAGAAGCCTCTTTTTGTATTTCAGTTGCTGCACGAGGAAAATAGTCGAAGCGTTTTTTTGCTAACATGTAATATAGCAATTCAGCTTTTGCCGTTTGTACAGGTAATTTATTCTCTTTAATTATTTGCGTATCGGGCCAGTTATCACCTTGCCCGGCAGTTAATAAATATAAATCTTCCATCGTTTTAATATTATTAAATCGATATTGTTCCTTTTTACGGATCAAAAATATTCGAGTCCCCATTAAACCTTTTAACAATGGGATATAAACCGCTTGCATTGTTTGTTCACGTTCATTGGACGTTACAGTCCAAAGTACATCAATCACTTTATTTGCCTGTAACATCGAAATTGTTCGCTGTTGAACCATATCAATGTCCACAGGTGATAAAAGATAAGGGCCAAAATCATGCGAAGTTTCATCTAGCGCTAATTTTAATAGGGATGAAAAGTATTGCTGAGCAGAGTCGTTCGCAAATAAAGTAAATTGATTATATCGCACCACTAGCTCGTTATTTTCAGCCGACACATAAAAAGGCAGTGACACTGTACTAAAAATGCCCCACAAGAAAATACTCTTAGCTTTTTTTATTATCGATAATAACACCAGCACTCAATTCCTTTTTGAACGAAATGTTAATGAGACTTTATTTTAAAATAACTAAATATCATCGTAAAATTTATACACCGGCAATTAGCCCTTTTGCTCTTTTAAAGAGCAAAAGCATAAAAACATCTGTTAATGAACCACCAAAGCAGTAACGCCATCGAACTAACGATTCAACTTTTTTATGCAGCCAAGAAAGCTCTGAACTAAAATCCACTAACCAAAAACATCGCGATAGTACCAACTACCGTTCATTTCTTAATTAATATGGATGCAAATATTAATATTTCATACCCTATACTTAGTTGCAATGCATTAAACTTTCCTGATACTGATTTTCTTAATAAATATAGTTCCAAATCATCAATAAGTACTAATAAACTTAAACCCGCCGCACATTTTTCTTCTTAAATATTACAGCCAATATTATAAATCACCTTTAGCATTAATTAGCTGTACGCCCAATATATTTAGATTATTCCTTGCTTAACCATCAAACCAGTTGTACCGTCACACCAAGAGGTACATTAAAGTATGTGTAAATATGGAAATAGTCATTGAAATTGAAGATCCAACACCTTTATTTACTCAGCTAGTTGAGCAAATAAAAAGTGCGGTATTAGAAAAAAAAATTACACCTGGTGATGCTTTACCGTCAATAAGACAACTTGCAAATGATTTAGAAATAAACAGTAAAACAGTCGCTAAAGCTTATCGATTGCTTGAAAGGGATTCGGTGATACAAACTAAAGGCTATCGAGGGACGTTTGTCCATGAAAATGCGATTGAAAACTGTGCTTTTGATATTAATCAGTGGATTGAAACTCAATTAGAAGAGTCAATTTTGCTGTTAAAAAAATCGGGAGCAACTAATTCTGAAATAAGAATAGCGTTCAACCTTGTGATGAACAATAACAGAGATTAAGGAACAATTATGAGCATAACTTTCATTATACTTTTAGTACTAATTTGCCAAGTGTGGCTACTTTCTTACTTTTACCCAAAACAAGTCGTTAAGCGTATTAATTATGTTTTAACTCATTGCCCTGAAAACGATTATCCAAAACTATACTTCGTTTCTTCTGAGCGAATTATAACCATAAAACATACTTACCAGATATTAAATTATGTGCTGATTTTTATTGGGCTAGGACTTATCTTCTACTTTTCTTTTATCGTGTCTGATTATAATAAGTACATCAATATACTTGATGATTTACCACTGTTGTTTGGTATAGCTCAATTTGTTCCATTATTCATTTTAGAGATACTAGGCTATAAACATTTAAAGTTAATGCGACAACAGCAAACTCAAACAACTAGAAAAGCAGAACTTCAACCACGGCACTTATTTAATTTTATCCCACGATATCAAGTAATATTGGCAGTTTTAACCTATGTTAGTTTTATAATTTATGAATTAGTGATTTCAAATTTTACTTTAAATACTGATGCAGTAATAAAAATCGGCACCGTGACAATGGTCAATATTATGTTTACTGCCATTGGAATGGCTAATTTATATGGAAAAAAACGTGACCCTTATCAAGAAAATAATGAAAGAAATAAACAAACAAAATTTGTTTTACAGTCGTTACTTTTTATCAGCATATTTATGACAATATATTTAATGGTGCATTCGTGGGTAAATATGTATGAATTAAACTATGTAGAAGTATTAATTGATAGTCTTTATTTTCAGATACTTGCTTTATTTAGTATTGGCGCTTTAATAGGACGCAATAAAATTGATGACATGAATTTTGATGTATATAAGGCGGATAGCATTGTTTAGTTAATAATAAAGAGCAAAAAAGGATATTTCCCATTTGAAATATCCTTTCATCACATGCTTTTAAAAGACAATCATTTGAGAGAACCTTATTTATCAGCACGTCCCATAAACTTACGTTCTTCCGTGTTTATTTTAATTCTATCGCCAGTAGAGATATGTTCTGGCACTTGTACTGTTAATCCTGTAGATAAAATAGCTGGTTTTGTTCTAGCGGTAGCAGAGCCACCTTTTATTGACGGGTCTGTTTCAATGATTTCAAGTTCAACACTTGCTGGAATATCAACGCCGACTGGGGAGCCGTCAACAAGAATCACTGATAGCCCCTCAGTTGCTTCAGTGATAAAGACCACTTCGTCTTCAATAGATGATTTGTTTAAGTTATATGGTGTGTAATCTTCATTATCCATAAAAACATATTCATCGCCATCAATGTAAGAAAACATAGCGGCACGACGGCTTAAGTCAGCAAAATTGAGCATTTCAGAATCTTTAAACGTTTCATCAACTTTACCGCCAGTTACTACATCGTACATTCTCATACGATACAAACTACCGCCCGCTCTACCTTGAGGAACAGATCGTTCGATATCTTTTACAATTAACACTTTGCCGTTATGTTCAATTGCTGCATTTTTTTTAATATCACTTGCCTTAGGCATAAAATTTGTCTCTAAAATATAAATTAAAAGGAAAATACCATGTTTATTTGTTTTATCAAGCGCTAATAAGCATGCGGCGCATTTTAGATAAAAAATAGCCTCAATAATTACATCAATGAGGCCTTACATTTTTCTTAGCCTATTTACTGCTTAGTTTCATGCGATAAAATGTAGTCTAATCCTGAGGTAATAACGGCAACCTGCGCTAAATTGCACTGTTCGCTATTCACAACCGAACTATCAGGATAAACCTCAGTAGTTGTTACATATTTTGCATTAGACAAGCCCATACACAAACCAAACTCTTTAGCTGAGTAATTAATCACACCAAATTGTGATAATTTAGTGCCAATTAACTGATCATTTTCATCAGCTGGAGCAATATGAGTAACTTTTGAAACATTTTTGATAATGGCTTTTTGAAAATCATCCTGAGGATTTAACGTATTACCCACTAAATAAAAGCCATCAGGAATATTCCAGTTATCATGAACGGCTGCATCACGCGCAGCTAAAGCGGGTCTAAATTCAGAATTATCTGAATCAGTTGTTTCATGTAAGTCAAAGTGCGCGATTAATTCAACATTTAAAGATTCTATATATGATAGTAATGCCGCAGATTCCTGTGTGGGACTGTTTTTATAAAAAGAGCGATTAGGGTCAATTGCATTAGGATTCCATCGATTAATGGTTTCATAACCCCAAGGACTCAAACACGGCGCGATAATTATATTAAAATATGGGCTATATTGATTTGCTTGTTCTTTTGCAAAAAGTAATGCACCTTGTACACCACTGGTTTCATATCCATGAACACCACCAGTTACAAGTATATTCATTTTGTTTTGATCAAAGTTTTTGGTTTTAATAACAAATAATGGATAACGAGTTTTATCAATAGGTAATGCTCCGTATTGCTCAATATCAAAATCATCATATAGGTCGTTAATTTTTGTTACGACTTCTTCATGATATGAACGCTTTATCGTTTGTTGTTTAAACCATTCTTGCTTTTCTTCGCTCTCCCATTTTTTGCCGAGTGAACCAATTGGGTAAGCTTGTTGTTTGTTCATGTATAACCTTTTTCTTTTATTTTTATTTACATATCTATTTCGAGATATTATCTCGCGAAGTTGACTTAAGCAATTAAATGATTTTTAGAGGTTTTCAGATAAAGTCATGCCTTGATTAGTTAAAATACTACTTTAATCGTGTTGGTATTCGCTAGCAAAAGATAAATGTGCTAAAAATACAAAGGTATGTACTTCAATTATATTTTTAAATTATAAAACTTTAGTTCTGCGAGTAGTAAATTATTGATACACAAATATTAGACGTAAATACTTCTTATCATTTATTAGGAGGCTTAGGCTTTCTTTGTTTCATCTTTACGCTTTATTTTTGGCTCAGTAACCGACAACTTCCAGGAACCAAACAGTTACTTGGATATGGTATTTGTTTGTCGCTAGAATCTTTTAGTTACTCATTCATCTCTTCCTACGATATTAGTATTGCTACTTTCGTATCCAACACAATTGCTTTTACTACCTTATTGTTCCTAAAACTGAGCTTAATTAAATTATTGAAAATTAAAATAAATTACCGTTTTTTTATTTTTCTCTACCTTTTAGGTTTAATACTCTCTTTATTCTATTTCTTTAATGATATCTCTTCACAGATTAGAATTTCTAGCTTAGGGATTATATTCACAATCCAATATGCCTTGCTCATATTGATGCTAATTAAAGGCAGCCGTTTACATTATCCAAAACAAATCTATTTTATCAGCATCTGTTTAATTATTAATATGCTCGGGAATTTCACTTTTTCAATCAATGAGATTTTAGTCATAAAGGGTACGACTATACTCTCAAGTGATGTAGAAATTATTTTAGTGAGTATTATGGCATGCGCCAGCTTAGCGATAGTGGTGGGCTTTATTACCATTGTTGCCGAACATCGAGAAAAATCACTTATTGCCCTTTCTAAAACAAAAAGTGAATTTATTACCAATGTTAGTCATGAAATACGTACACCAATGAATGGTGTTTTAGGCATGCTAGAACTTCTTTCCAGTACACAATTAGACGACGAGCAGCACCATAAAATTTCTGTTGCTAAAAGTAGTGCAAATACATTGTTAACTCTTATTAATGAGGTATTAGACTTTTCAAAAATAGAATCTGGAAAATTAGAATTAGACATTATCGATGTAGACATTCAAAAACTCTTAGAAGAAACAATTGAATCTATTGCTCTTCAAGCTCATCAAAAGGGCATTGAATTAATATTAGACACGAGCCATTTATCAAAACATTTCGTTAAAACAGATCCTTCCAAAATAGGTCAAATATTAACCAACCTATTAGGTAATGCGGTCAAGTTTACGCAAGAAGGTGAGATTTTAATTACAGCGAGTATAAAAAAGAACACAAGTAATACTTGGCAGCTTATTTGCAGTATTAGCGATAGTGGTATCGGTATACCACAAGAGAAAACCTCCACATTATTTGACTCTTTTACACAGGTTGATTCATCAACGACAAGAAAATATGGCGGTACGGGTTTAGGGTTAAATATTAGCCAACGCTTATGTCATTTACTCAATGGAAAGATATCCGTCACTAGCGAAGAAAATAAAGGAAGCTGCTTCACCTTCACTGCTGAACTGCTTGAATGTGAAAACAAAGTAATACCATCTTCATTAACACCCTTAACACTTGATAATAAAAATATTTTAATTGCAGATAATAATAAATCATCCTCATTAATTTTAGCAAGAGAACTAGTTGCTTTAGGCGCTACGGTCATTGAAGTTGACTCTCAACACTCCCTGTTTAAACACATAAATAAAAAGTCACTAAATGAAAAAATAGACTTAGCTTTTATTAGTGAAAAGTTTTCACCCGATATCGATAAACCTACAAAAGAATTCTCTAATGCTCTTATTAATTCAAAAATAACTTTTATATTAATGGTTTACTTGAACAAACCTCATATTAAAAAGCAATTATCCCTTATAGGTTTCAATAATTTATTAAATAAACCGATATTCTCTAAAGCACTTCATAAATTATTACGGTCATTGATAGACAACGTTGAGCAAAGCACTTTGGAAAGCACCAAGAATGATCTATCAGCAAAACCTACAGTTAGCTTATTAACTCAACAGACTGATAATCAGCCCAATGTGCAGTCAATCAGTTTGATCGGTAAAAAAATATTACTGGTAGAAGACAATCGGGTTAATCAAATGGTTGCTATGGGCGTTTTAAAACAATTAGGGCTCACAGCAATAGTTGCTAATAATGGCAAAGAAGCCATTGAACTATTATCTCAACCACATGAATTTTCATTAATTTTAATGGACTGTTTAATGCCAGAAATGGACGGCTACGAAGCAACTAAAGCGATTAGAAGCGGAAAAGCTAACGCAGAAAATATAGCGATTCCAATATTGGCCTTAACGGCAAATGCAATGAAAGATGATAAAGAAAAGTGTTTAAATGTAGGTATGAACGATGTATTAACCAAACCTATCAATATTGCACAAGTAGAAAAAACATTAAAACATTGGCTAGCACTAGTTAAGTAATAAAGTTAAAAATTTACCTTAATTGTCGTCATCGTCGTCAATAATATCTGGTGTCACAATATCAACAACCTCAATAGCACCTCCTACAACCACAGAAGCCACACCAACTGTTGCTGTTACAACCGCACAGCCCGTATTTAAGGTAAGTATTAATAAAACCAAACAATTTTTAATCGCAAAACGCATAGTTAAAATGACTCATTCTAATTTAAACTAAGTGAAAAGAAACAAAAGAGTATCTTATCTAA
>Ga0233426_10004509_pt1 | contig 10441 bp, 11 predicted proteins | sample SI_118_April2016_6_FD_179875 | JGI IMG/M metagenome (GOLD analysis project Ga0233426, IMG submission 179875) | Seawater microbial communities from Saanich Inlet, British Columbia, Canada - SI_118_April2016_10_MG | ecosystem: Environmental > Aquatic > Marine > Inlet | place: Canada: British... | reverse complement strand
GGTTGCGGGCCTCATCCTCAAACATCGCGGCTGTTTGTTGGGGCAGTCCATCTAGTCCAAAGACGATGTCGAAGGCCGCACGCTGGGGTTTGGGCAGATAATTGGCGTGTTCGATGCCGTATACGTCATCAAAGATACCGTCCAACCCGCGCGCCTTAAGTACCTGTTCTGCATAGGGTTTGGTGCCGTTGGTGTAGACGATGCTGCGCCCGGGTAGGTTCTTGATCAATGCGGCCAAGTCGGGGGCTGGTTGCAGGACATCAAAGGTAATGTCGTGCACGTCGATCAGGAATTGTTCGGGCTGAATGCCGTGTTCTTTCATCAAGCCTGACAGGGTGGTGCCGTGCACCTCCCAATAATGTTTGCGCAGGTGGTTTGCCTCGTCCTGATCCACGCCCAATTCCTTGACCATAAAGGCGCGCATTTTCTCTTCGATTTGATCGAACAGGCGAGCGGCGGGGGGGTACAATGTGTTGTCGAGGTCAAAGACCCAATCGGTCACATGTGCAAAGGCGGAGCTTGGGTCAAGTTTGTTCATACCACAGAAGTATCAGGCATTTGTTCGGGTGCAAGCACTGTGCGTAGATAGGCTTGCGCATAGGGCTGTGCACGCTAAACTACGCCAACCTTAAAGTACGGAATTTGCACCATGAAATCGCCCAACACAGACGCCTATTCAATGATCCTAGAGGCCATTGATGTTGGTAAATATCGCCCCGGTGATCGATTGGTGGAAAGCGAATTGGCAGAGCGGTTTGGAGTTTCTAGAACCCCAATTCGTGAAGCTTTACAACGACTTGAAACGCAGTCATTGTTGTCACGTGATGGACGCAGTTTGATTGTTGCCTCCCTTGGGCACAACCAAATGTCTGAATTATACGTGGTGCGCAGTGAGTTGGAGGGGCTGGCCGCAAGTTTGGCCGCACGTCACGCCACGGACGAAGAGGTGCGTATCCTGCGCGAGATGGTCGAGGACGACAACGCGTTGATGAACGATCCTACCGCCCTGGCGCGTGCGAACCGTCGTTTCCATAAGCAAATTCACCTTGCCTCGCACAACCGTTATTTGGTTCAACAATTGGATTTGGTTCACCGCACGATGGCGTTAATGACCGACACGTCGCTGTCAGCCGAGGGGCGGGGCGAGATTGCGCAGGCCGAACACGCCGCGATCGTCGCGGCGATTGAAGCGCATGATGGCGAGACGGCGGGCAACGTTTTGCGCGACCATATTTCGGTGGCGTTCATGACACGGCTTAAACAGGACGCGGCACGACGCCAAGAAGAGGGGTGAGCGGATGAATTACTTAGCTACTGGACTGGCTCTTGCCATAGTTCATATCGAAAAAAGAAGTGATGCATGCAGTGAAGATGATGATGTTCGTGCCTTAGAAGAGATTGTTGGGCATCTATCAGACGCACCTACAGCGGATATGGAGGACCTTCGCATTGCATTTTCCGCTCTTGGTCTTTCGGAGATGATCGATGGAATCGGGCTAAAATTGGCAGAAAATTGAAAACAGATAACAGATTAAGTGATTATTTTTGCAGGCTTGAGCTCTTACTCTTTTTGGACACCCCATGCTCCGTCTTGTCCCAGTAAAACGGTGTCACGATCATCTCGTACAATGCCTTGTAGGAGGCGAGGGTGCCCAGTGTGAAATAAAGCGGCATTGTCAGAACCCATTTCATCAGGTGACGCCTGTTTGGGGCGCAAACAGCCGTCATGCCCATTGTGATGGTTAAGATTTCAGCAATGAAAAACAATACGATAAGAGCAAGGATAGCTGTTTCGCCTAGGACGTTTTGAATGGGGTGTGTGTAACCAAATATTGTGACCCAAAATGACCAAAGCACGGGCGCAAAGGCGAATTGTGAGAAGGTGGCAAGGAAGATCATTTGCAACCCCATGAAGCGTTTGAATCCTAAATCGCGCATCAAACTCTTCGGGTCTCTCATGTGGACGCAATAGGTAATCATAAATCCCTTAAGCCAGCGGGAGCGTTGGCGCACCCAACGCCACGGCCGGCAATTTGCCTCTTCATATGTCACGGTTGGGATCAATTCGGTAACATAGCCGTAGCGGGCAAGGCGCACGCCGAGATCGGCGTCTTCTGTCACGTTGTGGGCATCCCATCGCCCCAATTTTTCAAGGGCTTTTCGGCGGAAGAACAGTGTTGTTCCCCCCAGTGGTATGACGAACCCAAGCCTTGCCATTCCTGGTAATACAACTCGCCACCACGTTGCATATTCAATTGTAAAACAACGGGAAATCCAGTTTTGGCGGGCATTGTAATAATCAAGCATTCCTTGCAGGCACACCACATTTGGTGCGGCTTCATTGAACCGTGCAGCCACCTTTTCAATCTGGTCGGGTTCTGGCGCATCTTCGGCGTCCCAGACCCCGATTATGGTCCCGCGGCAAAAGTCGAGGGCGTAGTTCATGGCACGCGGTTTTGTTGTCAGTCCCTTGGCATCGGGGACGACGACCACCTTGATCCAGCTGGGCAACTGAATGCGTTGGAGGGCAGTGCGCGTGATCTCATCCGCGGCCTCAAGGACCAAAACAATATCCAGAAGTGGTTTGGGATATGTGAGATTTTCCAGTCGTGTGATCAGCGCATCTGCAATTTCGGGTTCGTGAAATAGGGGGATCATAACCGAGACACAGGGCAGCCGCGCGTTGACGTCTTTGAGCGTGTGGGCCGGAGGGCGCGATTTTCCGGTAATGTGAACAAGGAACCCCGAGCCTTTGATAATGATTGTGAGCAACAGGGTTAATGCAGCCCACAGCATCGCAATCGAGAGCGCCACATCGGGGAAGATGGCAATGGTGAACAGCACAGCCACGGCACCAAGCGCCACCTTTCTGGATTTGAGTAGATTGGCCTGTCCCCAGTTGCGGCAACTGTCGTGGTCGGGCACTTGGACCAGCGCTTGTTCGGCCAATTGTTCCCCATAAAGACGCGTTATTTGCGATTGGATTTGGCGTGGATCTGCGATCACGGGCAAAAAGGTGAAGGGTGCTTCTTTCATCTCGGCGCGCAAGACATCAAATTTGTCTGGATGGCTTCTGGCGACCAAAACGGAATTACCCATTCGCAACCACGCAACCACCTGATGCTTTAGGCAAATCTGTGCAGAGAGGATGTTGGATAAGCTAGCGTGGCAAGGATCGTTATTTAAATCAACGTGTTGCGCGTTTGATTGCATGGCAAGCGTCTCAAGCAGGGTTTGGCTGCTTAGGGCCCCATTGGCGACCAATATGTCCCCCAGCTGCGCGTCCATCTTGGATTGCTGTTCGAGGGCGTGCACCAGATCCGTGGTGGTGATGTGCCCTTCTTCAATCAGCTGGCGCCCCAGAAGACGTGCGGTGTTAGTGGTTTTGACACTTTTGGGATTGAACAGAATTAGTCGTTGATTGCTCACAGCGGCACCTATTGATGGGCGCACACTGATTGGTCGTACGCGACATCAGTTTTGGACGCCCCACGTTAATGGGGCGTTAAAGGCAATCAATGAATGAAGGGTTTGACGTTAAGCTTGCTGTTCAGCCATGGCCGCAGCAAAGCGTTCAAACAGATAGAAGCTGTCTTGTGGCCCTGGGCTGGCTTCTGGGTGATGCTGAACAGAATAAACAGGACTGCCATCAAGGCGGATACCACAGTTGGAACCGTCGAAGAGGGATGTATGTGTTTCGATCACGCCTGTTGGTAGGCTTTGTGCATCCACAGCAAAACCGTGGTTCATCGAGGTGATTTCAACCTTGCCAGTGTCGTGATCTTTGACAGGGTGGTTTGCACCGTGATGGCCGTGGTTCATTTTGATGGTTTGCGCGCCAAGGGCGAGGGCCAGCATTTGGTGACCCAAGCAGATGCCAAAGACTGGGATGTCAGCTTCAAGAACGCCTTTGATCATTGGCACGGCGTATTCGCCGGTTGCTGCAGGATCGCCCGGACCGTTGGAGAGGAACACGCCATCCGGTTTGTGCGCAAGCACGTCTTCAGCCGTAGCAGTTGCTGGCAGGACAGTGACATCACATCCAACAGAGGCCAAGCAGCGTAGGATGTTGCGTTTCGCGCCAAAGTCGACTGCGACCACTTTGAATTTTGGGTCCTCAAGGCGGGTGTAGCCATCCGGCCATGCCCAACGCATTTCGTCCCAACGATAAGATTGTGCACAGGTCACTTTCTTGGCGAGGTCCATGCCTTCAAGTCCTGCAAAACCGCGGGCTGCTGCAACCAATGCTTCGATGTCGAAATTGCCTTCTGGGTCATGAGCCAGTGCAACATGCGGTGCGCCTGCTTGACGGATCGCGCGGGTCAGGCGGCGCGTGTCGATGCCACCAATCGCGATGCGACCACGTGCGGCCAACCATTCGCCCAAGGGGTCAGCACTGCGCCAGCTTGAGGGTGTTGTTGGGTTCCATTTGACCACCATGCCTTCGGCTACCGGATCCGCGGTTTCGTCATCTTCCGCGTTCACGCCGGTGTTGCCGATGTGTGGGAAAGTGAAGGTGACGATCTGACCTGCATATGAGGGGTCAGTCATGATTTCTTGGTAGCCTGTCATGGATGTGTTGAAGCACAGCTCTGCAACGGTTTGGCCCGTTGCGCCAAAGCCTGCGCCGTAGAACAACGTTCCATCCGCCAGAGCTAAACAAGCGGTGGGGCGGGTGGGTGCGAGCGCTGTCATGGGCAGACCTATATGTTGGAGTGTGGCAAACTTGGCGGAAACTAATGCGAGGGGGCTGTAGGGTCAAGGGTGAATGTATTTGTTTTATCGTTTAAAAACAGTATCTTAAAATTGTACTGTTCGGTTGCAAGGTTTGTGCGGTTTGGGTAGAGTCGCCATCTTATTATTAGCTCATGGGGATGAGAGTCAAAAATGGACTTACGAACGCAAATTCTAGCTGCTTTGAAGCAAGCTATGAAAGACAAGGCTGCGAACCGTTTATCAACGTTGCGCCTGATCAATGCGGCGATCAAGGATAAAGATATCGATGCCCGTGCCGCCGGAGAAGATGAGGGCGTTGGTGAAGCTGAAGTTCTTATGATTCTTGGCAAGATGTCCAAACAGCGCCTTGAAAGCGCCCGTGCCTATGAAGAGGGCAATCGCTTGGATTTGGCCGAGCGTGAGCGCGAAGAGATCCTGGTGATTGAAGAATTCCTACCACGTCAGTTGAATGAGGCCGAAAGTGCGGCTGCTGTTGATGCGGCTGTTGCCGAAGTGGGTGCGACAAGCATTCGCGATATGGGCAAGGTCATGGGTATTCTTAAAAGGAAATATATGGGGCAGATGGACTTTGGTTCAGTCGGCCCGATCGTCAAGGATCGTTTGTGTTCTTGATGAGGGGTTGAGGCGCTGCCTCAAACTCCGAAGTTTATTTAGTAAGATGAAGAAGGTGGGCTTTGGTCCGCCTTTTTTAATGCGGGGTCGGTTTGAGGGCGCGTTGAAGATCATCAAATAAGGCAAGCCGCTCTTCTTCTGAGAGGAATGCGCCGATTTCCACCTCGCGCCCCATACCTTTTAGCGTGATATAGTTTGGGACGGGTCCGCTGGTCTTATGTTTGGTGACTTTGGTCCAGTAACGGTTGCAATCCCATGTGATGGCATCGCCTTTGGCTGGGGAGTGGATCAGTTTAACGCTGTCTTCTTTGAGTGTCAGAACCTCAAGGATCTGACGTTGTTTGTGGTTTTGTTGTAGTGCGAAATACATCCCCCAGACGGCCAGCAATAAGAAGGGCAGCAAAGCCCACAGCAGGGGCGTGCCGAGCAAGGCCAAGGCAGGGATCAAGATGAGCGTGAAGGTTGCGAGGATGAAGGCGGCCATGCCTTTGGGCGGCAGGCTTTCATGCGGTTTGAGATGCATGACCTGTGTTGGGTCGTTTGGTTGACTGGTCCAAGTGTAAGGCATGTGGGCTTTGAATCTGGTTGGGGTTGTACAATTCTAGTGCGGGTGTGGTCAAAAAAGGATGTGACAAAATATAGCAAGGTGTGCGTGCTTTGACGCTGGGCACACGAATTAGCAGGCCCAGCTGTTGGGTTTAAGCAAATGAGATGACTTCAATCTCGATCCTGTTTTCATCTTCAAAGTAAAAGCGGCGACCAGGTTCATAATCTTGATGGCTGTTGGGGACGTAGCCGCGCGCAATAACCTTTTGTTCAATAGCGTCCAAATCATCCACAACAATGCCTATGTGGTTGAGAGCCGCGCAACTGTAGTATTTCGCGCCAGCAGGCGTTGGGGTTTTGGGGGGTGTATAGAGGGCGAGGTAGCTTGTCTTGCTGCCCAGGTGCAGTGAATAGCCGTCATGAATGGACGCGCCTTCCCAACGGACCTCCCATCCAAACAGATCGCACAGCATTTCGGCGGTCGCATGTGTGTCTTTTACAGTGACTTTCAGGTGTTCTAACTCTGCCATGATTTTTCCTTTGATATGTGTTCACTCTCTATGTTGTAATTCCTCAAGTTAACTTGAGATCAAGAGGTTTTTTTGGTGGCAATTTCACAGGGACTTAGCATCGGGGCCGTGGCCGCGCGCACAGGTTTGGCTGTTTCAGCAATCCGGTTTTATAAGACGCATGGGTTGGTGACCCCGATAAAGAATGCGTCGGGTCATCGTCGCTATGACCGATCCGACATCCGCAAACTTAGTTTTGTTATGATCGCACAAGAGCTGGGGGTATCGTGGAAAGAGTTAGGTGTGCTTGTGCAGACCTTGCCCCAAGGGCGCCCACCGTCAAAAGGCGATTGGACACGTATGGCCACCAAGTTTCGCAAAGACCTAGATGCCCGTATCGCAAAGGCTGAGCGGCTGCGTGACAAATTGGATGGGTGTATTGGGTGTGGATGTTTGTCGCTGAGCAAATGCGCGCTGTATAATCCGCAGGATCGCGTGCGTGTGGATGGTACCGGGCCGCGTTATTTGATAGAGGAACGGGTTTAGGTATCGGTGGGCTCTAGTGGTAGAACTGAAACGATCAAGCGTTGTTTGCCGTAAGGTTGAGGCGTTAAGTGGATATTCCAGACAGTTGGCAATATGAACGGCAAGTTTTCAAAGGGCTTGGGGTGAATGAGCTATTTTGCTGTGTTTGGTTTTGTTATCCGAGATTGGGATGCACTTTATAGGTTTTCGCTATTTTAGGGAATCTGCATAATCAACAATAGCGTTGCACATCAGGAGACCATATTTTGCATTTCCATGATGTTCGTCGCGCGGATCTGGGTGGCGGTAGTCATGATGAGTTGTGCCAGATTTTGTGATGGTTTGAGTTGGTTGTTTGATAACATCGATACCGGCATCTGCTAATTTTTGAGATGCGTAAGACCGATAGCGTTGCTCAATATCTGCGCAAACCTCAATCCGCTTTCGTTTTAGATAAGGGGCGTGCTCAAAAAAACGCGGCCCTTCAATCGCGACGACCTTAATTCCGGTGAGAGCAATCGCTTTTACAAACGCTATGGATTTGCTGCAATCCTGTTCAATGATTGTCTCTATTAATCTGTCAGAAATTGGAATTTCCCTGCGTCGCTTTTTTTATTTCCAAGGGACATGTCGCTGCCATGAAACGTCTCGCAAAATGCGCGACGAATTTATCGGAAGCGAGACCGCAAGGAGTTGAAAGTCTTTATCCTTATTCAACTCTTTTTCTGAAAATATAAGATTGTTCCATTTTGAGTGGGTGACTTTGACACTTTTCTCAACTCTGTTGGCCGTAAAGAAATCTAATAGCGAAACAAAGCCACTGCCGAGGGGTTGAAACTCAAGCCCTGCAATTCGACTGTCTTGTTTGAGGTCTTGAGCATGTTTGAGAGCCCCAAGATGAGAATCTCCAGTCAGAACAATGCGGCTCATTTTTTATCTCCAAAGGCGGCAAGAAGTTCTTCTTCGCATTTTATGTCGAGCTGGCTCTGAAAGGCTTCAGGCGGGAGTCTATGTTTACCACGTTCCGAATTCACGGGTGGCGTGACATGGAATTCTTTGGACAAGCCTGAAAAAAAGGTTTTCATCACTTGATCCACTCCGTGAAGAGTTACACTTCGCATATTGGGCTCGAAAAAAGATGCCCGATAAGGCGGAGCATTGATTATTTCATATGATGGAAAGTAACTGCTGTTTTCTATTTCACGAGCAACTTTACCGGCCACAGCGCGTAAAATTGATTTTGACTCCATAGTTGCAACCAGCACATGGTTCCCAGAATTTGTAGCCGTGAGCGGGACGGGGGAAACCGTAAGTAAAAATGAAGGTCCCTCTGGGCGGGCTTCACGTATCATTCGAATGGCGTCTTTTAGGTTGTTGTAAACAAAATCGTAGTCTTGGTTCACGAAAAAATGCTGCTCGCAATCGAAATCGCCAGCCACTGTTCCTGGGCACATGGGAAATTCGGTACCAGTGGTTTTATCCCACCAACTTTCAGTAAGGCCAAGAGTAAAAACAAATAGGCTAGATTCCATTATCGAACGCCGAAACGACTTTATTGTAAAGGCACGTGATGCCAGCATTTCTTCCAGGCTATTGAAGCCGTCTGTTTCAATTTGCGGTCGAAACGGATCGAAGAAACGCCCCTCTGCTTCCCAATAAATGTCTGGCGGTTCGTCGTAGCCTAAAGCCTATTCAGTCCATTGTTTTAAAAGTGAGGTTGTGTAGATATTGCCGGTTCTTGCACTAAAAACGCCATAGTTAAATTTTTTTGCGTTTGTGGGATACAGACCCTTTGGCGCGACCTCTGCATCCAGCCAAGTAAAACCTCTTTTCACAAGGGCATTGCTAAAGTGTTGTGCGAAACAAGAACCATAGGTGGCAATTACAGTTTTTTGATCAATTGGAAAAGGAGCAGTCCAAAGGTCGCTGATGTCGAACATATTGCTCTTGGCTACTGCGGGTGACCAGAAGGCTTTTGCTTCTAGTGACTGGTAGGGATTTTGCGACATTATATTCAAGCCAAGCTTTTATTTTCAACCGAACGTAGCGCCTTATTGTCAGGCTGACTAGGGCCTCTCCCACGTGCTTATTGGCATTGCTCAATAAAAGTTGGCAACCGTTCAGAGATGTAGAGTTAGGGTGGTCCAATCGATCTGAAACTTTGGTTTTATTTGAGCTGCTGCCGGTATAGCGCGGCCCATTCCTTGCTTAGTTCATCGGCCATTTTGCTGAGCGGTGCCGTAGCTGGATGCAACGTGGTTTTGATACGCACAACTTAACAGTCTTCATAAGGCCCTCCCGAACAGAAAAAAGGCCCCAACCGCCGTTGGAGCCTTTTGTATCTTAGATCAAACTAGCCGATTAGTGACTGTGTTGTTTGTCCCAGTCTTCTTGCTTTGGAAGAATTTCGAACGTGTGCTCTGGGGGTGGGCTTGGCAAAGTCCATTCCAGTGTGTCCGCGTATTCGTTCCATGGGTTCGCTTCAGTTGCCTTAGCACCGCGTAGCAATGTGTAGGCAATGACCCCGAAGAAGAAGATGAAGGATGCAAAGCTTAGGAACGCGCCCCATGAGGACCATTCGTTCCAGTATGCAAACTGCTCAGGATAGTCGATGTAACGACGTGGCATACCCTGACGACCCAAGAAGTGCTGTGGGAAGAACGTTAGGTTTGCACCGATGAACATCATCCAGAAGTGTAGTTTGCCAGCCCATTCAGGGTACATGCGACCTGTCATCTTCGGCAGGTAGAAGTAGACCCCTGCAAAGATCGTAAAGACCGCACCCAAACTCATCACGTAGTGGAAGTGTGCCACAACGTAGTATGTGTCGTGGTAGTAACGGTCCACAGCTGCTTGGGACAGAACGATACCTGTAACGCCACCAACGGTGAACAAGAACAAAAAGCCGAACGCCCATAGCATTGGTGTTTTGAACTCAATCGAGCCGCCCCACATGGTTGCAATCCATGAGAACACTTTGACCCCTGTTGGGACCGCAATGACCATCGTTGCGAGCATGAAGTAGGCTTGTTGGTTCAGTGACATGCCAACCGTGTACATGTGGTGTGCCCATACGACGAAGCCTAGAACACCAATCGCGATGATCGCCCATACCATTGGCAGGTAACCGAAGATCGGCTTGCGTGCGAATGTTGCGATGACGTGAGAGATGATACCAAAGCCTGGTAGGATGATGATGTACACTTCTGGGTGTCCAAAGAACCACAGGATGTGTTGGTACAAGACCGGATCGCCACCGCCTGCTGGATCAAAGAATGTGAAGCCAAAGTTACGGTCCATCAGCAACATGGTGATCGCGCCAGCCAAAACAGGCAAGGACAACAAGATCAACCAAGAGGTCACAAAGATTGACCATGAGAACAATGGAACCTTGAACAATGTCATGCCAGGGGCACGCATGTTTAGGAATGTTGTGATCATGTTGATCGCACCAAGGATGGATGAGGCACCAGAAACGTGGACCGCAAAGATTGCGAGGTCCATAGACATGC
>Ga0233426_10004505_pt1 | contig 10445 bp, 8 predicted proteins | sample SI_118_April2016_6_FD_179875 | JGI IMG/M metagenome (GOLD analysis project Ga0233426, IMG submission 179875) | Seawater microbial communities from Saanich Inlet, British Columbia, Canada - SI_118_April2016_10_MG | ecosystem: Environmental > Aquatic > Marine > Inlet | place: Canada: British... | reverse complement strand
AGCCCGCGCACGGCGCACCGCATTGGCCACCGAACGAACTGCCGGATGCTGGCCGATAACCCGCTTGTGTAAGCCGTCCTCCATGCGAAGCAGCTTTTCGCGTTCCCCTTCCAGCATCTTACTGGTTGGGATACCGGTCCAGCGTTCTACCACTTGGGCAATCTGTTCAGGCCGAACGGCCTCGGCGACCATTGCGTCATCCCCACCGCGGGTTTCAGCATCGGCCAATTGCTTTTCAAGCTGCGGGATCACGCCGTACGATAATTCGCCAGCTTTCCCGAGATTGCCTTCGCGTTTGGCAATATCCAACTCAGCGCGTGCCCGATCCAAGTGTTCTTTCAAATCACGTGCGCCAGCCAGTTTATCGCGCTCTGCTTGCCACTGAGCCGTCATCTCAGACGACCGATCAAGCAAGTTTGCCAAATCACGTTCAAGCGTTTCAAGGCGATCTTTTGAGGCTTGATCATCTTCAAGCTTCAATGCCTCAACTTCGATCTGCATTTGCAGAATTTGACGGTCAAGCTGGTCAAGTTCCTCGGGCTTGCTATCCACCTCCATGCGCAAACGGCTGGCGGCTTCGTCCATCAGGTCGATGGCTTTGTCGGGCAGGAAACGGTCTGTGATGTAGCGGTTCGACAGGGTCGCCGCCGTCACCAAAGCCGAGTCGCTGATGCGTACCCCGTGATGAAGTTCATACTTTTCTTTAATACCGCGAAGGATCGAAATCGTATCTTCGACAGTTGGTTCTTGAACCAAAACTGGCTGAAAACGACGGGCAAGGGCGGCATCTTTCTCAACATGTTTACGGTATTCATCCAGCGTGGTTGCCCCAATGCAGTGTAACTCACCCCGCGCCAAAGCGGGCTTTAAAAGGTTCGACGCATCCATCGCTCCGTCGGCTTTTCCAGCACCAACAAGCGTATGCATTTCGTCAATGAACAAGACAATTTCGCCAGCCGCCGCGGTTACTTCGGAAAGCACCGCCTTTAGACGTTCTTCGAATTCACCACGGTATTTTGCCCCTGCGATCAGCGCACCCATATCAAGCGACAACAACTTTTTGTTGGTCAGGCTTTCGGGAACATCACCATTGATAATCCGCAGCGCGAGACCCTCGGCGATAGCTGTCTTACCAACGCCTGGTTCACCAATCAAAACAGGGTTATTTTTTGTCCGACGCGACAAAACCTGCATCGCGCGACGGATTTCATCATCGCGGCCAATAATTGGATCAATTTTACCTTCTTGGGCAGCTTCGGTCAGGTCGTGGGCGTACTTCTTTAACGCCTCATATCCATCCTCAGCCGACGCGCTGTCGGCGGTTCGGCCTTTGCGAATATCGTTGATTGCACCGTTTAGGTTTTGCGCCGTAACGCCTGCGTTTATCAGGGCGTCTTTCGCCTTGGATTTGACCAAGGCCAATGCGGTTAGCAATCGCTCAACCGGCACGAAACTATCGCCCGCTTTTTTGGCGACTTTGGCAGCTTCGTCCAGCACCTTGGATGTCTGGCCGTCCATATAGATCTGGGATGCGTCACCCGAAACTTTGGCGATTTTGGTCAAGGCAAGTTCAACGTCAGAAACCACACGTTGCGCATTACCGCCTGCCCGCGTGATCAGGTTTGTCGCCAAGCCTTCTTCGTCGTCTAATAATGCTTTGAGTACATGTTCAGGAAGCAGCCGTTGATGCCCTTCCCGCATTGCGATGGTCTGCGCTGCTTGAATAAAACCGCGCGACCGCTCGGTGAACTTGTTTAAGTCCATCGTTCTCTCCTTTTAAAAGCGCCCGTATTCTGCGGCACCCACTTTGTGGCATGCCTATCTTTGGGCCTTGCTAATAATCTGGATATTTGTCGCCAATTGTTCAAGAGGTTGCGAACAATTTTAGGCTTCATCAGTCGTTATTCTTTGCCCGCGAGATTGCCTACGAACAAACTGCTAGGGGCTCAAAAAATGCACGTTACCAAAATCGAACTATCTGATCGCTTCGTCGATCCTATCGACCGAAACGATTGCGCTCAGGTGTGGTTTTATTCCAGCCAAACCGTTACCCAAATTCAGGCCCACGCCCAACGTGCAGCCCCGAAACCTGAACTGATCCGCGATGCTATCCGACAGCTAAAACGCATGCCCGAAATCCGGTCTGGGTCCGAAGCGCTTAGCTTTGGTCCGGGCTGCACGATCCACTAGCCGCCCTTGCCGCAATGATCTGCGCGGCCTACCATCCGGTATCGCCCTTTATAAAAGGAACATCGTGATGTCACGCCTTGCAGAAATTCGCGCCGCTTCAACATGGTCAGATATCGTAGAAGGACAGCCGCAACATTTGGGCATCGCTTTATTGCTTATAGTCGGCGCATGTTCATTGCTGGAACCATCGGCGGACAAGCTGTTGGGGCTTTCAGCGGTGGGCTGGGCGCAATGGTCAATTGCTTTGGCGTTGATCCATCAAATCATGGTCGCCAAGGTTTTTCGGCTGCAATTGCACCGCAATATGATGACCCGTTTGTTTGGCAAAAACGACATGAAAATCTGGGGCGCGATGTTCATGCCGCTGCTTGCCGTACGACCTCTAACCCTGATTATGGTAGGTGCTGCCGACACGGTTCCGATCTGGCAAAACCCACTGCCGCTAACGATTGCTGGCTGGGCACTGGTCGTTCCCGCCGCTTGGGCGCTTTACAGTACGTTCGTTTTCTTCACGATCCCACGGGCATTGGGCGGCGATCATTTTCGCGATGAAATCGCCGAAATGCCTCTCGTTAACAGTGGGGCGTTCAAATACACGTCAAATGCAATGTATGGCGTCGCCTTTCTGGGGTTGTGGGCTATCGCTTTGATCTTCAATTCGTGGAACGCGTTGATCGTGGCTTTGTTTCAGCACACCTATATCTGGGTTCATATGTATTGCACCGAACAACCGGATATGCGCCGTATATATGGTTAATCCTAGCCTTGTCGCCAAGACCCGCTGGGGGTAAAGACAGCCGACCCACCACACAGCAGGAGCCCCAAAATGTCCGATGACCGTCTGATTGTCGCCCTCGACGTCCCGAATGCACTTGAAGGATTAAAGCTGGCTGAAAAACTGGGAGACGCCGTGAGTTTTTACAAGATCGGCTTGGGTATGTTGACGACCGGCGGGCTTGCTTTGGCTAATGAGTTGAAAGACGAGTTTGGCAAGAAAATATTCATGGATCTCAAGCTATTTGATATCGGGCAAACCGTCGAAAATGCCGTTCGGGGATTGACGCAATTTGATCTCGATTTTCTGACGGTCCACGGCGATCCACACGTGGTTCGCGCCGCGCAAGAAGGTAAAGGTGACGCGGGTATGAAAATCCTAGCTGTCACGATCCTGACGTCCCTAGATCGCGCAGACCTAGACGCGAGTTGTTACAAAGACGGTGATGTGCAAGCACTGGTTCTTGAACGTGCCGCCAAGGCGATGGAGGCCGGAGCCGACGGCGTTATCGCTTCACCGCAAGAGGCCGCGCTGATCCGCGCCCTGCCCGAAGCAACGGGCAAGCTAATTGTTACCCCCGGCGTACGCCCTGTTGGTGCCGCCCTAGGTGATCAAAAACGTATCGCGACCCCGGCGCAAGCAATCGCCGACGGTGCCGACCACATCGTTGTTGGTCGCCCAGTTTGGACTGCCCGCGATCCGCGTCAGGCGGCCACGGATATACTGACTGAATTGGCATCTCCTCAGGCGATCAATCCCAATACATAGTGGCCACATCGACAAAATGTCGACAAACACCGCTATCTGTGGTATGCTTCGCTTAAGGTTAGGCTAGATGTTGCCCCCAACCAGGGATGTTTCTCCCACGTCTCTTGGGCACCCCTTCCCCGGGTACCTGACTTCTGGGGCGAGGGGTGAAAGGGCAACAGCCATTTTCTCTGCAACCAAATTGCGCTAGCATGTTTGCCTGCTACTTGGGTCCATCAATGCCTTCCTTCTGTCGAGATTGCTTCCATGTTACCAAATCGGAAACCCGCTGCGAAAGCTGCGGTAGCCCCCGCGTGGCCAGCCATCCGGAACTATTTGACCTATCTATCGCCCATATGGACTGCGACGCATTCTATGCCAGCGTCGAAAAACGCGAAAACCCTGAATTAGCGAGCAAACCCGTCATTATTGGCGGCGGTAGGCGCGGCGTGGTTTCAACCTGTTGCTACGTTGCGCGCATCCAAGGGGTGCGGTCTGCAATGCCGATGTTTCAAGCCCTAAAGCGATGCCCAAACGCCGTAATAATCAAGCCGCGAATGGATGTATATGTAGAGGTTTCCCGGCAAATTCGCAGCATGATGGACGACCTGACCCCATCTATTGAACCTCTGTCGCTCGACGAGGCGTTTCTTGATCTTAACGGGACACGCAAACTTCATGGCCTACCGCCTGCGATCATGCTGGCAAAATTAACCAAACGCATGAAGGATGAGTTAGGGATAACAGGGTCAATCGGCCTGTCTCACAATAAATTCCTAGCCAAAATCGCATCGGACCAAGACAAACCCCAAGGGTATTCGGTGATAGGCAAGGCCGAAACACAGGAATTTCTAGCGCGCCAAAAAGTTGGGGTAATCTGGGGTGTCGGAAGCGTCAGCCAGCAAGCGCTGGACAAAGCGGGTATTCGTAAGATTTCGGATTTACTGCGTTGGGAAAAAGACGATTTGATTACCCGATTTGGCGGGATGGGTGAGCGCCTTTATCATCTTGCACGTGGACAGGATCGAAGGCGTGTTTCAGCCAAAGCGCCAGTAAAATCCATCTCGAACGAAACCACATTTTTTGAAGATACCTCGGATCATCATTTACTGGATGGCCATCTATGGCGGATGTCTGAAAAGGTCGCTGATCGGGCCAAAGCTAAGGATCAAGCTGGGCGGATTGTGACGTTAAAATTGAAGAAATCCGACTTTAGGGCGCTGTCCCGCCGCATCACCCTGCCCGACGCGACGCAATCTGCTGACCGGATTTATCGAACTGCCCGTTCATTGATGGATATCGCCGAAAAGGAAGGGCCGTTTCGGCTAATCGGAGTTGGAATTTCAAATATAGTTTCGTCCGACGAGGCCGACCGAACGCCGGATTTGCTCGATCCGAATGCGGGCAAGCGAGTAATGGTGGAAAAAGCAACCGACGAAATTCGAAAGAAATTTGGGGCTCAGGCGATTTTAAAGGGCCGCTCTCTGCGCTGATTATTCAGCCGCGAGCGCGTTTTGCGCGCGGCCAATATCTGCAATCTGGCGAGTAACGTTTTTAAGCATAGCGCGAACCACCGCAAAGTTGCCATTCGGTTTAACCAGCGCTTCGTCCATATAGATCGAGCGATCAATTTCTATCTGGATGGCGTGCTGATTCATCGACGGCCGCCCATATTGGCGCACTATATATGCACCTGCGAAAGGCGCGTTGCGTGATACCTTAAAACCGGCATCGGCAAAAATGGATTCAATCCGATCTACAATCTCTGCCGAGGCAGAAGCGCCAAAGCGGTCACCAATAACGATATCTGGCATTCCGTTTGACGTCTTGGACATTGGGGCAACTGCTTCGTGCGGCATAGAATGGCAATCGATCAAAACTGCCTGCCCAAATCGCGTATGATTTTCCGAGATTAACCGACGAAGCGTGGTGTGATACGGACGCCAGTAAACGTCTAACCTTTCACGCACCTCGCCCATATCCATCTTGCCGTGATAGATTGATCGCCCATTTGCAACGACCCTTGGAATGACGCCCAAACCTGTCGCAATCCTAGGATTGTTGCTGCGCTTTGGCACGCCGTCGATCAGTGCTGGGTCAAGTTCATCCGCTGCGCGGTTCAAATCGACAAATGCCCGTGGGGCGCCCGCTTTTAGGAAAACCGCGCCATGATCGGGCGCCGAATCAAACAAACGATCCACAAAGGCATCTTCTGAACTGCGAATCGTAAGCTCGTCCAACACCGTACGGCGTAGAAAATTCCACGAATAATCCCGCCCGCTATGCGGAGACGCAAAAATAACCGAGGTATTTCGGTTAGACGGGTGTATCAGGTGGTAAGAAGCCTTTGGCACGGGCGATTCCTTGAGTTTCATCAGGATCATAGCGCAATTTTTTTGTTTGCCAAAAGCCTCTTGATCCCCTCACCGACTCCTTTTATAGACCAGCGGACCGACGCGGACCTCCGCGTCCCATTTGTTTTGGGGCGTAGTCTGTTAGGTGACATGGGTGATTAGCTCAGCGGTAGAGCACTTCGTTGACATCGAAGGGGTCACTGGTTCGATCCCAGTATCGCCCACCATGAATTCGCCGCCCCGTTCCGTAAGGAATGCTGGCACCCGCAAACACAGGCGCTGGTCCGCGCCGCGACAGATTGGAGAGTACGATGAAAGTCAAGAACTCACTTCGCTCGCTGAAGAACCGGCATCGTGATTGCCGCGTGGTACGCCGTAAAGGCCGTGTCTACGTGATCAACAAGACACAGCCGCGCTTCAAAGCCCGTCAGGGATAAAAAGCCGAGCAGCTTTTTAAAGAGGCCGTCCTTTTGGGCGGCTTTTTTGCTTTTATTGGCATGAGTCGGGCTAAAGCCCGACCTACCGATTACGCCGTAAGGCGGGCTTCAACCCGCCATCGTTCTTCGTATAGCATCAACGCATACAGCGAGTTATGGTTGGCCCCATGAAACGTCGTACATTTATTGCAAGCGGCCTTGCTGCTTCCACTGTTGGTTTGCAAAGCGCAAATGCAGGTCAGTCAGTTCTCACTGTCCCGCCCGAAGAATCCCCACACCAAGCCACGTTCATGCAGTGGCCTGTTAGCCGAAAAGTCTATCGCGACCGATATTTCCTGAGGATGGTGCAGCAAACGATTGCGGATATCGCCAATACGATTTCGAATTTCGAACCCGTAATCATGCTGGCAGATGCTTCGGATCATGCGGGCGCACGCCGAAAACTGTCTGCGAATGTCGAGCTATGGGACATCCCGACCGAAGATCTTTGGTGCCGCGACTCTGGCCCGTTGTTTGCCGTTCAAGATGGGGGCCTTGTTGTAAGCCACATTCAGTTCAACGGTTGGGGCAAAAAGCAGATTCACACCCGCGATTCTCAAATCGCGCTGCGTGTCGCTGAACGACTGGGCATTCCGATGCAACCCTCAGGTTTGGTGGGAGAAGCTGGTGGCGTTGAGCATGATGGGCACGGTTTGCTAATGGCCCACGCGAGCTCTTGGGAAATCGACAATCGCAATCCGGATATGTCGCGAAGCGCGATTGGCAAGGATTTGTTGGCCGCCTACGGCGCAGAACGGATCATCTGGGCGGATGGTCTAAAGGGTCAGGACATCACCGATTACCACATCGACAGCCTTGCTAGGTTCACAGGCCCCGGGCGCGTTTTGATCAATTTGCCTAAAAACCCTGATCCCTACGATCCATTCCACAAATCGGCTTTGGAAACCCACGCCCAGTTGAACGGCGCTGGCTTGGATGTTGAAGTCATCCCCGAGCCGGTGGAGCGGCGCGTGAAAAGCATCGACTTTGTCGCTTCTTATGCGAATTACTATGCGTGTAATGGCGCGATTATCGCCGCGCAATTTGGGGATTCAGAGACCGATAAAGTAGCGCAGGACACCTTGCAGAAGCATTATCCCGACCGCGAAATCGTGACGCTTAACGTCGACCATCTAGGTGAACTTGGCGGTGGAATTCATTGCGCCACGCAGCAAATGCCAGCGGCTTAGTTCGGTATCACATAGCCCATGCGATCCCATCGCGTTTCAACTGCCGTAACATCGCCTGCCAATTCACCGCCGTATAAGAATGCGGACCGTCTGGTGACATCGCAGAATGACGGGTTAACGAGGCTACGGCCTCGGGGTCTGGCAACACGGGGTTCTTTGTAGCGCTCATAACGTCGACCTGAATTTTGCAGGACGCTTCTAGAACGTAAAGATAATAGAACGCCTCGGCGACCGTGCGTCCAGCGCCAAGAAGCCCGTGATTATGCATGATCATCAACCACTTATCATCCATATCAGCGGCCAGTCGTTCGCATTCAAGGTTGCTGTCGGGCGCATAAGTGTAGAGATGGTAACAAACCAAATCCATGATCTCCATTGCGTGCTGAGAAAGCGGCAACAAACCTTCGCCCATCGCCGAAACCGCCGCCCCCGCCCGCGTGTGACTGTGAAGCGCGACGTTTACGTCCGGTCTAGCAGCCAAAATCGCGGTATGAATTTCGTGGCCCGCTTGGTTATAGGGATAATCCCCCGCCACGACGTTCCCGTCGAAATCTACCTTGATTAGATTAGACGCAGTTATTTCGTTGAAAAGCAGTCCGAACGGGTTGATCAGATAATGGTTCGGCTCACCCGGCACTCGCGCGCTGAGGTGGGTGAATATCAGATCGGTCCAACCGAATTTAACAAACAAATGATAGCAAGCGGCCAGATCACACCGGACCTGCCATTCTTCTGCTGAGATTGTGTTGGTCATAAACTGTCTCCTTTACGGTCGAGGATTTCCTTGTAGCAATCCAATGTCCATCCCAAATACGACGTGATCGGCGCGAAGCGCTGATGTGGCTTAAACCCACCCTAGACCCCGTCTTCATCCTCGCTTACTCTCGCGCTGACCACACTCAGCGAACGGCCCCTCATGACTGACGATCAAGCCCCAAAGTATCAGGTACTCGCGCGGAAATACCGGCCCGAGACCTTTGCCGATATGGTTGGGCAAGGCGCTATGGTGCGCACGCTAAAAAACGCATTCGAAGCGGACCGGATTGCGCAGGCTTTTGTGATGACCGGTATTCGTGGTGTTGGCAAAACAACCACGGCGCGGATTATCGCAAAGGGCATGAACTGCGTCGGACTTGATGGTAACGGCGGGCCAACGACCGAACCCTGTGGCCAATGTGAACATTGCGTTGCCATCATGGAAGGCCGCCATGTCGACGTGATGGAAATGGACGCCGCAAGCCGCACGGGTGTTGGCGACATTCGTGAAATTATCGACAGTGTGCATTACCGTGCCGCCTCAGCACGCTACAAAATCTATATCATCGACGAAGTTCACATGCTTAGCACCAGCGCGTTCAACGCGTTGTTAAAGACGCTTGAAGAACCGCCTGCCCACGTAAAATTCATCTTTGCCACGACCGAAATTCGCAAAGTTCCGGTGACAGTTCTTTCGCGCTGTCAGCGCTTTGATCTGCGTCGCATAGAACCCGAAGACATGATCGCAATGCTTCGCCGTATTTCGGTTAACGAAGGCGCTGAGATTACCGACGACGCCCTTGCGTTAATCACCCGCGCTGCCGAAGGCTCGGCACGCGATGCGCAATCACTGTTGGATCAGGCAATCAGCCACGGCGCTGGCGAAACGACGGCCGATCAGGTCCGTGCAATGCTGGGCCTTGCCGATCGCGGGCGTGTGCTAGACTTGTTTGATATGGTCATGAAGGGTGACGCGGCAGCAGCGTTGACAGAACTTTCATCACAATACGCCGATGGGGCGGATCCGCTGGCGGTGCTTCGCGATTTGGCAGAAATCACCCATTGGATCAGCGTTGTTAAGATTACGCCAGAAGCGGCAGATGATCCTACTGTTAACCCAGACGAACGCGCCCGTGGTCAGGTAATGGCAGACACTTTACCGATGCGCGCCTTGACCCGAATGTGGCAGATGCTTTTGAAAGCGCTCGACGAAGTAAGCAGCGCACCGAATGCAATGATGGCCGCCGAAATGGCCGTGATCCGCCTAACTCATGTGGCTGATCTGCCTTCTCCCGAAGAACTGATCCGCAAGTTGCAGGCACAGCCAACACCCCCTGGGCCACCACCTAGCAGCGGTCGAGGACCTTCGACACCGACAGGCGGCGGTGCATCTGCAATCGGTAGTGCGATGGCGTCATCTGGCCCAACGCACGGGGCCCCCCAAGCCGCCTTGGCGACCGAAACCGTGACGGTTCTTTCGCAGTTTCCGACGTTTGAACATGTTGTCGATTTGATCCGCCGTCACAGAGATGCCAAGCTTTTGATCGACGTTGAAACAGGTGTGCGGCTGGCCAATTACCAACCGGGCCGGATCGAATTTGTGCCCTCAACAGCTGCACCCGCAGATCTTTCTCAGCGTTTGGGCGCAAAACTTCAGGCGTTAACGGGCGCGCGATGGGCGGTTATCCTCGTCAATGAAGGCGGCGCTGAAACGATCGCCGAAAAACGCGATTCTGCTGAATTGGCGATAAAAGCCGAGGCGCAAAAGCACCCGCTTGTTCAGGCAGTCTTGGCAGCATTCCCCAAAGCCAAAATCACAAACGTTAAATCCGCCGCAGAGATGGAAGCAGAGGCCCAATCAGAAGCGCTGCAGGAAGTTGAAGACGAATGGGATCCGTTCGAGGAAGACTAGTGTTCGTTAATCCCGAGCGTGGTCGAAATTTAGGCCGAGGTTTTT
>Ga0233426_10004504_pt1 | contig 10447 bp, 8 predicted proteins | sample SI_118_April2016_6_FD_179875 | JGI IMG/M metagenome (GOLD analysis project Ga0233426, IMG submission 179875) | Seawater microbial communities from Saanich Inlet, British Columbia, Canada - SI_118_April2016_10_MG | ecosystem: Environmental > Aquatic > Marine > Inlet | place: Canada: British... | reverse complement strand
AGGACCTGATCCGTAAAATGCCGGGTGTCACGGACACCCGTGTCGGTTACACTGGTGGGGACGTTCCAAATGCAACCTACCGCAATCACGGGACACATGCGGAAGGGATTGAAATCATGTTCGACCCCAACAAAATCACCTACCGTGAGCTGTTAGAATTCTTCTTCCAAATCCACGACCCGACCACGCCTAACCGCCAAGGCAATGACCGTGGCTTGGGTTACCGTTCCGCCATCTACTACGCCAATAAATCCCAGTATCAAACGGCGCTTGATACCATTGTAGATGTTGAGGCATCAGGCATTTGGCCGGGCAAAGTTGTGACCGAAGTCGACCCAGTGGGCGATTTTTGGGAAGCAGAGCCAGAGCATCAAGATTACCTTGAGCGGATACCAAATGGCTATACCTGCCACTTTGTACGACCCGAGTGGACATTACCAAAACGGGCAGCAGAATAAAAATACGGGCGGGCCTTCAGGTCCGCCTTTTTTTGTGTGAAAGGAATTTAAATAAATCAATTGATTTCAGACGGTATTAGCAATGTGATCAAAGAAATCGTCGAACAGATCGCGCCCGACGTGCGGTTCCTACCGAAATACGGCGGTGAGGCTCTGGTCCATGGTCCCGAAAGCGACAAGAAGTTCGTTAGCGGGATTTACGTCTACAAAGACCACGTGTCGTTAGAGTTTTCACAAGGTGCGTCGTTTGGCGATTCTGATGGGCGGCTCAAGGGCAAAGGTAAGTGCCGTCGACATTTGAAGTTCGCTACGGTTGAGGATGTGACTGGGAAATATGCAAAAGGGTTTTTGAGGCAGGCTTTAGGGCTTTCGTAGGGTCGCATTGCAGCGGGATCGCCCTATGCTTGCCAAAACGTTGGAGAAATTGGGTATTAAGCGTGGTGGTGGTGCGACAAGTGCTGACGCCAAATTTAATTAAGGGGACGACTATGCAGTGGTGTCTAGATCAAATTGGTGGGCAATCGATGAAATGTGCGACTTACAGGTTTGGCGATGGTCAAAGCCTGCGATCCAGCCCCCGATCAAACATCGCCATTCTGGATAAATCACTTTGGCCGATTATCATTGAACAAACCAATAGTGTTGAAAATAAATTTGATTTTACGATTGGGCCATTCACCAATGTGCTTCTTCTAAAGGACAGTTTCAAAAGATTATTCGGAGAATTCGAACCTGACCTTCATCATTTTACCCTGTTGAATTGGACCTGATAGATGACAAAATTGATCTTGATCAATTTTATATTATTAAGCCTGGACAGATAATTGAAAACTCAATTGTTGTGGAAGAGTCAGATATTGTTGAGTCAATCCGTAAGGGATTGTCAGGCGATACGGCCCGACATCGCAACCGTATCGGGTTATGTGGAGGGAGTCTGTGGTTAGCGGAAATCACGTTTGGATCGAGAAGCTGTTTAAGGGTGGATTGAACGTTTCAGACGCTTTTTATGAAGAAGCCAAAGCGCGAAAACTAAGGGGTTGGCTGGCGATCGAAGGTCGCATCAAGGCGGGAATATAGAGTCTGTCTCTACTCCAGCTCCCCCGACGCAATAATCCCAAAGAACGCCCCGCTAGACCAAACGCCAAACCAACCCTCGTGATGCACCCCCAGATCCACCAAACGATAGAAACTTTTGCGATCAATCAACGCCTCTAAATCCGCGCGGATCAGGATGTAAGGCGACGGCTCACCCGTCTCACTATCCCGCTCAACCCGAATAGGGTGCCCCGCGCCTGCAACAGCCACATCATCGACCTGCGTTGTGAACGTCAAAACCTGATCTACACCCGTGCCTGTCGCGTTGAAATCAATCGCCACAAACGGGGCGTCGTCGACCACGATGCCGACCTTCTCAACGGGGGTCACAAGGAAGTATTTCCCGTTTTCCCGCTTCAAGATTGACGAAAACATCTTAACCAATGCAGGCCGCCCAATCGGCGTACCCTCGTAAAACCACGTCCCATCCCGTGCGATCCGCATATCCAGATCACCACAGAACGGTGGGTTCCACAGGTGCACAGGCGGCAAACCGCGCGTTTTCGTGGCGTTTATAGAGGCAACAAGGCCTTCTGCACTGGGGATCACGGTGTTTTGTCCACTCATAAGAATTGTCATTCCGTCGTTAGGCGATAGATTATCACCAATATATATAACCTGCCGGAGACAGATGTCATGACCAATAGCCAAGATATGGTTGCGCAAATAGAGGCGCTGGGCGAAAAACTTGGTCAGGCCAAGGCATCCATCAACCGTCGCTTCATCGGGCAAGGGCGGGTTGTTGACCTGACACTGACCGCATTGTTGTGCGGTGGGCATGGTTTGCTGGTCGGTCTTCCGGGGTTGGGAAAGACGCGTTTGGTTGAAACCCTCAGCACCGTTATGGGGTTGGACGGAAACCGCGTACAGTTCACACCTGACCTGATGCCAGCCGACATTCTGGGGTCTGAAGTGCTGGACACCAAAGCGGATGGATCCCGTGCCTTTCGTTTTGTGAAGGGCCCTATCTTTTGCCAGCTTTTGATGGCTGATGAGATCAACCGCGCCAGCCCCCGCACGCAATCTGCGCTGTTGCAGGCGATGCAGGAAAAGTCCGTGACCGTCGCGGGTGAGGATCGCCCACTTGGCACCCCTTTCCACGTCTTAGCCACCCAAAACCCGATTGAACAAGAAGGCACATATCCGCTGCCCGAAGCTCAGCTTGACCGCTTCCTTGTGGAGATCGATGTGCCCTATCCTGACCGCGCGACAGAACGCGATATTCTGTTGGCAACCACTGGCGATACAGAGGCGGAAGCAACTGCGATTTTTGGCGCTGGTGAACTGTTAGAGGCCCAAACCCTTCTGCGCCGCATGCCTGTTGGCGATAGCGTGGTTGAGATGATCCTAGACCTTGTGCGCGCCTTCCGCCCTGGTGATCCAACGGCCTCGCAAACTGTACGTGAAACGGTTGCGTGGGGTCCGGGACCGCGTGCTGCACAGGCTCTAATGCTGGCCGTTCGGGCCAGAACGCTGCTTGATGGACGTTTGGCCCCTTCAGTTGAGGATGTCCTTGATATGGCCCGTCCGGTCCTTAGCCACCGCATGGCGCTGAACTTTACCGCGCGTGCACGTGGCAACACATTGATCGACCTTATTGATACAACCACCACAGGCCTCATCACTGGAAAACCCGCCGCGTGAACACCCCTGCCACCCTCCGTGGAAGGTCTGAAGATCAGGCCGCCCGCCTGCCGCCCCTTTTGGCGCGGGCAGAGCAATTGGCGGGTGCTGTGCTGCTTGGGGATCACGGGCGCAGACGCGCAGGATCGGGCGATGATTTCTGGCAATATCGCCCTGCACAAATTGGTGACAGCCGCCGTATGATTGACCACCGCCGCAGCGCGCTGGGCGATCAGAAGTTTGTGCGTGAACGCGAATGGCAAATCGCGCAAACTGTGATGTTGTGGTGTGATCAGGGCGCATCGATGCGATTTAACAGCATTGGCACGTTGCCGACTAAGATGGACCGCGCACGCCTTTTGACGTTGTCATTGGCGATCTTGCTTAACCGTGGCGGCGAGCGTGTTGGGATGACGGGCGCGCGCCTTCCACCCCGCCGTGGCAATGCTCAAATCCTGCGTCTGGCTGAGATGTTAAGCGAAGAAGACAGCGCAGAATATGCGCCGCCTGAACACAGCGCGATGATCCCTAATGCAACCGCGATGTTCGCCTCTGACTTCTTAGGTAATATGGCACCGGTTGAGTTGGCCCTGACCAAAGCCGCTGATCGCGGTGTGCGTGGTGTGTTGCTTCAGGTTCTTGACCCTAGCGAAGAGGAGTTCGGCTTTCATGGGCGTACCATCTTTGAAAGCGTGGGTGGTTCCATGCGTCACGAAACCCTCAAGGCCAATGATCTGCGCGATCGTTACTTGGCGCGGTTGGCGCAGCGCAAAGATGAACTGCAACGTCTTTGTGTGCGAACAGGTTGGCAATACGGCCTGCACAATACAGAGAAATCGCCGCAATCAGGCCTGCTGTGGTTATATCAAGCGATCAGCGGTGGTGCGCGATTATGACGATCATTGGGGGCATAGGATTTGGTGCGCCTTGGTTGCTTGATGCCTTGTTCGCATTGCCCATCTTATGGCTAATCTTGCGTGCTGTTCCACCAGCACCCATACGCCGTCGCTTTCCGGGCGTTGCGTTGTTGCTAGGTCTGAAAGACGGTGAAACAGTTACAGATCGTACCCCGTGGTGGCTGATGTTGCTGCGCATCTTGGCGGTCGCTGCGCTGATCATTGGGCTGGCTCAACCGATCCTAAATCCTGATAATTCCAACAATGAAATTGCAGGTCCAAAACTGATTGTGGTTGATGGATCATGGGCCGGTGCCGTTGGGCAAACCCAACAGATGCAAGCGATCAAGGGTGAGATTGACCGTGCAACCAGTGCAGGGCAACCTGTGGCTATTCTTGAAGTAACAGACCCTAAACCGCTACAATTTCGCCCTGCTATTGTTGTTGAACCATTTGTTGCTGGGCTGAAACCTAACCCGTGGCTGCCTAGCCCAGAAAATGTGGCGCAAGCGATTACACACATTACGAATGCCAACGCATCTTCAGTCGTTTGGTTCAGCGATGGAGTGGCCTATGAGGGACAAGATGACCTCCTGTCGGCCCTCAATGCAGCCCAAGATTTGCTTATTTTCCAAGGAACGCAGCAGGCCGTTGGACTAACCCCTGCGCAATACGTTGATGGAACAATAAATATAACAACCGTGCGTGCGAACGCGTTCGGGGATGAGGCTGTCACCATCCTTGCCCAAGGGCGTGACCCATTAGGGTACAACGCGACGCTGGCACGCGTTACTGCGCAATTTAGCGATCACGAAAACGTGGTAAATGCACCGTTGGTGTTACCCGCTGAACTGCGGACACGTGTCACGTCTTTTGAAATCGAAGGGTTGCGATCCGCCGGCGCGCGCACCTTGGTGGACAATACGTTCCAGCGGCGCGAAGTTGCATTGGTTGCAGGCCGCCGTGGGCGCGAGGGGTTAGAGCTGCTTTCTCCTCTTCATTATTTAAATGTTGCGCTGGAACCTACCGCAGACATTTTGACGGGTTCACTGGTCGATGTTCTACCTGCGAACCCGGATGTTATCATCTTGGCGGATGTTGCGATTTTATCTGTGGAAGAAACCGAAAAACTATTGGCGTGGACCAAGGCGGGTGGGCTGCTGTTGCGATTTGCAGGGCCGCGCGTCGCAGCCAGTGATATCAGTCGTGACATTGAGGACCCGTTGATGCCAGTGCGTTTGCGCAGTGGTGGACGTAGCGTAGGTGGCACGATGAGTTGGGGTGAGCCCAAGACAATCGCACCGTTCAGCGCAACATCCCCGTTTTTCAGCCTGAAGGTACCAGACTATGTGTTGGTTAATGCCCAAGTGGTGGCGCAGCCCGATCCCACCTTGGCCGCGCGCGTGATTGCCCAACTCAGTGATGGAACCCCTTTGGTCACGCGCAAACCGGTTGGACAAGGGCAAGTCGTCCTGTTCCACGTCACCGCCAATACCGAATGGTCCAGCTTGCCGCTTTCAGTCCTGTTCGTGGAAATGCTGGAACGTTTGGCTGTTTCTTCACCCGTCACAGCGCCGTCTATCGAAGATCTTGAAGGCACCGTATGGACGCCACGCCAAGTGATGGATGGCTTTGGAGTATTGCGTGACGCGGGTACGATGCCAAGTGTAGACGGCCCTGATTTGGTGGGGGCTGATTCATCAGCCACTTTATTGCCGGGCATCTACACCTCTGGGGATCGGACGCTGGCGCGTAATGTTCTGGCTGACGGTAATGTTTTGAATGCTGCAAAATGGCCTGACACCGTGTCTGTCAGCTCTTATACGACCGTTCCACCACGCCAGCTTGGTGGGCCACTTCTAGCTTTGGCTTTGTTGCTTTTACTGGCTGATGTGATCGCATCGCTTGCTTTGTCGGGCAAGCTGTTGGGTCAAGTGTCGCGCAGTACCATCGCGTTGATCGCGCTGGGCTTGATGGGCCTAAACGGACCACCCGCACATGCGCAAACCGTCGACATTGATGTGGCATCAGAACTGGCATTGGCCCACATTGTGACAGGCAACACCGAGGTGGATGATATCGCATATGCAGGTCTGCGCGGTCTGTCCGATACGCTGTTCTTTCGAACCTCAATTGAACCCCAAGCCCCCGTTAGTATCAATCTTGAAACAGATCAATTGGCACTGTTCCCGATTATCTATTGGCCGATTACCCTTGAACAGCCGCGCCCATCAGTTGAGGCATATGCAAAGCTGAACGCGTACCTGCGTTCTGGTGGTTTGATCATTTTTGATACCCGCGATGCGAATGTCGCAGGCTTTGGCAGCGCCAGCCCGAATGGACGCAAGCTGCAAGACCTCGCGAAATCGATGGATATTCCCGCGTTAGAGCCAACACCCAGCGACCACGTTCTGACGCGCGCGTTCTATTTGCTTCAGGATTTCCCTGGTCGGTACGTGGGCCGTGATGTCTGGGTTGAGGCAGCGCCAATAGACGCGCAGCAAGCCGATGGCATGCCGTTTCGCAATCTGAATGATGGCGTGACGCCTGTTGTGATTGGCGGCAACGATTGGGCAGGTGCATGGGCCACGGCCACTTCGGGTGCGCCTTTGCTGCCTGTTGGACGTGGATATGGTGGTGAACGTCAGCGCGAATTAGCAAACCGCTTCGGTGTGAATTTGGTAATGTATGTTTTGACTGGAAACTACAAAAGCGATCAGGTCCATGTGCCTGCCTTGTTGGAGCGATTAGGCCAATGATCAACTCCATCATCTTTGATCCACTGCTTCCTTTGACTGTGCTTGGGGCCTTGGGCGGTGTTGTCGTTTTGGGTGTTGTCTTGGCGGTATGGCGTGGGTTGCGTGGCTGGGCCTTGCGTGGCTGTGCAGGGCTGGTTGTTTTACTCGCGTTGTCAGGCCCATCGCTTCAACAAGAGGATCGTACCCCACTGTCAGATATTGTAGTGATGATTGAGGATGTGTCTGCTTCACAATCCCTCAGTGACCGCGCGGTGCAATCGCGCGTCGCGGCGGACAAGATGGCGGCGGCGATCACGGCACGTGGCAACATTGAACTGCGTCGCATCACCGTTGTTGACGGGGAAGGGGACGAAGGTACCCTTCTGATTGGTGCGCTCAATGACGCATTATCCCAAGAACCCCGTGGCCGTATCGCAGGTGTGATTGCCGTGACGGATGGGCAAATTCATGATTTAGATGTCCTAACCAATTTGCCCGCACCCTTTCACATGATCAGATCAGGCTACGCAACCGATTGGGACCGCCGTCTGACCGTGAAAAACGCACCGGCCTTTGCCATTATCGGTGAGCCGATCACGCTGACCTTGCGCATTGATGATATTGGTGCCGCCCCACAATCGCAGGGCGCCGCACTGCTCGATATCTCTATCGATGGCGGGCCACCGCAACGGTTTAGCGTGTCCATTGGGCAGGACATCGACGTGCCCTTGACCTTACCCCACAGCGGGCGAAACTTAATCCAATTTACGGTACCAACAGCTGCCGCAGAATTGACGGATCGCAACAACACATCACTGATCCAGATCAACGGCGTGCGAGATCGTCTGCGCGTCTTGCTGGTGTCGGGCGAACCCCATGCGGGTGGGCGCACATGGCGCAATCTGTTGAAGTCTGACAGTTCAGTTGACTTGGTGCACTTCACCATTTTGCGCCCCCCGGGCAAACAAGACGGTGTACCGGTTGAAGAGTTAAGTCTGATCCCTTTCCCAACGCGTGAGTTGTTTCTGGAAAAGATCAACGACTTTGATTTGATTATTTTTGATCGCTACAAACGGCGCGGCATCTTACCTTTGATCTACCTTGAAAACATCGTGAACTATGTTGAGCAGGGCGGTGCTGTTCTGGTTGCAGCTGGCCCTGATTTTGCCAGCGCTGATAGCATTTATCGCTCGCCCTTGGGGCGTGTCATTCCCGCTGAACCCACGGCGCGCGTTTTGGAAGAACCTTATCTGCCAGTTGTGACCGATCTGGGGCAACGCCATCCTGTGACGGCTAATCTGCACTCCAATGGTGAATGGGGCAAATGGTTGCGCCAAATTGATGTGGTCACCACTTCGGGGGACACTGTGATGGAGGGTGCGGATGGGCGGCCTTTGTTGGTTTTAGACCGTGTTGGAGAAGGGCGTGTGGCGCTGCTGGCTTCAGATCATGCGTGGTTGTGGAACCGTGGCTATGACGGTGGTGGGCCACAGTTGGAATTGCTGCGCCGTTTGGGTCACTGGATGATGAAAGAACCCGATCTGGAAGAAGAAGCCCTAACCGCCAATGCAATCGGTCAAACCATGCGTATCACGCGCCGTACTTTGGCCGAAGACATACCTGAGGTCACAATAGCTGCCCCTGATGGCACCATTGCGACACAGCGTTTGGATCAGGTTGAAGCTGGTAAGTTCGAGGGCACGTTTGAGGGATCAGAGATTGGGCTGTATCGCCTTAGCAATGGCGAGCAGGACACCGTTATTGGCCTTGGCCCTGCCGCTCCGAGCGAGTTTGTGAATACGATTGCGACGGACGGCATCTTGGCCCCGATAATCAAGGCCACGGGCGGTGGCGCGCATGGGATTGAAGATGGCTTGCCATCCCTGCGCAACGTGCGCGAGGGACGCCCCGCAACAGGGCGTGGTTGGATCGGACTGACACCACGCCACGCGTTCGAAGTGCGCGAGGTGCGCCTGACCCCATTGATGCCGAGTTGGTTGGTCCTGCTGATCTCAGGTCTGTTCATCATCGGTGCGTGGCTGCGCGAGGGGCAGCGCTAAGCGGGCTGATTGGCCTGTGTTAGAGCCTGTTCAATATCATAAATCAGATCATCTGCATCTTCGATCCCGATAGACAGACGTAGCAAACGTGGATGCACGGGAAAGCCGTCGCCTGAAACTGTCTTGCGATGTTCAACCAAACTCTCAACTCCACCCAACGACGTTGCTGGGTAAAACAGTTTGCAGAATCGCGTGGTGTCGATGGCTGTTTGCTCAGTCCCTTTGACGATGATCGACATCATACCACCGAACTGATCGTTGGTCTGGCGTTTGGCCACTTCATGCCCTGGATCGGACGCAAGGCCAGGATACAGCACGGCCTCTAGCAACGGATGCCCCTCAAAATGGGTGGCAATCGCCATTGCGTTTTTACACGACCGTTCAACGCGTAAGAATAAGGTGCGCATCCCACGGATCAACAACCACGCGTCAAAGGAATGCAGTGCGGTGCCATGAAGCTTGCGCACCATGCAGATGTCATCCCAATACTTGCCTGTTTCACGTACAGACAAAACGCCGGCGGTAATGTCAGAGTGGCCGTTCAAGTATTTGGTGGCGGAATGAAACGAAATGTCGGCCCCAAAATCCAATGCTTTGGTCATAGAGGGTGGCGTACCAGTACAATCAGCTACCAACTTGGCACCAGCCGCATGCGTGATGTCTGCGGCGGCCTGAATATCCGTGACTTCCCAGTTTGGATTGTTTGGGGTTTCGACCCAAACAAGGGTGGTTGGTTGCGCAGCAACTGCGCTTTCCAATTCCGCTAAATTTCCAGCGGTATAGTAACTGACTGTGACACGGCCGTTGGCGGCGTAATTCTGTATTTGCGCCAAAACGCCGTGATACATGACCTTGGGTGCCACGATATGTGACCCTGTGGGCAAGTGTTCGATCACAGCGGTGCAGGCGGACATACCGGATGCGAACAAAAGCGATTCAGTGGCACCCTCCATCTCTGCAATCACGGCTTCTGCGAGGGCTGTGGTTTGGCTTCCATCACGGCGATACCAATAGGGTTTTCGCACTTCATAGTTTTCATCGCGGGCATATGTGGCCGCAGGTTGGATCGATGGGACAACAGCGCCTGTTTCGGCTTCGACAAAGTGCAGGGCTTGGGCCACGCGTGTTTGGATCGACAGTTTGCGGTTGCTGTTTTCAGTCATTGGATTGTGCCCTTTAGGTCGGTTTTGGGCATCTGACCACCAGCACGATCATTTGTACAGACGCTGGACGGGGCTTTGGATGTCTGCATGTTTTAGGCCTGAGGCAGCCTGATGACCTTGACGATCTCCCGATTCTGGGCGGACACCGCTGAGTGATGCTCCACCAGACTTGCGGTGAAGTGCTCTGGGACACCTGTGCGCTCACACTGGGTGATGAACCACTTATGGGTGGAGTGGGACACGCTCCATAAATTGACGATATTATCTAGATTTGTGACGCAATTAACTATAATAATAATTTATTCTATTTTTGATGAAATCTGGTTATGCAAAAAAATAAAAATGAAGAACATTCATATCTGGACTATGTCGAAGAAGCTGTCGTCAAGTATGATAGTGATGGTTGTTTACAAT
>Ga0233426_10004503_pt1 | contig 10449 bp, 8 predicted proteins | sample SI_118_April2016_6_FD_179875 | JGI IMG/M metagenome (GOLD analysis project Ga0233426, IMG submission 179875) | Seawater microbial communities from Saanich Inlet, British Columbia, Canada - SI_118_April2016_10_MG | ecosystem: Environmental > Aquatic > Marine > Inlet | place: Canada: British... | reverse complement strand
GCGGTCGCGGCGTCCGAAGCGCTTGATATCGCGCTAACCAAGCGCGGCAAACACAATGACGAAGATATCCCCATGTGCGGTGTTCCTGTCCACGCAGCCGAGGGCTATTTGCTAACGCTAATCCGCAAGGGATTCCGCGTTGCAGTATGCGAACAAATGGAAGATCCAGCAGCCGCGAAAAAGCGCGGCGGATACAAGGCGATCGTTCGGCGCGATGTCGTAAGGCTCGTTACGCCAGGAACATTGACAGAAGAAAGCCTATTAGAGGCCCGACGGCACAATTTCCTTGCGGCTTTTTCCGACGTTCGCGGCGAGTGTGCTCTTGCTTGGGTAGATATATCAACTGGCTCGTTCAATGTGATGCCCTTGGCAGAGGTTCGTCTGGGGCCAGAGCTAGCGCGCCTTGCGCCCAGAGAAGTAATCGTCTCTGAGTCAAAAGAGGCTGATTTGGCTGAAATAGTCTCGGAATCGGGCGCCTCGGTTACATCATTAGGTCGGGCCGCCTTTGACAGCACGGCGGCTGAGGGGCGCTTGACGTCATTCTTTAGCATAGGAACTATGGAAGCATACGGACAGTTCACGCGCGCTGAATTTTCAGCAATGGGCGCCATCGTTGAATATCTAGAGATTACGCAAAAAGGTAACCTCCCCCTACTTCGCCCTCCTGTCCGCGAGGCCGAAGTACGCACAATGCAGATTGACGCGGCCACGCGACGAAATCTTGAGCTTACTCGCTCGATGTCTGGCGGTCGTGCTGGTTCGCTTATTGCGACCGTTGATCGAACAGTCACGGCTGGTGGTGCGCGCTTGCTTGAGCGGAGGTTGTCCAGTCCTTCCGGCGTTCTCGATGTTGTCCACGATCGCCTCGATGCTATCGATTTTGGGCTGGAACAGGCTCAAGTTTCGGATAAATTGCGCCAAGCCCTGCGCCGTGTTCCTGATGTGGATCGCGCTTTATCTCGGCTTGCATTGGATCGCGGCGGACCTCGCGACCTGGCGGCAATCCGAACCGCTCTGGAGCAGGCGGGCGACATTGCCACAGACCTGCCGCCTGAGCTTCCCCGCCTTTTGAAGCATGCGTCGACCAGCCTTATTGGCCATGACGTCCTACTTGAATTACTTGATCAAGCGCTCATCGCGGAACCTCCGCTTCTAGCGCGGGACGGTGGCTTTATCGCGCCCGGTTACGATTCCGAGTTAGATGAATGCAGGCGGCTTCGCGACGAGGGGCGCGGCGTTATTGCTGCAATGCAGGCTGAATATGCCGCCCTTTCTGGCATTCAAACGCTTAAGATCAAGCATAACAACGTTCTGGGCTATTTTGTCGAAGTTACCGCCACCCACGCCGAACGAATGCTATCTGAACCGCTTTCGGAAACCTTCAAACACCGCCAAACCACAGCGAACCAGGTGCGCTTTACAACGATTCCATTATCAGAAATGGAAACAAAAATCCTAAACGCCGGTGGGCGCGCTATTGAGATTGAAAAACGGCTCTATTCAAGCCTGAGACAGTCCATATTGGATCGGCATGCTGCGTTAGGTGACGCTTCACGCGGCCTGGCTGAGTTTGATCTTGCTACGTCACTCGCAGACCTCGCAAGATCGGAAAACTGGTGTCGCCCTGAAATGGATAATTCTCGCGCCCTTGAAATCAAGGGTGGCCGCCATCCGGTGGTCGAGCATGCGCTACGGTCACAAGGGGAGCCCTTCATTGCTAATGACTGCGATCTGAGCGTTGCTGATAAACGCGCCGCGATCTGGTTGTTGACCGGGCCAAATATGGCGGGCAAATCAACATTCTTGCGTCAAACCGCGCTTATTGCCGTTCTGGCTCAGATGGGAAGTTATGTTCCTGCAAGCAGCGCAAGGATCGGGCTAGTAAGCCAGCTATTCAGTCGCGTCGGTGCTTCGGATGATTTGGCGCGCGGGCGGTCCACATTTATGGTCGAAATGGTAGAAACCGCCGCAATTCTGAATCAAGCCGACGAAAATGCGCTGGTCATTCTAGACGAAATTGGCCGAGGCACTGCAACATACGACGGCCTATCAATTGCATGGGCCACGCTTGAACATTTGCACGACATCAATCGCGCAAGGGCGCTTTTCGCGACGCATTATCATGAAATGACCGCCCTATCAGGCAAGCTCGATGGCGTCGAAAATGCCACTGTGACGGTTAAAGAGTGGGAAGGCGAAGTGATCTTCCTTCACGAAGTTCGCAAGGGCGCCGCTGATCGCAGTTATGGGGTTCAAGTCGCTCAGTTAGCAGGCCTTCCTCAATCAGTAGTGAATCGAGCGCGGGTTGTTTTGGATGCCCTTGAAAAAGGTGAGCGTGAAGGCGGCGCCAAACAGAGGACGTTAATTGACGACCTTCCGCTGTTTGCAGCCACCCCTGTTCCGATGCCTGCGCCAACGCCCAAATCCTCAGACGTAGAAGATGCTCTTGCTGAAATTCATCCGGATGAGCTGTCGCCCCGCGAAGCTCTTCAGCTTATTTATGCGTTAAAAGAAAAGGCGCGCCAAAACTGACGCGCCCTCTGTTTCATCTTTTATCAAAGACTCAGGCCCACGCCAAAGCGTGCTGTGCGAAATTAGCCCGGGTTCGATGACACGCCAACCTGTGCGGGGCGCAGCAAGCGGTCATGAATCATAAAGCCCGTTGCAGAAACCTGGATGATTTCGCCTTGCTTGGTACCCGGTAGCGGCGCTTCGAACATTGCCTGGTGTTCTTGAGGGTCAAAGCGATCGCCAATTTGTGGCAAGATCGGTTCGATGCCGTATTTTTTGAATACATGCGTTAGCTCTTTCAGCGTCAGCTCCACGCCTTCGATCAGAGCATCAGATGCCTTTTCGTCGTCACCGCCCGCCGCTTCAACCGCGCGGACCAAATTGTCATAAACTGGCAGCATGTCGCGAGCTAGTTTTGAGCCTCCATAATTTTCGGCTTCACGTCGGTCTTTGTCGGCACGTTTACGCGAATTTTCAGCGTCAGCTAGCGCGCGCAAAAATCGATCTTTGAATTCGTCACGCTCAGCGCGCATCACTTCAAGCTCGTCTGCTTCTAGCTCTTCTTCGGTTGGTTCTTTTTCACCGAACTCTTCGGCTTCCATATCAGCTAAACTGTCAAGGAAATCGTCTGCGTTTTGCTCAGCCATATCTTACCTCTAATTCCGGTCAGACACCAATCGCCCAACCAGCTGCGCCGTGTAGTCTACAATCGGCACTATTCGTCCATAGTTCAGGCGTGTCGGACCAATGACCCCAACCGCGCCAATAATTTTTCGATCAGCGTTCATATAAGGACTTACGACCAAAGAGGAACCCGAAAGTGAAAAAAGTTTGTTCTCAGAACCAATAAAAATGCGAACGCCCTCGCCTTCTTCGGTAAGTTCAAGGAATTCGGCGATATCTTGCTTGCGTTCAAGGTCATCAAATAGCGATTTGATGCGCTCAAGATCGTCGGCTCCGGCATCATCACCTAAAAGATTCGATCTTCCACGCACAATCAGCCGTTCGGGCTGCGCGTCTTCATTCTCCCAAACTGCAAGACCTGCCTCAACTAATTGGTGAGCCAGCGTGTCAATCTCTTGGCGCCGCGAAGAAATCTCGGTTTTTAACATACGCTGTAGATCAGAAAGCGTTTTCCCCTCGATGAAGTGGTTCAGAAAGTTTGCCGCTTCGCGCATTGCTCCGGCTGTCTGCCCAATTGGCGGAGTAAAGACACGGTTCTCAACATGACCGTCACCAAAGACCAAAACGACCAAAGCCCGATCAGGTGCCAAGGATACAAATTCGATATGTTTTATGGGGGCCTCATGCTTTGGCGTCAAAACGAGACTCGCCCCCTGCGTCAGTCCTGAAAGCGCTGAACCTACGCGATCAAGAACCTGCGCAACGTCATTTGAGTTGCTATCTGTTGTGCCTTCGATCTTTTGGCGATCGGTTTCATTCAGATTGCCAACCTCAAGCAGACCGTCCACAAACATCCGAAGGCCAATTTGGGTTGGCACTCGCCCCGCACTTATGTGTGGGCTGTCCAATAAACCAAGATACTCAAGGTCCTGCATAACGTTTCGGATTGTCGCAGCGCTTACTTTCTCAGAAAGCACACGCGCCAACGTTCGCGATCCAACCGGCTCACCCGACTCGAGATAGCCTTCGACCACACGACGAAACACCTCGCGCGATCGCTCGTTCATTTCTCCTAGAACGCTATTTGCGTCTGACATTACAAAACCCTTCCGGTTCGTCATTAAAGAGCCTTCGACGGAAAGGTCAATCGGGCTTGCGTTCATGTGCCACGGCCATGTATCCCCACGCCAAACGACAAAGGGATTATTCATGCGACCTTCCGGACGAAAATTAGACGAAATGCGCGCGGTTTCTATTGAAACTGGTGTTACCAAGCATGCTGAAGGATCGTGTCTGATCAAAATCGGCGACACGCATGTTCTTTGCACGGCGACATTGGAAGACCGCGTTCCTCCATTCATTAAAGGCTCTGGCCTTGGGTGGGTAACCGCCGAATATGGTATGCTGCCACGTTCAACAACTTCACGCATGCGCCGCGAGGCTGCGGCCGGAAAACAAGGTGGTCGCACTGTTGAAATCCAACGCTTGATCGGTCGGTCATTGCGCGCTGGCGTTGATCGGGTTTCGCTGGGTGAGCGTCAGATCACAATCGACTGCGACGTTATTCAGGCTGACGGTGGGACGCGCTGCGCATCAATTACAGGTGGTTGGGTTGCGCTTCGCTTGGCCGTCAACAAGCTGATGAAAATTGGTGATGTTAAAACTGATCCACTTGTCGATCCAGTGGCCGCCGTTTCTTGTGGAATTTATGCGGGTCAGCCCGTTCTCGACCTCGACTACCCTGAAGATTCGGAGGCCGGCGTTGACGGAAACTTTGTGATGACCGGTACTGGCCGCTTGATCGAGGTTCAAATGTCTGCCGAAGGCTCAACCTTTACTCGCGATCAGCAAAACCAACTTATGGATTTGGCTGACAAAGGCGTCGCAGAATTAGTTGCCGCACAGAAAGCCGCAACTGGTGCGTAAATTCGAAGGTGATAAACTGGTGATCGCCAGCCACAACAAAGGCAAACTTCGTGAAATGTCCGAGTTGCTGGCCCAGTTTGGCGTCACCGTTTCATCTGCGGCCGATCATGATCTAATCGAGCCCGACGAGACCGAAGACACTTTCGTCGGCAACGCGCGGATCAAAGCGCATTACGCCGCAAAGGCGACAGGTCTTCCTTCGCTGTCTGACGATAGTGGAATCACCGTCGAAGCACTGGGCGGCAACCCAGGTGTTTACACCGCTGATTGGGCAGAGACCCCAACTGGTCGTGATTTCCCAATGGCGATGACAAAAGTTTGGAACCTTCTGGAAGAAGCAAGTGCCGCGGCCCCACGTAAGGCCGCATTCAATTCGACGCTATGCCTCGCGTGGCCAGATGGTCACGACGAAATTTTCGAAGGTATAGTTCGCGGTCAGGTCGTATGGCCAATGCGTGGTGATGAAGGTTTTGGTTTCGACCCGATCTTTCTACCAGACGGCGAAACTGAAACGTTCGGCGAAATGGATCCCGTCCGCAAAAACGCGATGAGCCACCGCGCTGACGCGTTTCAAAAATTCGTTGCGGGCTGCTTTGCCTGAGGATTGGCGAAACGGAGGCTTTGGCCTCTATATTCACTGGCCGTTTTGTCAGTCGAAATGCCCGTACTGCGACTTTAATTCCCACGTAACGGATTTCATCGATCAGAAACGATGGGCAAAGGCTTACGTTAAAGAAATTTCGCGAGCTGCGTCTGAAACTCGTGGCCGCGTTCTAAACTCGGTTTTTTTCGGTGGTGGAACACCAAGCCTGATGGAGCCGGAAACGGTTCACACGATTCTCGACGCTGTACGCAAGCATTGGCCGCTTGCCAATGATCTAGAGATCACTCTCGAAGCTAATCCTGGGTCAATTGAGGCCGGTCGATTTGCAGGTTATGCCGAAGCGGGCGTCAATCGAGTCTCAATGGGGTTTCAGGCTCTGAATGATCGCGACCTGAAAAGGCTGGGGCGGCTGCATTCGGTCGAAGAAGGTAGGCAAGCCTTTGATATTGCAAGAAAACATTTTGATCGCGTTAGCTTTGACCTGATCTATGCGCGCCAAGAACAGACGCTTGCAGATTGGCGGGGTGAGCTGGCCGAAGCGCTCTCAATGGCCGTCGATCACCTTTCGCTTTATCAGCTAACTATCGAAGAAGGCACAGCTTTTGGTGATCGCTACAAAGCGGGTAGGCTAAGGGGGCTGCCAGAAGACGACAGCGCGGCAGACATGTATTTGGCCACGCAAGACATTTGTGGCGAGGCGGGCCTGCTTGCGTACGAAGTGTCTAATCACGCCCAACCCGGACAAGAAAGCCGTCATAATCTTATCTACTGGCGTTATGGCGACTACGTCGGAATCGGTCCCGGCGCCCACGGGCGGATAACTTTGGGTGACCAACGGTTTGCTACTGAAACTCATTTGTCGCCAGGCCTTTGGTTGGCGGCGGCCGAGCGCACAATGGGCGAAAACCAGCGTGAGGCCCTGTCGAGCATTGATCAATCGGTTGAGTACTTAATGATGAGTTTACGCTTGTCTGAAGGCAGCAATATTGAGCGTTATCAAAGTCTTAGCGGAATACCGCTGCCCGATACCACCCTCTCGTCGCTACAAGAGCTTGGCCTTATTGAGCTAAACGGCGAAAGCTTGCGGGCTACCAAACGGGGCCGCCCAGTTCTAAATGGAATTTTGAGAGAACTTCTAGCCTGACTGGGGTTTCGTCAAAACCATACAAAGATCGTCAAGTTGGTCGAGGCTACTATAGTTGATCGTTATCGACCCTGATGCCGCCCCGGATGGATGGTTTAGCTGAACCTTCATACCCAATGCTGCCGACAGATCGCCCTCAAGTGCAACCGTATCAGCGTCTCGTGCCATAGGCGACTTGGCAGTCTTGGGCTTGGGTGCTGCTTCTTTGCCCTCATTCTTTACGAGCATCTCGGTCTGACGCACTGATAATCCGCCGGCAATGACCTTCTTAGCCAAATCCTCGGGCTTTGAAGCCGTGATAAGCGCCCGGGCGTGCCCAGCAGACAGCTTACCGTCGCGCAAAAAGGTCTGAACGCCGTCTGGCAGACTTAATAGTCGAAGAAGGTTCGCTATATGGCTTCGGCTTTTACCCAAAGCTTCGGCCATTTTCTCTTGGGTATGGCCGAATTTGTCCATCAGCTGACGATATCCAAGCGCTTCCTCGATCGCATTCAAATCCGCCCGCTGAATGTTCTCAATGATCGCTATCTCAAGCACCTCCGCACCATCCAATTCTCGAACAACAATCGGAAGCTCGTGTAGCTGTGCTTGCTGTGCCGCACGCCAGCGGCGCTCTCCTGCGACAATTTGGAACTTTTCACCGACGGGTCTAACGATAAGCGGCTGGATAACCCCTTTTTCTCGAATAGAGTTTGCAAGATCTCGAAGGTCATCGTCAGCAAAAGTTTGCCGAGGCTGATCTGGGTTAGGTATGATTTTTTCAATCGGTGCACTTTGGTCGAGGCGCTTCGCGGTCTCGCCTTTGGCCTCGACTGCCTCAACTGGTGCTTCTGCTACATCCGCCATCAATGCAGACAAGCCGCGCCCCAAACCCTTTTTCTTAGCCATAATTTGTCTTTCTATCCTTTTAGCGCAGGACCAGAGTGGCGTTTACGCATCTCTTTTGCGAGTTCACGATAAGCCATCGCGCCTTTTGAATTACTATCATAGGCCAATACCGGCTGCGCAAAAGACGGCGCCTCAGAAACGCGGACGTTTCTTGGTATTCGCGTGTCAAAAACCAACTCGCCCAAATGTTCGCGCGCGTCTTCATCGACCATTTGAGACAAATTATTTCGCTGGTCATACATCGTCAAAACCACACCTTCGATCCGAAGATCTGGGTTCGCTGTTTGCCGGACCTCTCGAATTGTCAGCATCAACTGCGACAGCCCTTCCAACGCAAAAAACTCGCTTTGCAGGGGGACAAGAACTGAATCTGATGCCACCATTGCGTTAACCGTCAACAAGCTGAGCGACGGCGGGCAATCAATCAAAATGTAATCAAACCCCTTGTTGATCATCGAGGCTGAGCGAAGCGACGTTTTTAGTAACGATGAGCGGTTGTCATTGTTGAAAAGCTCCATGTCTGCTGAGCTTAGATCGGTGGTCGCTGGAATTATTGATAGATTGCTTGTGCCGGTATTTTGAATCGCTTCGTCCAGGTTAATTTCATCGACGAGAAGATCATAGGTTGTGATTTTACGAGATGTTCCAGATACACCAAGCCCTGTTGACGCATTTCCCTGCGGATCAAGGTCGATCACCAGTACCTTGAGGTCAGTTTCAGCCAGTGCGGCAGCAAGGTTGATGGTTGTCGTCGTCTTTCCGACGCCGCCCTTTTGATTGGCGATTGAAATAATACGCGGTTTCTTCGTGTTTACGTCAGACACGGTTAAGACTTTCAATTTTTAGAATGATCGCATTTGGATCTGTTATACTTTTATGCGTCGTGCAGCTGAAAGACCACGATTCTTCAGCTTGAGTAAGTTCTTTTTGCCAGGCTGAGCCTTTTGAAAGCAGTAATGTGCTTTCGCCGTGCGTATGTGGGAGTGAAAGTTCGAACAGGCTTGATAGATCGGCTAACGCGCGCGCGGAAATGATATCTGAATTTAGATCCGGGATTGCCTCAACCCTTCCGGCGATAACGTCACCGGTGACTCCTGTCTCGCGAAAAACTGTCCGCAGGAATGCCGTCTTGCGCTGGTCGCTCTCGACCAAGGTTATGCGGCCTTCAGGATTTAATTCCATTGCCAATATGGCGATGACCGCTCCGGGGAACCCTCCCCCGCTTCCGAAATCCGCCCAAGTTAACCAGCCCTTAGGGGCATGCCCATAGACTTGAACAGAATCCATAAAGTGTCGATCCCACGCATCATCAATTGAGGATTTGGATACAAGGTTGATTGCTGGATTCCATTTCCTCAAAAGCTCCAAATACAATTCGAGCCGCTCAATTGTTTCACGTGAAACATCAAGTCCAATCGTTTTTTGGCTCATACGACTGCCCGCCGCTTCGTTGACTGGCGTAATTTAGCCAATATCAGCGTCAGGGCAGCAGGCGTCATGCCGTCAATGCGGCCAGCTTGGCCCAGCGTTTCAGGGCGCACCATTTCAAGCTTACTCTTTAATTCATTGGAAAGGCCGTCAAGTTTTGTGAACTCAAAATTTGGTGGAATTTCATGTCCCTCGTCACGTTGCATTGCCTCTACGTCTCGCTTTTGTCGTTCAATATAGTTGGCGTATAGGGCGTCTCGTGTGATTTGTTCGCGTGTTTCTTTGTCAACGTCAACAAGCTGTTCGTCCAAAGAAATAAGGGTATCAAAGTCAAAATCAGGGAAAGCCAGCAGATCTAGGCCAGTTCGCCTTGATCCGTCTTGGGTTACGGAATGGCCAGCCGCTTTAAGTTCGGTCGGCGTGTAGGTTTTTGCAAGCAATCTATCTTTCGCAGATTCAATCCGTTTCATTTTAGCTTCAAAAACCTCTTTACGCTCACGACCAACGCAACCGAGAGATATCCCCATGGGCGTAAGTCGCTGATCAGCGTTGTCAGCTCGAAGGGCCAGTCTGAACTCTGCTCGCGAAGTAAACATTCGATATGGTTCGGTAACCCCGCGAGTTACCAAGTCATCAATCATGACGCCGATGTAGCTATTCGTACGGCTAAAAGTAATTTGATCTCTGCCCAGCGAAGCCAGCGCAGCGTTTAGGCCTGCCACCAATCCCTGAGCCGCAGCCTCCTCATAACCGGTCGTTCCATTAATTTGGCCAGCAAAATAAAGGCCTGGAACGGTTTTAACCTCAAGGGAGCGCCTCAATGACCGCGGATCAACGTAGTCATATTCGATCGCGTAACCCGGTTGAAGAATGACAGCGTCTTCAAGCCCAAGTATTGAATGAACATATTCTTCCTGCACACCCACTGGAAGCGATGTTGAGATTCCATTTGGATAGACTGTGTAATCGTCAGCACCTTCGGGCTCTAAGAAGATTTGATGCGATGTTTTATCAGAAAATCGAACAATCTTGTCTTCAATAGACGGACAATATCTAGGACCCACTCCATCAATGTGGCCACCATACATTGCCGATTGCGCCAGATTATCCTGGATAATCTTGTGCGTCCGTTCATTCGTATGGGTAATACCGCACGTCACTTGGGCAGCAGATACCCCCTTAGAAAGGAATGAAAACAAGACCGGCTCTTCGTCACCGGGCTGCTCGTCCAACAGGTTCCAATTTATCGTTCTGCCATCTAGCCTTGGGGGTGTTCCTGTTTTTAGTCGGCCAAGTGGTAAGCCAAATTGGTCAATTCGTTCAG
>Ga0233426_10004502_pt1 | contig 10451 bp, 8 predicted proteins | sample SI_118_April2016_6_FD_179875 | JGI IMG/M metagenome (GOLD analysis project Ga0233426, IMG submission 179875) | Seawater microbial communities from Saanich Inlet, British Columbia, Canada - SI_118_April2016_10_MG | ecosystem: Environmental > Aquatic > Marine > Inlet | place: Canada: British... | reverse complement strand
CGTCTGCGACGACAAGCAGCCCATCGGGCTTATTCGCGTCCTAGATTTATTACGCATCGGCACAGCATAAGCCTGCACAACCCCCGAGGGAGCCACCATCATGCTAAGCACGATTACCAAAACCACCCTATTGGCCGCACTGTTAAGCAGCGCGCAATTGCCCGCACAAGCCCAAAACGAGGGCGTCGACGAAGTGGTGGTTACCACCACGCGCACGTCTAGCTTGCGGTTAGACAATCCGGGCAATATCGCCACGATAGACCCATCCGAAAGCCTCTCGCTGTTTCCCGTTGAATTGCTCAACACAGCGCCCGGCGTGCATATCCATCGCGGCAGTGGCCAAGAGCACCTCACCGCCATTCGCTCGCCAGTCTTGGTGGGCGGGGCCGGCGCGGGCTCGTTTCTCTATTTAGAAGATGGCATTCCCATGCGCGCGCCCGGCTTTGCCAATGTCAATGCCCTGATGGACGCGCATCCGCAAAACGACGGCAGTGTGGAAATTGTGCGGGGCCCCGGCTCGGCTCTCTATGGCTCTAACGCCGTGCATGGTCTGATCAATTTCATCGCCGCGCCGCTCGACGAAGCGGCCCGCTCTATCGATGTGGCGGCGGGCTCTTATGGCCGCCATACGCTGGGGCTAGTGTCGTCGCAACAGCATGAAAGTTTCATCTCTCGCGTGACCCTCGACCTCAATGGCGAGGAAGATGGCTACCGCGATGAGCAAAGTTTCGCGCAGCAAAAAGCGCGCGTCGAAAGTGCATGGGAAAGCGAGGGAACCGACTATCGCTTCTCGCTATCGGCCATGAACCTTAATCAAGAAACCGCTGGCTATATCAAAGCGAAGGATGATTTAGACGACCCTACGAATATTAGCGATGTCGCGGCGCTACCAGCCGCTTGTCAGGCGGTAAATGGCCCCGCTTATGACAACGAGGCTTGTGCTAAATCCAATCCAAATCCCGAAGCTTATCGCGACGCGGAGGCTTATCGCACTCACTTGCGCATTACCCGCAAGCTAGACGATGGCGCAACGCTAACGCTTACACCTTATGCGCGTAGCAATGACATGAGTTTCATCATGCATTTTCTGCCTGGCCAAGCGATTGAAGAAAACAGCCATACAAGTGTTGGCTTGCAAACAGCCTATGCTCGCACCGCTTCTGGCGTTAGCTATGTAGCAGGCATCGACCTTGAACTTACGCAAGGGGAATTGAGCGAAGTTCAACCGGGGCCAAATGTATTTGGAACCAAATACTCTCAAGGCACGCATTATGATTTCGAAGTCGATGCGCAAGTCATCGCGCCATATTTTCACGCGGTTTGGGCTTTGGGCGATAAAACCAAACTTACCACAGGCCTGCGTCTAGAGCTTACCGATTACGATTACACCAACAATGCGACGGACAGCGACAATACAGACACCGGCGTGACGGGCGACTTTTTATTCCGCTCAGCCAGCCGCTCGGATGATTTCTCGGACATCTCGCCGAAAATTGGTCTGGTTCATGAGCTAGCCGACAATCGTCGTGTATTCGCCAATCTTGCGCGCGCCACTCGTGCGCCACAAGTCACCGACTTATATCGCATTCGAGATAGTCTAGAGAGAACCAGTACGAACCCAATTTTGCATGATAATGATGGTCTTAACCCTGACGTCAGTGGCATCGATTCAGAAATCCTAGATAGTTTAGAGTTTGGCTATCGTGCCATCTATCCGTCCGCTTCTTATGAGTTGACCGCATTCTTTATGCAAAAAGATAATTATCACTTTCGGGACTCAGGCGATAATTACGTAGTTGATGGCGAGACAGAACATAGCGGCGTAGAACTCAGCATGAATTGGTTGTTGGCCGACAATATGGAACTGCAAACAAACCTCACATTCGCCAAACACGAATATGCTTTCAATAATAATCCAAGCAATGGACAAAATGCGGAAGAGATAAAAGACGGCAATACCATCGACGGCGCGCCCGAAATTTTGGGCCATACCAAGCTGACTTATACCGCCAATGCCCGTCTCGACGCCTCTGTGACATGGGAACATGTCGGCGAATATTTCATGGATGCCTCTAACTCAGCCGAGTATGAAGGCCATGACCTCTTCGGTTTGGGCATCGACTATATGGTGTCAGGCGATAGCGCTTTGAGCCTTCGCGTCGATAATCTACTCGACGAGGGCTATGCCAAACGCGCCGACAAATGGTTTGGCGACAATCGCTATTTCCCCGGCGAAGGCCGCCGTTTGATGGTGCGCTTTACCCGCGACTACTAAGTCGCGCTAGCTGGGCAGACCAATGGGGCAGGCAACGCCTGTCCCGCCCATGCCGCAATAGCCATTGGGGTTTTTGCCCAAATATTGCTGATGGTAATCCTCGGCATAATAAAACGCCGGCGCCTCGACAACCTCGCTCGTAATGGCGCCATATCCGGCTTGGGTTAGCCCCGTTTGAAAGCGCTCGCGGCTGGCCTCTACCGCCGCTTTTTGTGCGGCGGAGGTGCAATAGACACCCGAGCGATATTGCGTGCCGACATCATTGCCTTGGCGCATGCCTTGGGTCGGGTCGTGGTTTTCCCAGAACACTTGCAAGACGCCCTCTAGCGAAATTTGCGCGGGGTCGAACACCACTTGCACCACTTCATTATGGCCGGTCTGGCCGCTGCAAACTTCTTCATAGCTCGGGTTGGGGGTAAAGCCGCCAGCGTAGCCGACTTGCGTGGAATAGACGCCTGCCGCATTCCAAAACTTACGCTCGGCGCCCCAAAAGCAGCCCATGCCCACAATAATAACTTCCATAGCCTCCGGCCAAGGCGCCACCATGGGCGTGCCGAGAATGAAATGATTTTCTGGCACCAGCATGGCCATATCGCGCCCGGGCAAGCTTTGCGCGGGGTCAATCATTTCGGTTTTCTTTCCAAGTCCAAACATGCGTGTCTCCTTTGGTTAAGCGGCTGCGGTCAGCGTTGAAATAGGGCCCTCGCGGCTGCCAGCCAGCAATTGGCGCAGCCATGCATTGTCGTCGGTCTCGGCCGCTTTGGTCGAGCCATGCCAGCGCAATTGGCCTTCGTGCATCACGCCGATCTCGTCGTAAGCCTCGGTAATGCCTACCATATTGCTGGTGACGGATATCACACAGGCGCCGCTTTCGCGCGCCAAAGCGCTAATCATATCATCCACGCGCGCCGATAAAATAGGGTCGAGACCCGCCGTCGGATTATCCAACAGCAAAATGTCGGGCTTCGTGGCAATGGCGCGCGCAAAGCCGACGCGCTTTTGCATACCGCCCGATAAATCAGCGGGAAATAAATCAGCATTGGCGGCCGGCAGGCCCACGCGCGGCAAAAGCGCTTCGGCTTCGGCGCGCGCTTCGTCGCGCGCCATGCCATTGGCAATCAAGCGAAAGGCGATGTTTTCCCATACCGGCAGACTGTCGAACAAAGCGTTTTGCTGAAACAACATGCCAATGCGATCGTTCAAAGCGGCGGGCCGCTCATCCGAGATGCCCACGGCCTCGCCATCGATTGAAATCGCGCCGCCATCGGCGCCATATAGCCCAACCAAACATTTCAGCAAAACCGATTTTCCGGCCGCCGTAGGGCCAATCAAAGCCAGCGACCGCCCGGCCTCTAGCGAAAGGCTGACGCCATCCAAGGCTTTCAGCGCACCAAAGCTTTTGCTGACTTTGTCTATTTTTATGCGGCTCATCTGGTTTCCTTTCGCAAGCGACGGCTTACAGAGTTGGCATTAAATAACGCGCGTCACCCACAGCCATGACATCAAACTCAACCCCGAAGATAGGCGCAAGTTGGCTCGGCGTAAAGACATCGCGCGGCGCGCCTTTTGCCCTCACCACGCCGTTTTGCAAAACCAGCACATGGTCGCAAAACGCCTGCGCCAAATTTAAATCATGCATCACCACGCCAACGCCAGCGCCCTCATCGGCGGCGCCGCGCAATAGATGCATCAGCCCCATGGCGCCCGCCGCATCCAGCGATTGGGTCGGCTCATCGAGCAATAAAAGCGGCGCGTTGGCGACCAGCAGGCGCGCCATAAACACCCGCGACTGCTCGCCGCCCGACAGCGTATCAATGGAGCGGTCGCTAAATTGCGTTGCCTCGCAGCGCGCCAAAGCCGCCGCCACCAATCCATCGTCGCGAAACCCATGGGGCAAAAGCCCCAGCGCAACCACATCGCGACACAACAACGGCCAAGCTATGTTTTGAAATTGCGGCATATAAGCCAAATGGCGCGCCCGCGTTTTCGGGTCTTTCCAATCGCACCCTTCCAAATGAATAGACCCCGCACTCAAAGGCACCAACCCCGCAGCGGCGCGCAGCAAAGTGGTTTTGCCAGCCCCGTTCGGCCCCACAATGGCGGTGATATGACCCGCTTCAAAGCGGCAGCTGATGTCGTGCAAAATCGATTTTTGCGCGCTAGTTTCCGGCGTCAAAGCCGAGATATTTTTCAGCTCAAGCATAGCGCACCCATCCGCTGCCATGGTTGGCGGGCGCGAAAACTTGCGGGTGTAAAATCTCAGCGACAATTTGTGCCGATTGCAATAATCGCGGCCCTGGCCGATTGAAAAAATGATTGCCATTGACCAAATAGACATCGCCTGAACGCACGGCTCGCAAATTTTGATAGGCGGGCAAATCAACCAAAGCGGCCATTTCTTGGCGCGCCCGCTCGATGGAAAATCCGCAAGGGCCGACCAGAATAACCTGCGGGTCGGCTTCGGCGACTTCCGCCCAGCTGACCACGGGCGAATGCGCGCCCTCTTGCCCCAAAACCACCTCGCCGCCAGCGGCCGCAATCGTCTCGGGCATCCAGTTTCCGGCGCCCATCAACGGCGCCGTCCATTCCATGAAAAACACCCGTCGAGAGGGCAAGGCGGCGGTTTGCGCGCGCAAGTTAGAAAACCCATCGGCCAGTTGCGCATTGAGCGCCGCGCCCGCCGCCTCGACGCCAAGGCTTTGCGCCACAAGGGTTATATCTTTGGCGATATCGGCCAGACACATGGGCTCGAGTGACACCAATTCGGGGGCGGCCTGCGGGCTTGTCCAATCGCGCAAAGCTTGGGCGACTTCCTTAAGGCTGACGGCGCATAATTCGCATTGCGATTGGGTGATGACAAAATCGGGTGCGAGACGCTGGATGGCCTCGGCATCGAGTTGATAGACCGACAGGCCATCTTGCACGAGCGCGCGCACATCGCGGTCGATGGTGGTAGCATTGGCTTGCGGGTTCATTTTGGGGGCGGTGAGAACGGGCAGCGGCTCGACACGGCTTGGCCAGTCGCATTCATGCGAGCGCGCGACCAAATGATCAGCCATGCCCAGCGCGGCCACAATTTCGGTCGCGCTGGGCAAAAGGCTGACAATTTTCATGTTCTTATCCATGAAAAAACCATGTCATATTTTTATGGCAACTTCTAGGCAGGCCTAGAAGCTGGCGGTGAGGCTCATATAAAAAGCTCGCCCTGGCGTGCCAAAACCAAACACCGTTTCATATTGGTCATCTAAGGCATTTTCGACGCGCGCCGAGAGCTTCGCCGTTTCGCTTAACTGATAGGCAGCCGATAAATTGAGCAAAGCATAATCATCTAAGTCGACTTGTTGATAGGTTGCGAAATTCGTGTCGATGATTTTGCGAACCACCTGAACATTCATATTGCCTGACAAACGCTCGGAGATACGGTGCGAAAGATTTGCGTTCAATGTTTCTTCGGGACGGCGAATATCGCGTGCGCCCGTTTCTGTTTCTGCATCTAGTTTCGTGAAATTACCGCTCAAGACCGTCTGCTCGAAAATCTCCATGCGCCCGCGCAACTCATACCCTGAGGACACACTATCACCGTCCGACTGTTCATATTTACCGCATTGTGTCGCTTCGTATTCAAGATTTGAATTCGTGGCCAGACAGGCGTCGCCAGCCTGAGGCGTCACATTGCCATATTTGATAAAATCGCTGACCGTAATTTTGAACGAGGCCAATTCCAAATAGCTGTTTTGCGTGGGCTGAAAGATGACCGCCAAATCATGTCCTTGGCTTTCTTCTGGTTGCAATTGAATGTTACCGCAAAGCCCCTCTGCACAATAGTCGCTCAAGCCATAGGTTTCATATAGGCTTGGGGCGCGAAAGCCTGTGCCGATACTGGCCCGAAACCCAAAGCGGTCAAACATCTGCTTGGCAGCAAATCGGCTGGTATCAAATTTTCCAAAGGCTTTGCTGTCATCTTGACGAACCGCGAATGAGGCGCTTCGGCCTTGGCCATCACTATATTGCAGAAGCGCGAGCAAGGCATCGGTCTCGGTCTCATGGGTCGCGTCCGAGGTTTCATAGGTTTCCGTCTCACTCTCCACCCCTATCAACAGATCGATTGTGTCAGAAAATCCTAAAACCCCTCTGTACCCCAGGTTATCGCGCGACCCTTTGGTGGTTGAAGTCGAAAACGTATAGGCCGAGCTGATATCCTCTGTTTGACCCAGCGACACTTTATGTTGCCAATCACCTGCCGAATAATCCAACGACATGCGTCCGCCGATTGACTCAAAATCAGTATAATGGGTTAAACTATCTGAAGGGGGGGGGAAAGCATCTGTGTCGACTTCACTGCTAACCGAACGCAGTGCCACGTCGACCGATATCTGTTCCGAAAAATCAACGACAAAACGGGCGCGCCCCGTCAGACTTTCGTAGCCATCTTTTTCCACATTGCCATCTTTTTCATTTGCCGCCGAAATGCCATCTCTATCGGTTTGTTGAACGAATAGGCCATACCCAAGTCCATAGCCAAGCGGGTTCGCCTCGCCTTGGCTTGAGAGGGAGACGATATTGGTGCCAAAGGAACCTATGTCGACGGCGGCTGTGGTTTTTGTTTCGCCGCCATAAGCGGTGAATAAATTGATGGCACCGCCAATGGCTTCACTGCCATAAAGCACACCTTGCGTGCCGCGTAAAACTTCCACAGTGTCGAGCCCATGGGTTGGCAAATTAGCCCAAGAGGCTTGCTGGCTCGCGGGGTCATTGATTTGCACGCCATCTACATAGACGCCGCTATATTTACCCGTCATGCCGCGCAAAAACACATTGGAAGTCGAACCCGCCCCACCAGAGGCATAACTGTTCACACCCGCCAATGTCTTCAGCGCATCCTGCAAATAAATCACTTGTTGGTTTTCCAAGTCTTCTGCCGTCAGGACATCCACCGAAGCCCCAATTTGCGCCGCAGGCGTGGGAATGCCCGTGGCCGAGACGATAATTTCATCGACCTCTTGAGCCAAAGCAGGCGCCATCAGGCTGGCACTCAAGCACAGACCCGCTAGCGCAGATAATTGAATATTTTTCATGTTGTTTCTCCAAACAGACGAAAGGACCCGCGAAGCTTTAGCGCTGCGCGAGGTAGGCACTTTGTCGTCTGTAACGGAAACCCCGTCTCGGTCTGGTGCATCCCGCCCATCCGAAAAACGACCGATCAAGGCAGGTTTCCTGGCTCGCGGGTTTTTGCCTCAGGCCGCCTTCCCCAATTCATGAGTGGCATAATGGCCGTCGGCTATCCGCTGACAGTTGCGGGAGCAGCTATCGACTTGGGCAAAATTGCGCCCGCACGATATTCCCTTTTAACCCCATTGCTGAGGCACCTTGTTCGTGAAAAAACTCTAGCCTGAATTTAATGACGCATCAAGCGTCACTCATCAAAGCGCCCGGGCGACGCAGCAGTAGCAGCAAAAGCGGCACGCCAAAAAACGCCGTCAACACGCCAAGCTTTAACTCCGTGCCGGTCGGAATAGCGCGCACGGCGGTATCGGCCAGCACCAATAAAATCGCGCCCAGCAAAGCCGAGGGCAAGAGACTGCGCGACGGCATATGACCACAATAGGGGCGCACCAAATGCGGCGCCACCAACCCGACAAACCCAATGACCCCGGTCACGGAAACCACAGCCCCGATTGCCAAAGCCAGCCCCACGGCAATGCGTGCGCGCAAGTTTCTCATGGCCAGCCCCAAGGTTTGCGCCACTTCTTCGCCCAACGCCAAAGCGTTCAGACTGCGCGCCGTCGAGGCCATTAAAAGACACCCAAGCACCGCCCCGGGCAAAGCCATATGCACATGCAACCAAGAGCGATTTTCCACCGCGCCCAAAAGCCAGAAAGCAATTTCCAAAGCGGCAAAATAATTCGGGCTTAAATTTAACGCCAAAGCAATGCCCGCTCCGGCAAAAGCCGAGACCGCAAATCCGGCCAAGATTAAGCGTAAAGAAGACGCACCCTGCCCCGCCACGGCCATCAGCGCTGCCACGGAAACCAAAGCCATAACGGCAGACGCCAAAGGCACCCAATAAGAGACGGTAGAGGCAAGCCCCAAATAAATCGCTATCACCGCGCCCAAAGCTGCGCCATTGCTGGCGCCCAAAATGCCTGGCTCGGCCAGCGGGTTTCTCAAAAACCCTTGGATGGCCGCCCCCGATAGGCCCAAAACAAAGCCAGTCATGGCAGCCAATACAATGCGCGGGGCGCGAATGGTTTCGAATAAAATAATATGAAACTCAGAGCCCTCCCCCGATAGATAAGCCACAAGAGCGGATGGGGAGGTTGCGACATCGCCGATGAGCAAAGATATACTGGCAATCGACATTAAGGCGGCGAGCAACATGAGGTTGAGTTTTGTTGTTTTTATCATGCAGCCAAGCTAACGGCGCGCGCGCGCCAGCGCAACCGCTTATGGACACGCCAAGCACTTCATGGCAAGCATTAGGTATGAAATGGATGCTACCCGTTCTCGTTTTCTTTGCCACGCTGGCGCCAGCGCAAGCTTTGCCCCGCGTGATGAGCCTAAACCTATGCGCGGACGCCTACCTGATGAGCTTTGCCGCCAAAGAGCAAGTGGTGGCACTGACGCCGCAATCTCGCGATACCAGCCTCTCGGCCTTGGCCTTGGCGGCGAAAAACTATCCAATTAGCGACGGGCAAATAGAAAGCATCGTGGCGCTGGCCCCCGATTTGGTGATTGTCTCTAGCTATAGCGACCCGCTGCGCAATCAGTTGATTGAAAAATTGGGCATACCGATTTTGGTGCAAGATGCGGCCAATGGGTTCAACGAAGCGCGCGCCGAGATATTGAGTTTAGGTCGTGCCATCGGGCGTCCTCGCCAGGCGGCGGCTTATGTAAAAAGGCTCGACGCGCAATTGGCCGCTTTGAAACCGGTTTCGCATCGCCCGCGCATCTTGCCCTTGCAAAGGCGCAATCTCACCGTTGGCAATGGACATATTTTAGATGAGATTATCGCCATGGCGGGCGGGCATAATATGGGACGCAGCCTGAGTGCCGCCCCCATGGGACGCGTGAGCCTCGAGACCGCACTAGCCAGCGACGCGGGCTATATACTGGTCAATGAGCGCGCCGATAGGTTTCGCGGGCCCGATAGTCGCGGCATGGAATTTTTGACCCACCCTGCCTTGGCCCGCCAATTTGGTGCCGAAAAGCGCCTATGGGTAAATAATAATTTGCTGGTCTGTGCGGGCGCCACCACGCCCTTGGCCGTCGAGGCGCTGCTGCATCAAATCGGTCAGTCCAAAAATTAGACCTCCAGCTTTGTCGACTAGAGACCCAAGCCATTTCGTATGGCGGCTATGGGCCCGCGCAGCAGATATAGCGGCAGAGGCATAGCGGCATTTTCAATAGTAATCGATTGCAATTCTGCCGGCGCCAGACCATCGGGCGCGCCAACCAAACGAGCCCGAATGTTCCGATCGGCAAATAACCCCGCCAACCATGGCGTGATGTGTTCGACTTCTAATTCATAATCAATGCCATTGACCCGCGTCTTCAACCGCGAGCCAGGCCGCAAAGCCATGGCGCCTTGGGGCGGAATTTGCAGATCAATTTGTGCCGGCGCCCGTGGCACCGTGCTGGGAGAGCCTCCCGATTGCGCCCCAGCTTGCGAAGCGGCGGAAACGGCAAGGCGGGCGGGCACGTCGACGTTTACCGGAATCGGAATGAAAAAGCTTGCCCCCAAAAGCGACAAGAAAACGAGCGTCGTCGCCAGTTTGACAAAGCCGCGTCGCGCCCCTTTTCGGCCATGCACGCCCGCTTCTAGCGCGTCGACTGTATAGGCTGCGGCCTCGGCCAATTGGTCGAGCATGATACGAACCGGATCTGACCAAGGTGCTGCGCGCAGCAAAACAATGCCGCCGCGCAAGTTTCCATCTTCACGGCGCAAGGGAACATAGAGACCCTTTTTAGGCAGGTTGCCTGGCCAAGGGGTTTTCAGCTCAGCCGTCTCGAGCAAGGCCGGCGTCAGCTGCAAATTACTAAAAGCAGACGTAGTGAGCCATTGGCCGAGCTGATTGCCCCAATTCAAAATCGGCTTGGTGTCTTTACTACGCAAAACGCCTGAGATGGTGACATCATAAATTTTACCCCGCGGGCTGCAGGTCCAAAACACCGCGCA
>Ga0233426_10004501_pt1 | contig 10452 bp, 11 predicted proteins | sample SI_118_April2016_6_FD_179875 | JGI IMG/M metagenome (GOLD analysis project Ga0233426, IMG submission 179875) | Seawater microbial communities from Saanich Inlet, British Columbia, Canada - SI_118_April2016_10_MG | ecosystem: Environmental > Aquatic > Marine > Inlet | place: Canada: British... | reverse complement strand
CTATTTCTATATCATCTCTTAAAATTAATGAACATTTAATCATCACTATTTGATCTTTATATACTACTATCAAATCATAATAATAATATATAAATGATAATATTAAACTAATAAATGCATAGTTTAATATACCAAATATAAATATGAAAAAAACTATATTTAAATATTCTATATCAGGATATAGTCATCATAATTTTATTGAGGTCCAATAAATAAAACATGCAACCGTTAATAGAAAAAAGAATTTCATAACTCTTATTATAGGTAGTATAGCATGCCTTCTCATTACTGTGTATCAGTGAATACTTGTATAATGTGCCATAGTAAAATTTTAAATTATAAAATCATCACTATTAGGGATCATGAAAATATTGCTAACAAAACAAATAAAACTGATACTACTCTCATAACAGTCTTATAATTTTTTTTCAAACATACACTTTCAATATGTTTCATATGTCTTTTATTTAACAATTTTAAACGTTTATTCACAAAATAGTAAAATATGAATAATAATATTAAATATAAAATAAGGATTATAAATTTCATAAATAAAGAGTTATGTAATATTATAATTTTAAGTTAATAACTATACTTATATATCGAGTTTAATTTTTTTAATTTGGCTCGTTACTCAGCTTATTATATGAATACAATCTTTTTTTAACCTTAATTTATCCGAAAGAAAATTAATCAATTCTTTATTTGCTTTTCATTTCTTTGGAATTGCTGAAATTTTAACTTTTATTACACCATTAGCCATAATATCAATAAATTCATTATTTTTAGCATTTGGTATTATTTTCACCTGAATAAATCAGTTCTTGTTATTTTCTAAAATATAATCTATAAAATTCATACTATTTCTTTTAAAAATCGTTTTTTAGAGTATACTCTCTAGTATAAAAAAACATAATATTTATCCTCTTATTTGAATTATTTATGATCATTGGAATTGATCTTAGATTTTTAGAAAATAATACTTATTCTCACTTTGCACAAGATTTAGTTAAACAATTAATTCATACTCAAACTGAAATACAGTTTAATATATATACTAAAAATCCTGACCTGTTTGAATTAGATGCATCTAATTTTCATGTAAAATATGTAAATATTGAATGCGGAAGTATAGCAGAACAAACAAAATTTAATACTATACTCAAATGAGATAAAAATACTGTTATGGTATTTTTTGATCATCATAAACCGCTTATCTATAAGTGAGAATATTATACTATTCTTTCAGGATTAAAAGATATTTTTTATCAAAATTTTTCTAATTATTTTAATAAATATAAGTATTTATATTTATTAGAAAAAAACTTAAAAAATTCGAAAAAAATACTTTGTTTAGATGAAAATACAAAAGATGAATTAATTGAAAGATTTAATACTATAGAAGAAAAAATAACTCTTTTAGATTGATTCTTCATTGGAAATGATTTTAAAACAGAAGATAAAGACATTACTCTAGATATACGTTCAAAATTTCAAATTTGAGAAAAATATTTAATATATTCTGGTTGAGATGGTATTGAAAAAAATCTAGATAGACTTATTCATGTATTCCATAGACTCCATAAAGAAGGTTCTCCTCTTGATTTAGTTTTTTTAGGTTGAAAGATTTGAAAAAATATAGATCTCAGACATGCTGTAATAGAAAATGATTTACAAAAAAATATTCACTTTATTGATTCAGTAAAACCTTGAGAAGAAAAATTAATTTATCAACAATCCATAGGTGTAATTTTCCCTAGCCTCTATGAATCATTTCCATTTAGATTATCAAACCCTTTACTATTATCTACTCCTATTCTTTCTAGTAAATTAGCAAATATTGAACATGTTTTTTGATCATCTATTACTTATTTTTCACCAATATCTACTACTAGTATTTTAGAAGCTGTAAAATTATTTATGCAAACTTCAACAAAAGCTAATTATACAAAAATATTAGAAAAAAATAATATAGAAAACACTTCTAAACAGCTTATTGATATTATTCGTTAAATCGAAATTATGACACAATTAACAGGTAGAAATATTGAAATTCTCAAAATTATTGTTGATGAATTTATTGAAACATGAGAAGTGATGGGTAGTAAATTATTATTACAAAAATATGATTTATGAGTGAGTCCTGCAACTGTTCGTGGTGATATGGCTAAATTAGAAGCATTAAAGCTCCTATATCAACCATATAATTCAGCATGAAGACTTCCAACATCAAAATGACTCAGAGCATTTGTAAATTATCTCATGCAAACATCTCCTGATTTTTTTCTCAATGCACAAAATAGTAAAAATTTTCAAGAGGAAACTACAAAAATATCAGATTTTGTACATAAAATAACATTTGAACTTGCTCAAAATACTTGAGAAATCGCTTTTTTCTCTCTCCCTCAAAAACATATACTCGAATATTCTGGAGTATGAAAATTTCTAGAGTCAAATCATAAACGTCTTTGAGACTCTATTTTTTCTATCATAAAAATGTTAGAAGATAGAAATAATTTTCATAAATTTATCGAAGAATTACCAAAATCTTGAACAATGAGTATTTTTATCTGAGAAGAAAATATATTACCGTTCCTTAAAGATTATACTATCATCTTCAAACCAGTCTCTATCGACTGAAAAATAGGTTACATTTGAATTATTTGAAGCCTTAAAATGAATTATAGTTTTAATATAAGTGCAGTGAGATGAATTATATAATAATAAAAAAGAACGAATTATAATTCGTTCTTTTTTATTACATTTCTAAATTTATAATTTTAGTTTTACTATTACCATATTGACCAATATATTCAATATGAATTTGATAATCTATAAGTTCAAAACTTTCTATTTGACGATATTGTGAATCATTAATATCTCAAACATCAAAATTATTTTCAAATAAAACTATGTTTTCTTTTCCATTATTAAGCATAACTTCTGCTACTCAGTATGAATCTCTACTATGTAAAACAAAAGTTCCATATTGATTTACTTCAACTTTACTTACTTTTGTTGAACGATTTAAGTGAATAACATGGTTTGTTTTTAAATTTAGTAGATATGCTTTTCATGACTCATATCCTTGTTCATAAAACATAATAAAATCATTATTTATTGTCTCTGAAACTGATATATTTTCTTGATATTCCTCTTTTAAACATTCTTTTTTCTCTTTATCAGTCAATCTATTCCATACTCCTTGTTTATCTTTATTCCCTTCTTTTTCATAAATTCCCCATACAGGACTACATGCTTCGTCCCAAACAAATGGATTTGTTTCAGATTCATGTTTCCAAGTATAAACAGTTTTTCCTTTATTCGTTAAGTATGTATTATCTATCGTTTGTTCTAATTGTAATGAATATCAAAACTCTTTTACAACTATAGCTACTCTATTAGAAATTTCTTCTGATATTTTTGCCTCTAAGTATTTAAAAACATTGGTAATCTTTTCGCTTTTTCAATCATAAGAAAATTTTTCTAATTTTTTAGAAACAGATTCCAATTTTTTATCAGATGTATTTCAAACTAGCTTATCAATTGCTGTAATATATTTTTGAGTTTGTATATTATTATATAAATAATTTTTTGAAATAATTTTTTGTTTTTGAAAATATGCCTTGGATTTTATAGGAATAATTTTTTGTTCTAAAAATTTAGAAAAATAAGATATTCCTCCATAATATCATCATTTAACATATTCTTTTTTACCATTTTTACTATAAACGAGAAAAGGTATTCATACCTCTGCTTGTTCTAATCCTAATTCTTCTATAATATTTACAAATAACTCTGATTGACCTTGATTACGTACATCAATTTTATTAATTTCAACTTTGCTAGAAATATCATTCTCTTCAATATATTGATCCAATTTTTGACACCAACCACATGTTGGAGAATAGTAATAATCTACTTTCATTTTCTCTGTATCATTATATATAGTCTCAGCATTAACAGCTCATATGATTAATAAACTTAGAATAAAAAACAAAACAGTAGATAGTAATTTTCTCATAATAAAAGATAAAGATTTAATATAACTCTATTATACTAAATCAGAAAGATATCAAAATTTACATTCAAAAAAAGTCCTATACAAATAGCATAAGACTTTTTTAATTGAAAATATTATAAATATTTAGCAGTAACTTCAGTAAGTTTGTCAGCTGATTGAACACCAACTAATTGTTCTACCATTTCACCGTCTTTTAGGACAATAATTGTAGGAATAGACATAACTCTGAATTGACCAGCTAGTTCTGGGTTTTCATCAACGTTTACTTTCCCAACAGTCATTTTACCTTCCATAGTTCCAGCAAATTGATCTAAAATTGGAAGCATTTGTTGACAAGGTCCACACCATTCAGCCCAGAAATCTACTAATACTACACCACTTTTTGAAACTTCTTCGAAGTTATCTTTATTAATTACTAATGTCATTTTTATTATAATTATATATTAATATAGAGAGATTATATTTAGCAAATCAAGTTTTGCAAAACTATATTTCAGAAAATATATCTTTAAATACTTTTATTGCTAATTCTTGATTAATGAAAAAAGGACTTGTTGCTACGGTTATCACTTTTGCTTTTTCTGCAGCATCTAATGTTACTTTTTTCTTTAAGTTATAATCTATAAAATCTAGATCTGGTTGAAAGAAATCTAAATCTAAATTCAATATTACATCAGAACCTAAAGTAGACCTTAAATCCATATATTCTTCGAGATTATAAGTATTTCTTACTTGAATAGTATTTTTTATTAACCCTTCTTTTTCAGCTGGGATTATATAATTCCCAACGTTATAAACTTTATTTGTATAATGAAATACCGTATCTAAATCAAGAGATTCAGGTTTCATTAGATAATTTCAAGGATCACGAGTATCAGCATGTTCATCTATATGAACTAATGTATTATTATCTCAAATAATCCCTTCACTTCTAGCTAAATACCAAAAATAATATGCATGATTATGGTTATCAAAGAGATAAATATCTTTATCTTTCCATTTAATCTTATAAAAATTTTTGAGACCTGTATTTGTTGAAAGTTGATCATCAAAACCAAAATCTTCAAAGACTACTTCTTCTCATAATTCTATATCAGATATTTGAGCATCTATTAATTCTGGTACCCATATTTTTTTATTTTTTCTTTCTTCAAAAGAAAACGCATTATTTCAAACAGGTTCAGTAATATAAAATCAATTATAATGTTTCATATTTTTATTTTTTTTATAATAATTTTTGAGTAGTATAAGTGAAATATTATTATTCTCAATTTAAAAAATTCAAATGCTTAAAAAAGAGATCCCGGAATTTGCATTCAAACTAAATGAAATGTTTCCTGATGCAAAAACTGAATTATATTATAATAATGAGTTTCAATTACTTATTGCAATACTTATGTCTGCTCAAGCCACAGATAAACAAGTAAATATTGTGAATAGAAATTTTTTTGATTTTCTCATTACACCTGAAGATGGTGCAAAAATGGATCTAGATTATATGAAAGAATTTATTAATTCCCTCTCATTCTTTAATAATAAAGCTGCAAATATTAAAAAAACATGTGATATTTTAATATCACAATATAACTCTAAAATTCCTAGAACTCTTGATGAATTAACAGCTCTAGCATGAGTATGAATAAAGACTGCCAAAGTATTCTTGGCTGTTATTGATGACGCTCCCTACATTTGAGTTGATACTCACGTACACAGAGTATTAAATAGACTCTGACTCGTAAATACAAAATCTCCAAACGAGACTGATAAAAAAATTTCAAAAAATTTTACGAAAGAAAATCATGGAATGCTACATAATACATTAGTCTTATTTGGAAGATACCATTGTATAGCTAGAAAACCTAAATGTGATACTTGCCCATTTCAGGAAAAGTGTAAATATTATAAAAAGATATTTCTCAAACAACAAATTGAAGCACAAAAAAAACTGTAATTTTATTACAGTTTTTTTATTATCTAATTGCAGAAATACAATAAGTTGTTCCTCATAAATTTGTTCAAAAATTTGAAGATATAGCATTATATGCAGGTGAATTTGTATTTGCATCATTTGCGACTACTAATTCATCATTCTCTAAATAAAATACTACTTGTCAATTTGTATCTTCTATTGCCATAGTATTATTATTTCCATCTGTATTATACAAATTATTTAAGGTAAAGTTTTTATTTCACCATTTTGCAGAGAGATAAACAGAAGAAAATTCTGTTCCTTCTTTATGACTTTTTCTTAGATTTACTTGTTCAGTTCATAAATAATCATAAATAATAAATGGTGTTTCATATGATTTATGTTCTACTTGATCTGAAAAACATTGTAAATAAATGTCTCTATTTGTTTCATCTGACCATATAGTTGATAATCTCCCTCTTGTAGCTACATTAACATTTTTGTTTGTTATATACTCATTTGGGCTCGTTTCTGAAAATAAATTTTCAGTTCATGTATCTGCTAACATAGTTACAATCGTCCACCCTCCTCAATCTGTATCCATATCACAATATACTTGAATTGTAATACCATCTCAATCTGGATCAATTCCATATAAACCACTTGGAAGTGATCATTTCATATCTTTCAGTCTTTTACAATCATATTTTGTAGAAATACTTCTTAGTCATCCACCTGATCAAGTATATATCTCTGAATTAGATAAATAAGCTTGAAACTCATTTGATCCTACATCTATAATATCTATATATCATTGACTTAGAATATCTGTATTTTCTTGTATTGGACTATTTACATCATCTATAATTACTCCTATTTTTCTTCATTCTACAAATGGTATTCTATTTTCATAAGATGCATGTGCTTTATCTGAAAAAACTAATCCTTCTAAACCATTTTCTTCTTCTAAAAATGTCATTAAAGCAAAACTTTTTCTTTCTTTATTTACTGTATAAGTAAATAGTTGTCCATCTTTTGGATCAATTCACTCAGCTGAATATTCTATTTTACTTCTGATGTTTTCTCAAGCATATCCTTGATATCAAATTACTTTTGATCATTGTCTGATTTCTACTTTATCATCTGGCATTGGTAATTGAGAACTAGCTTGATAGAGAGTAAGTCCATCACTAATATTTTTTAATTGAGATACACGGTTAGTATCTCTCACTCATTCTAAATATCCACTAAATGCTACAAATCACACTGTAGATAAAATAGACAATATTGTAACTACAACTATTAGCTCAACCAATGTAAATGCTTTTTTCTTAATCATGCCTTGTTTTTATAATTTAACTTCATGAAATATTACTCTATTTTAAGCTATTTCAAAGTATTTTCTCTTGACACTTAAAATAATGAAATCATAAATTATTTTATATATTGACATTTTAATTAAATTACTTAAAATAATTAAACTAAATATTATTAAATAATAGCCTTTCTCCTATGTTTAAGAATGCACTTAAAAATCTATCCTCTGGTATTTCAAATATCTCATCATCAATTAGTAATAAATTTACTGATGTTTTTTCAAAAACAAAAAATAATGTAAACAATATTATTTCAACAGAAACTCCTGCTGCAAATGATAATATTTTCAATGAAAAAACTTCAGAAGCTGTAAATAATGTAAATAAATCAACAAATAATATTATTAATTTTGATGAAGAAATAAATTACAAAGTACTTTGAGATTTTTCTGGTATCAAAATATTAACATTGAAGGGTCAAAAAATCAAACTTGTATTTGAAGAAGGTAAAATTAAAAAAGCATTAAAAGATGTGAAATGAAAATACATTCATCTCAATGCAAAAGCTATTAGACAATTAACTCAAATATTACAAAAAAAATCAACAGACGTTAATAGAGTTAGTTATAATACAAAAAGAAATACAAAAACTACTAGCACAGTATCAGAAACAAATCATTCAAGTATCAAAAGTCCTAAGTTAAATGGTTCGAAAAAACATAATGATGCTATCCTTGCAAAACAAAAAAGAGAAAAAATTCAAGCTGAAAAAATCAAACAAGAACAATATAGAATGGAAAAAGAATCTCATATGCAACAAGATTATAAAATTCTATTTAGATATCAATCTACGTTATCAAAATGTAATACTCAATGAGATATGGTTAATGGTTCTCAAAATATAGCAGAAGTTGTTTTAAAAACACTTGCAGCAAGAAAAGGTATTACATTAAATAACTTTCAAAAATTTTCAAATAATCAGAAGAATTTTCAAGTACTAAAAAAAGTACTTTCAGATTATCTCACTATTGATTCTAGTTATTCAGCAATTTGAAAATCAAATCGTGATGCTTTATTTAATATTTTTATGAATGCGAGTGAAATTTATAGCACATATTTATACAAAAAAAATAAATCTTCTTCAAATAAGAAAAAACCTGGTCCAAATATTTTTGACCATCAATCTAACAATCATACAACATCAGATAAAAATAATAAATCCTCAGCTGACGAAAAAGCTGCTTGGGTAAAAAAACATTATCCTAATGAAGAAGCTGCTTAATTCTCCTTTTGACTTTTTTCATAAAAAAGTATAATTATTATCACATATAATAAAAATTATTCACATATCATGAATATGCATCAACATCAATTTTCAGATTCAAATACTTCAAATATTAATAATATTTGAAGTATTTCTGAGTGAATTGATCAAGTGAAAAAGATTAAATTAACACAAAATTTTAAAAACTATATATCAAAAAATTATGTTTTTGGTAATTTAGTACCTAAAACATATATAGATAGTTCTTGAAAACTACTTTATATATTTACAAATTTTTATACAAAAAAAATAGAAAAAGCTTTTAAAATAAAAAATTCTAAGCAGTGAATTGAAGCTGTAAATGTAAATGATATTGAAACTGTAAGTACTTTTCAAATAATGTCTATAAATCAAAATTTATGAACTGATAATACGAATAATAGAATAGAAAATTACTTAAATCCTCAAAATGCAAGAAAAAACATTCTCAATATTCCAAAATTTGAATCATTATTAAAAATCTTAGACCAAATAAATTTTGATGCTAAAAATTTAAATATTGAAGAAAAAAAATCAAACAGGATAAAAAATCCTAGTTTTACTTGAAGTTATATATATACAAATACAAAAGGTATTGAATATTTAATTCAAGCAAAAAAATGAGAAATTATACAAGTTCAAGCGAAAGATTGAAGTATTGTATCTCCTCAACAAAAATGAGCAATATTAAGAGCAGTTAATAGTTCTAGATATAATAGATTTTCATGAATTACAGAATACAATAACCCTGAAACAAGAGAAAAATTTGCCAAAGAAACTTTTACACCAAAACTCAATTTAGATCGAGTAATAACTAGATCTAAAGAACAGATTTCATCTATTCAAAATTGATATTGATTAACTTTATATTCAGAAAAAACTAATAATATTACTAATAATATTACACATAAGGTTAATGATACTTTAGATACAGAAGTAAAACAACCAGATTTAATAAAACTCTCTTCAGAGATAGAATTACATTCACAATTTATAATGAATTATCAAAGTAATAGTATTCCAACTGATATTCAAATAAAAGCTGCATTAAAATTATTAAAAATATTTAATAGAAATGAAACAATCCCCCAAGATAAATTATCAAGTAATCATTCTATTATTCAACTTATATCATCAATTGGGAAAAAACTTCTCTTATCATGATTTACACCAGAATCAGATCAAGCAATATTTACAATTTTAGAAAAATTATCAGCAATATTTCATTGATGTTTATTACGTAATTCTTCTCCTCTTTATGAAAAAGAAAAAATAAATGAGTTTGAATTTTGATCTAATTTAGATATATGAGATGAGATAATGAATACTGAAATTCCTGCAGATCAAGCAGTAGAATCTGCTCTTCATTGACATAGAAATAATGAACAGGCAAAACAATATAGGGCAGATTCTCAGTATTATTAATAAAAAAAGAGCTTATCACTAAGCTCTTTTTTTTGTGTCTGTTAATGATTTTTTTATATCTAAAGCTATAATTCATCAATAAATTATAAATATAGCTGTTCAGTATACTAGTACATCAAAATACAATCAAACTGGGTATGTGATTAAGATATAATAACCTCAGCTCAACATAACTATACATAAAATAATATTTTTTATTATTAATTTCCATGGAATTTTAAAATCAATAATTTTGTTAGTGTAATAATACCCTAATATCATAAGCAATATTTGACTCAACAGAGTTACTATTCCCGCTCAAATGAATGATAAATACGGTATTAAAATAATATTTCAAATAATATTTACTATTGTTACAACAATATTTATTTTTAATAATTTACTTTGATTTTTCGTAGCTATTAATGCATAAATAAATACGAGTGATATGAAGTTAAATAATACTACAGCGAATACAACTAAGAAAGCATCACTA
>Ga0233426_10004498_pt1 | contig 10461 bp, 7 predicted proteins | sample SI_118_April2016_6_FD_179875 | JGI IMG/M metagenome (GOLD analysis project Ga0233426, IMG submission 179875) | Seawater microbial communities from Saanich Inlet, British Columbia, Canada - SI_118_April2016_10_MG | ecosystem: Environmental > Aquatic > Marine > Inlet | place: Canada: British... | reverse complement strand
ATCCCCCCCCGGGGAGAGGTGCTGCAGGACTACCTCCCACATCCCCCCTTAAATAGTGGTAAAACGGTGATATTATAATGGGGGTCAATACCGTCTAAAAAATTTTCTGAAAAAATGAGTGAGATTTTGGGATTAATTCAAATCTGCAATCGTTGTTGCAACTACCATCTTTGATCCTATCTCCTCAAAATGTTTTATACCACAATCAATCTTCGATTTTTCTTTTGGTCTTAAATCCATTTCAGAAGTACTTCCTTTACTCTCCACTACAAAATAGAGTTTTTCTTCATCACCATCTTTCCAACTCACTACCCAATCAGGGTTATACGATCCCAAAGGGGTATCAATCTTAAACCAGTTAGGAAGTTTTGCGTAGACAGATACATTTTCACTTTGTTCAAACTGTTTGGAAAGTGTAGATTCTACTTTTGAATCGTAAACCACATATTCATAAGGTGATTTTGTACTTTCAGATAAGTTATTTTTCAAGTATCCAAATAGTTCTTCATTCTCAAATAATTCTTGACTGTAAAAGTCATTACCACCCATTTTGTGGTATTTGATACCATCAATAATATGTAACCTCATTTGATCATTAATGATGTCAATACAACCTTCAATAAACTTCTGAGGATTGATTTTGAAATACTTCAATTTCTCTGTTCCAGTGAGAATATCAACGATAGATTTTCTGGTAAGTTGTGTTTCATTCTGAAGATACCCTACAATATCAGGTAGGTTATTAACCTCATAATCTAAATTAGAGGTTTGTGTTCTTACAGATGCATCATCAACTTCAACACCTCCAATACTCATCGTGATAGTTGACTTTGTATAATGAAGTTTTCCCCGTTGGATATTCAGTTTCTTATTTATAGAATTGATGCATTCTTTTACCAATGAGTTTGAATCAAAGTCTACCGAGAACGTAGTTTTAAACTTAACACGATCCCATAGTTCTTTAAACTCTGGACTGTCTAATATTTGTTTGTTAACCTTAACTCGTTTTTTATCGTCTTTGTTCTTAATTTCCAATTTACCTGCAGCACTCTTCAAATTGGTAATAATTTGTTTGAATACATGAGGGTTTTCAGTAAAGACCTCAGGAATATCTACGTTATTCTCTTTTAGATCAATCCTCAGTAGGTCTTGAACCTTTCCTCGGGAATCGATATACCCTTTGTGCGTGAAGTGTTTATATAGTTCACTTGATTTTTCCTGACCTAAAAAGGTAGTATGTCCATCCTCTATTCCAATTACAATATCTGAAAAAGTAAATTCTTCTATAACTCCAAACTTAATTCCAGTATCAGATTCGATTTCTCTTTGTAGTGTGTCTACAAAATCAAAATAAGATTCTGTTGCCATTACAGATAGCGTATTTACTTCATGTCCATACACTCGTTCTCCGTCTTGATTAACACACAATCGAAGTCCACGACCAATCTGTTGTCTTGGAGTGATAGACGACCCTCCCAAATCTCTTAAAGTACATATCTGAAAAACATTGGGGTTGTCCCAACCTTCCTTTAGTGCAGAGTGTGAAAAGATGAATCGAAGTTTTGAATCGAAACTCAATAGTTTCTCTTTATCTCGCATAATTAAACTGTAGGTGTCTTCATCTGCTTTGGTTGTTCCTTTGGTATCTTTAAAGTATTCGAACTTCTCTTTTGAATTACTCTTTTTACTTTTCTTGTCTATTGAGAAGTACCCGTTGTGCACCAAAGAAGGATCTAATTCATTGTCGTGTAACTCGTTGAATAGGTTTTGGTATTTAGGTTTACGAATTAATTTAGAATACTCCTCCTCAAAAATAGATGCGTAATCTCCATTGATTTGATTCCCATCCTCATCGTACTTTCTATAGTTAGAGACTGCATCAATAAAAAATAAACTCAGTACTTTAATCCCTTGACCATTTAATACGATTTCCTTGTCCAGATGCTCCTCAATTGTTTTTGAGATCATTGCGGTTTTCACCTGACGATCATCAACACTTCCGATGGATTGTCCTAATTTGATGAAATCATCTTTACTGGTAAAATCAATGTATTCATTCCCTTCAACCCCATAAATATCTTTGATGATGTATCCTTCATATTCCACTCGGTCAGTTAACTGTTCCAAGTCATCATTTTGTCGAACCGTTATTTGTTTTCTTTTAATTGATCCTTTGACAAACGCATCCACTTCAATCTTTGCAACGGGAAGTCCTTTACTCAACTTCACATCCATTAATTTAATGTACGCCTGATTGTTCGCTCCCTCGGTTTGGACAGAACCTACTTCAATCTGTTTAACTAATTTTTGTTCATACGCATCCACAGCATCCAATTTGTACATTAGATTCACTTTTTCACGGTGCGTTGCAGAATATCTGATGATTGCTAACGGATTTAAATTTTTTACCGCTTTTTTCCTCAACTCCGTACTCATCGTAGTTTGAGGTTCATCAATGAAGACTACCGGGTTGGTATTCTTAATTAAATCTAAGGGTTTGTAACCTAAGGAGTCGTTATAACGGTGAATGATGTTTGCATTGTTAGGTTTTGAAGGATCTTTAAAACTCTTACTAAACGAATCAATATTGATGACCATGATTTCTAACCCATCGTTGGTAGAAAAGTCTCTTACTTCATTCAGTCTTGAACTATCATAAATAAAGAAGTTATAGGGAATATTATCATACAATTCTCTAAAGTGATCCTTTGTGATTTGAAGAGACTTAAACACCCCTTCTTTAATTGGTATAGATGGTACTACTATGATGTGTTTTGAAAACCCGTACTTCCTGTAGAGTTCCATAATAGATCTTAAATACACATAGGTCTTCCCTGTACCTGTCTCCATTTCTACGGTAAAGTCCAAATGATTGCGATCTACTTCTTTGGGTGAAGAGGGTTTTAATCCATTACCTAACTGTATCTGTTGTACATTTTCTATGAGTTTACCCTCTGAAAGCGTTAGACGGTTTCCATATCCAATTTCATTGAAAGACGCTTTATGCTGCTGGTTTAAAAACGCAGGAGAATAAACTGTAAAGTTAGAATCACATTTTTCTTGACCTTGAAAAATATCAACGATAGATCCAATAGAATCTAACTGGTATTGAAGGGTACTGTCGAATTGTATTTTCATATTAAATACTTCTTATTTCGTTAATACCATACCTTTTCAACGTTTGTACCGAATTGGTTTTTTCTACATCGGTAAATCCATTGTCTTTAAAAATCACTCTACAAATCTCTGGAGAGCATGCTTCTTTCCATTGTCCTATTCCTTCTGCAACCTTTGCCGTAATATCATCTGATAAACAAATAAATAAAGATCCCAAACCAACATTGAACACCTTTTTACCTTCTATGATTCTTTCCTCAATTGGTAAGGTTAAGTCCAGTCCGTACTTGAGTAATATTTCATACAATACATCTTCTTCCGTTCTATCAGTTTTTATGTTTCCAACTGCATCAAATAAACTTGTTTCAAGGTTCTCTGGATTCTCATCCCAACTTTTAATATTGGAACTATCCAGTTTAAATACTTTAAACCCTAAATCCATTTCTTTTGATTTTTCCGGGTTTTCTTCTTTTATTTTCTGAACAACTCTTCGGATACGTTCTTTTCCTATTTCTGCAACTGTATTAAATTCGTTTTTGTCTATAGGTTCCGGAATTTGAACCATTATATATTTTAAATTAAGTTCTTTCTCAATATTCTTTTCAAATACTCCATGCGCTGTACTGCAAGAACCACTGAAAAAATCTAAAATAATGTCATTTTTTTCAGCACCAATTATATCACACAAGTATTGAATCAATTCAATAGGTTTAGAAAAATCAAAACTTATTCCATATTTCTTTATCAAATCTGCTCCTTTTCTATTTATGAAATTTGTAAATAAATTTCTTGGTAATGTTCCTTTTTCTTGTCTTTCAACAAGATAACTTTTTGTGTATATATTATAATCTGCACGAGTGCCGTCTGTTTTGATCAGGGGAGATTTTTTTGTCTTCTTAAATACTAATAAGTGTTTTTTTTCATTATAAGTTGGATAAGACCATCTCCAAACTTTATCCTTCTTAGTTTTTGGGGGAACATGTTCTCCATCTTTTTTTATTGACGGAAAGATATCGCCAGGGGGTAATAATAATGTTCCATCCGGTGCTTCTATAAAATACCTTTGATTAACACATCCTCTCATAGGATCTAAAGATGATTGGTAAAATGCTATATCATCTCTATACTTTTCACCCTTCATAGTTCCTTCTACTTCCACTTTCTTGTAAAGAGATTCGTCTACCTTGTCCTTGAAAGGATTTAAATTATCTATATCCTTTGCATAACAAAGTATATAATCTACACTGGGTGCAAAGTGAGTTCCTTTATTGCTTGCCGTCTTTGAAACCCTCGTTATTAAAGAAACTTTATTACTTTCTCCAAATACTTCATTCATAATTTTTTCAACATTATGAACTTCTTCCTCACCAATATTAAGAAAAAACAAACCATTATTTTTAAGTAAATTTCGACTTAATTTTAATCTCGGATACATCATGTTTAACCAATTTGAATGGAAACGTCCATCGCTATCAGAATTTGTACTTAACAGGTTGCCCTCGTTATCAATTTGATTAGTTATAGTTTTGTAATTTGATAAATTATCTTTGTAATTATCTTTATATACAAAGTCATTACCCGTATTGTATGGTGGATCTATATAAATAATTCTAATCTTCCCAGAATATGTTTTTTGTAATAATTTAAGCACCTCTAAATTATCCCCTTCACAAAACATGTTTTGAGTGGTGTCCCAATCCAAACTTTCTTCTTTCGCTGGTCGAAGAGTACCTGTAGATGGTTTATGCGCTTCTCGTCTTGCTTGAGACTTTCCTGCCCATGTAAAACGGTAGTATTCTTCCTCTTCCTCCAATTCTTCTCCCAATACCTGCTGTAGCACCTTAAAGTCAATTTTCCCTTCGGTTACAATTTCAGGGAATAACATTTTTAGTTTGTCAATGTTGTCATTCACTAAATCTGCACTTTGACTCAATTGGTCTCCTTGGTTTATTTTCTCTATGCTCATTGGATTAAGGTATTTTTAATGTTTTCTATGTCTTGTTTTCTCCTCTGAATTTCCATGTTAATGGAGACTCTACTATTAAGTTGTGTTTCTTTTTTTAATTGACTTTTTAAAGAAATCAATTCTGTTTGTATGGTTTCTATTCTTAATAGGTGTTCTAAGTCTTCGTTTGAACGATGGGTTCTCTCTCCGTTAAAAACACCTGTTAAATGATATGATTGTAATTGAATCATAGCATCTACATACTCCTGGTAAACGGTCATTAGATTCGTTTTATTGAGTTGAGGGAAGGGTAAAGTACTTTTAAATTCCTCAACAGATTTATCTACTGCATCTACGCTTATCGGTGCACTGATATACAAACGTTCTATTGTACGTTTAGAACGGTCATTTTGATTGACTCGTTTAGAACTTGTACTTATTATCCAGTTGGAGTCATCTTCAATCACTAACACAATTGGATAGGGTATGTATTTATGAAAGAGTTCTGCAACGGTTTTAACTATTTTATCTGCAGCAGAAGATATCTTACAGGTCATCAATTGAATTTCATCAAATACATACAGATCATTTTCAAATTTTGGAATATTAGAATTAGAGGGTTTGATACTCGCAACCCATTCCATTTTTGTGACGTGCGTATTCAATATTTTTTTCTCTGATGAAGTCAGATCAAAGTTCTTCGTGAAAAACACCTTCGTTAATCTCTTATTGAGTAAACAACGGTTTGGGAACTGAAATATGTCGTTATAATTCATTTCCATCTCTACTCAATAATTAAATAATTGATTAACTGAATACTGTCTTTGTTTAAATCTTCTTCACCACTAAATAAAGTACCTCCTGATGTTGCCAGTGAATCTAATCCTATTTCTTCCTGTACACCATTTACTTCTTGGATTGCAGTCTTTAAAAGATCTCTATAGACCTCCATTTTTTTATACCCCTGTGTTTTTTTTGAAAAATCTTTTATAACTTCTTGTTGCACCAAAGTAGATTGTACACATAGTTTTCTCAAGTAGTCTAACGTTAACTTCGATTGAGATATCTTGGTGTTTTTACTCCCATTTAAACTCTTATAGACCAAAAAATAAGGATATAACACATTTGAGTTGTAATGACCTTGTTTTGTGCTCGAAGTATCTTTAAAACAAAAAATAACTCCCTTATCAATTTGATCTGAATTAGATTTTACAACAGAAAAGGTTGCTGGAGGTAGGTTATTTAATTCTATTAACTCTTCATCTGTTGATTTGTCTAAATCAATTTTAAAATCATTAAAAGTTAGATCTGTTATAGATATGTTTCCTTCTATATCCTCCAAATCGATCACTTGGTTCTGGAGCTGCTTCAGTTGTTTTTTTCGATACTCCAGATCCTTCATGTCGGAAGGGTCTTTAGAGATTACGTTGTCTTCTCCTGTAGCAGAAACATCTAACATTACCATTCTTCCTTTTACCCGTCCAATCAAATCAATAAAACTGTCTAATTCAATGTTTGGAAAAAAGTTGACCAGTTGAATGTTATCGTTGGTAGAACCTATTCTATCTATACGACCAAAACGTTGGATAATACGCACTGGATTCCAATGAATGTCATAGTTGACTAAATAATCACAGTCTTGTAAGTTCTGACCTTCTGATATACAATCCGTACAGATCAATACATCAATCTCTTTGATCTGATCTGGGAATACCTGATCCCTTTTCTTAGACCTTGGTGAGAAGTTTATAAGTAGAGAAGATAGGTCTGTTTTACATTTTGGTAAGTTGGTTTTATTGGACCCACTTCCTGTAATTAAGGATGAATACACCCCGTGTTTATCTATCAACCAATTCTCTAAATTGGAATGGAGATAATTTGCAGTGTCTGCAAACGCAGTAAAAATAATGACCTTTTTGTTGTCTGTATTAATTGGGTTGTTGAGTTTTTCTTCAATTAGAGATTTGAGTTTCCCTAATTTAGCATCTCGATCTGATGAAATACCTCTAATGTCTTGATGAAGGTTTTTTAATATCTGTACATCAAATTCTAAATCTTGTTTCCATCGGATGATATCTATGTCTTGCAGCAGCACCTTGGTTTTACCACCAACTAATAAATCCTCTAATTCAGTATCGTCAAGATCTACTTCAGTAATGCTTAAGTCTAAATCAATATCACCTGACTTATGACTTTCTATCTGTGCAATATTTCGTTCCACAGAATGTATTAATCTCTCCAGTGTAAGTCTAAAGGAGTCTATGGAACTCTCCAGACGCTTTAGAAGATTTACACGCATCAAATAGATCAAACTCTGTTCTCTATCGACTTGTTTGAATATGCTACCCTTACTGGTTACAATATCATATTTCAATTCGTACTCTTCTCTTTTATCAGATCTTACATATGCTAATGGAGTGTATGACGCTAAGGTTAGATTACTTATTTCATCATACAGTTCTCCAATGTTATTGAACTTATTTTCAGTGTCTATTGGAGGAGTAACGGTAATTGGTTTTAATCGATTTGGGAATTTCCCAATATTGGTGGTGTCGTAATATTTTTCGATATGTTTTCGAGATCTTGCGATCGTCATCATATCCAATATTTTGAAGTAATCACCCCCAAGATCTTCCAGAAGGTCGTTGACATTTATTTCATCAGGATTTTTTTCACTGAACCACTGATTGAATTTACGCTGTGCGTCTCTTAAAACTTGAGAGACACTATCAATACCATGATCTTTAAATGCATCGTCAACACCTTCGGTGATAAAAGAGATCTGATTTTTAAGATCATTCATTTTATTATTGACCGGTGTAGCGGATAACATTAAAACTTTTGTTTTGATGTTAGCACGAATTACATCATTCATTAATCTTGAGTAACGAGTAACCTTATCCTTTCTGTTGGGGTTATTTCTAAAATTATGCGACTCATCAATAACGACTAAATCATAGTTCCCCCAATTTATCGAAGAAAGATTAATATCCCCTGATTTACCGGTAGTTCTCGATAGATCTGTATGATTGAGTATGTCATAGTTTAAACGGTCCTTAGAGAGTATATTTCTCTTGTCATTGAGTTGGTAGATGGACCAGTTCTCTCTTAATTTTTTTGGAGCAAGTAAAAGTATTCGATCATTTCTCAATTGATAGTATTTCATTACCGCTAACGCTTCGAAAGTTTTTCCCAACCCAACAGAATCCGCGATAATACATCCCCCGTAGGTCTCAATTTTATCTATAGCACCTACTACTGCATCTTTTTGGAAATTGTAAAGGAGATTCCATACTGCAGACTCCTTGAATCCAATTTTATTTAATTTGGAATCCAATCGTTCGTCAATTTGAGAAAAATTGAAGATCTCTTTTAATATTGATTTATAGATAATTGATGGAGGTAAATCTCTATTAGAAGAATTTAGCGTTGAAATGATATCTTTTTTCAAATCAACTGAACTAAAGTTCCATTGAGTATTGAAGTAATTTAAATACTCTTTTTTATCATCAATTATCTCGTTGATAAACACCGGTAATTCAGATCTAACAATTCCTAAACTAACAGAATCAAGGTTGAGAGGAGTTAAGGTGTAGCAACTAACTTTATCCTCATTTTCAATTATTAAAAGATTTTGATTACCAATAGATCCTTTTTTTATTTCAACAGATTTTGATAAAAATTGATTTACTATTTCAACTTTATATTTTCTATCCAGTTTTAAATTGAGGTGCTCTTCATTTTTATTTTGAATAAAGGAAAATTGAGATGTTTCTGGAGAATTATTCAACAAAAATTTTATGTTGGAAGAACTCTTAATAATTGGTAATAAAACAAAAAGAGAATACGAAGTGAAATAATCCCCGGAGTAATACACACGAGATGTTGTAGTAATCGTAGATTCCAAAACATCAATTAATCGAATATTTACATTATCAATAATTCTCATTATTCTACTAACAGTTTTGAAGGTGATGTTTGTATTAATTGCGCAATTTTATACAATTTTTTCAATGGTGGTTGAGAACGGTTCTTACACCACATGTTTACTGTAACAGTTGATGTACCTAATTCTGATGCTAACCATTTCTGACTTTTCCCTTGCTCAGTTAAAACTTCTTTTATCCGGTTAAGTTCCATTGTATCTTCTTTCCAACAAATTAAAGAAAAACTTTAATTATTTCCTATATATTTTTAAATCAATTGAAGTTGATTATGCAATATTATTTTGATGTTTAAAAATTATTTATAAAACTGAATTGAATTATTGTTGATGAGAATTTAGATATTTATTTTTCTGATAGGTTACTTAATGCTATTTCACCAACTGCAACTGCAGTATTTTTTTAAGTAATCATTTTACTATTATCCATTAACACTAATCAATGAACTGTTGTCAATTAACCGTTGTCACTTGACTATTATGCATTACCACTAATCAATTAACTGTAATCAATTAACCGTTGTCAATTAACCGTTGTCACTTGACTATTATGCATTACCACTAATCAATTAACTGTAATCATTTTACTATTATCGATTAACACTAATCAATTAACCGTTGTCAATTAACCGTTGTCAATTAACCGTTGTCACTTGACTGTTGTCGGGTTATTTGGGTTTAGAAATAACCCGAGTGGTTTTTGTGGGTTTAATTATTTTTTTTAGGTCTTCCACCTTTTTTTCCATTTTCTCTGTTACGCTCAACTGTTTCTTGGTATTTTTTATCATTGAGTATTAATGCGGGTAAGACCCCATTCCAAACTAATTTATCCGGTTTAGATTTTAAATTCACTTCTGTTCCTCGATGAAAGCAAATTAAATTCTCAATAAACCTTCTCAGTTCTTTGTCACTCAATACCTCTAATTGTGAACTCCAAGAGGTGTAAAACATAAATGATAATCTTTCTGTACTCATAATTTTGTATTATTTAATTCCAATTAAACAGCGTTCGCTGTGTCAGTCTGTCAATTGGTTTTTATTATTAATTTAATAGTAACAGCGAATGATTAATGAGTACGTAATTTTTTTGACAAAATCAAGGGGGGGGGTCTAATGAGTTGTCTTTTGTCATACTTCTTAGTATTTATTAGTATGAGAGAAAAATATAAAAAAAAGATAGTTGTACGAATCACGGAAAATCAATTTAATCGACTGCAGCAGAAGATCGTCAAAGACGAAGTTTCTATGTCTCAAGCAATCCGGGAAGCGATAAAAAATAAATTCAACAAAATATATATTGATGATTCGAGGAAAAGAAAATTTAGACATTAAATATTGGTGTAGACATATTCCATCAAATTTGGAAATAACCTCCTGGGAGCGAAAACAAATACGGGAGTACTTTATTGAGGAATTAGGAATGACTGATGACCTTGAGTTGGACTTTCAGTCAACT
>Ga0233426_10004497_pt1 | contig 10469 bp, 9 predicted proteins | sample SI_118_April2016_6_FD_179875 | JGI IMG/M metagenome (GOLD analysis project Ga0233426, IMG submission 179875) | Seawater microbial communities from Saanich Inlet, British Columbia, Canada - SI_118_April2016_10_MG | ecosystem: Environmental > Aquatic > Marine > Inlet | place: Canada: British... | reverse complement strand
ATCTACAGCCTTTTAAAAGCATTGGGAAAATCGTTTCACCTGGCTGAATTCACCCTAGACTCCGTTGCCAAAAACCCACAAAAAACACTAGAAGAACTAAAAAGTTACGACCTTGCCATCATCGCAAAACCGACAGAAGCTTTTTCTGAAAATGAAAAATACACCCTAGATCAATACAGTTTAAACGGAGGAAACACCTTGTGGATGTTGGACTTGGTACAAGCAGAGATGGACAGCCTTTTTAGTACAGGTAAAACACTCGCCTACCCTAGAAATTTAAATCTCGATGATTTCTTTTTTAGGTATGGAGCGCGATTTAACAAAGACTTAGTCAAAGACTTGTACGCCTCTAAAATAGCGCTATCAACGGGTAATACAGGAAGTCGAACCAATTACCAAAATTACCTATGGTTTTACCATCCCCTAGTACAGCCGACAAATAAACACCCTATTGTAAATGCAATACCTCCTGTACACTTACAATTTGCATCTAGTATTGATACCCTTAAAAACAACATCTTAAAAACAGTATTACTACAAAGCTCTGTGCTTTCAAAAACGGTACGTACTCCAACTATTGTAAACTTAAAATCTGTGGTAGAGCAACCCAAACCCTCAAACTATACGAATGGTTCTAAGATCATGGGATTACTTTTGGAAGGTTCCTTTACCTCAGCATACAAAGACCGCGTGAGTCCATACGATATAGATAATGCAAAAATACTGGGAAACCCCTCAAAAATGATCCTGTTTAGTGATGGAGATATCGCAAAAAACCAAATCCACAAAGGGCAACCCTTAGAACTCGGAAGAGATAAATGGACACAAGAGTTTTATGGAAACAAAGAACTCCTCCTAAACGCTATAGATTACCTTATAGACGATTCAGGACTCCTAGAAGTACGCTCTAAAAAAGTAACCTTAAAACTACTCAATAAAAAAGAAGCGAGCTTGCACAAAAGCTACTGGCAAATGTTCAATTTGTTACTCCCCCTTCTTCTAATTGGATTGACAGCTTTTATAGTATTAAGCCTTAGAAAAAGAAAATATACGCAAGTATAAGCTATAGCAAGCATGTCACCTAGCGCTTTGAATAGATCACTGCTTTAATTTACTGAAGAATTTAAAGGAAAACCTCAAAAAAATAAACCGATACATTTCGGGTTATTTGGTATACAATAGTCTTACTAATATAAGGAATTCAGTATGTGCAGTTAAGTATAGAGTCCTGTGCAAGTCACAGAAATCATAATTTATTTTCATTACACATGAAATTTAGTGTAACACTATTTCGGGACGTGACATTTTTAGAAAATAAAAAAACCCACAACAGCTGTTGTGGGTTTTCCATTGCGGAGAATGAGGGATTCGAACCCCCGGAGGTGTGACCCTCAACAGTTTTCAAGACTGCCGCATTCGACCACTCTGCCAATTCTCCTGAGTGTCTCATCAGGTATTCCCTGATTGCGGTGGCAAATATACAACGCTTTCATGTTACTAGCAACACAAAAACAGAAAAAAACGCAAAAAAAAACCCAATACTTTCGTATCGGGTTTGAAGGTGTTAACCTTGCGGAGAATGAGGGATTCGAACCCCCGGAGGTGTGACCCTCAACAGTTTTCAAGACTGCCGCATTCGACCACTCTGCCAATTCTCCTGAGTGTCTCATCAAGTATTCCTTGATTGCGGTGGCAAATATACAACGCTTATACGGTACTGACAAAGATTTTTATGTTTTTTTCACAAAAAAGAATTTCTTAAAAATAAGAAACTCACTATCAATTCATTGAGTCCAATATATTTTTAATATTGTTTCCTTTTAGGAAATAAGCTATGTTTACAAAAAAATAATCACATGGTTTTTGAATACGAAATGATCGCACTGGTACTAGTAGGTGTCTTTGCAGGTGCCATCAACACTATCGCCGGTGGAGGCTCTTTATTAACACTTCCTTTGTTGATCTTTTTAGGCTTGCCACCTGCTATTGCCAATGGGACCAATAGAATCGCTATCCTTTGCCAGACAGCTTCTTCAGTCGCTGGATTTAGAAGCAAAGGAATCAATTCTTTTCCTTTTAGTTTGTATATAGGAGCGACTGCATTTTTAGGAGCTATAATAGGAGCCCAGATTGCAGTGGATATCAAGGGTGAGACTTTTAACAAAATCCTCTCAATCATCATGATTGTAGTGGTATTTTTAATTGTTTTTCGAAAGAAAGGTAGCGACGCTTCAACTTTGACAGAACAAACGACAGGAAAACCTTTGTGGATATCCATGATCGTATTCTTTTTTATAGGTATTTATGGAGGCTTTATAAATGCTGGCGTGGGTATTTTAATGTTATTAATACTACCAAATATCAATAAGCTTTCCCTTGTAAAAGCAAATGCAACCAAAGTAACCGTAGCCTTTATCTACACGACTATAGCCGTAGCGATATTTATCCTCAACGATAAAATAAATTGGAAATACGGTATCACACTTGCTACTGGAAACTCTTTAGGAGCTTGGTTTATGAGTCGCTATACAGTAAAAAAGGGAGACAAATTTATAAAAATAGCATTGTTAGTCATTGTGACTGGAATGGCATTAAAGCTTTGGTTTTTCTAGTTCCTCCCAAGTCAATGTTTCCATCAAATGCACGACGTCCTGTTTAAGGTGTATCACAGCAGGATAGATAGAATCGTAATTAGGTTTTGCATAGAAATACAAAGCCCCCGTTATGAAATTGTCGGTTGAATCGGTGACGTGAAACTGAATTTGAGTAGCGGCATCTCCGTAGACTTCAAACAGTTTACCGTACACTTTTGATTCATTATTTTCATAAGGTGTAGACTGTATATCGTCTGCCTTGATCATATGTTTAAAAGTCAATTTCTCAGCATCCTTTAGCAAGGCTTTAAGGTTGTCTCTAACAGGAAAATACGACAATACCAAAGTAGCATTCATTTTAGGATATTTCAAATCGATCATAAAATTTTCTTTCTCCACAACATGAGCACCTGAAGCATGTTCAAAACGGTATGGATATCCAGTTGTAAGTGACACATACTGTTCCTGAGGATATTCCAATCGCAGAAAAGAAACAGGTTTTGGAAGCACCTCTTTTTTACAAGAAGTAACTCCAAACACAAAAGTGAATCCAAACATAAGTGTTAAAAAATAATAAGCTAATGCATTTAATTTCATATCAAAGTGACTTTTACTTGTTTGATTCGCTTTCTATCGATAGCCTCAATGAGAAACTCATACGAATTAAAGCTAATTTTTTCTCCTTTCTTAGGGAATCTTCCTGTGATTTCTAGAATAAAACCTGCTAAAGTTTCTGATTCTCCTTTGATGCCATCGAAGACAGCACTCTCGACATCCAAAACACGACAAAAATCTTTCAAAGCTGTTTTTCCTTCGAATATAAAGTTTGAGGCATCCAATTGAGAATAGACCAAATCGTCCGCATCAAATTCGTCGCTAATATCACCTACAATCTCCTCAATCACATCCTCTAGGGAAACCAAACCGCTGGTACCTCCATACTCATCTACTACAATTGCTAAGTGATTTTTTTTCTCTTGAAATTCTTGTAATAAATCATCGAGTTTTTTATTCTCAGGAACAAAATAAGGGGCACGTATCAATGCTTGCCAATTGAAATCTTTCTTTTGTATATGAGCCAATAGATCTCGTGCATACAATACACCTATAATATCATCAATACTTTCATGATACACTGGATTTCTAGAGAAACCATTTTCAATTATTTTTTGTAACATTTCCTGAAAAGGCATCGTGTCAGGAATGGCAAAAATATCAATACGAGGTTTCATTACCTGAACCGTTTCTGTGCTTCCAAAAGCAACTATTCCCTCTAGTATACTTTTTTCATCTTTTGTCGTCGCATCGTCTGAAGTGAGTTCCAAGGCTTGAGACAGTGTTTCGACAGAGAGAGTGCTGTTCTTTTTAGACAATCTATCTTCTACAATATTGGTCAAACCAGTCAATAGAAAACTTACAGGAGATAGTAATTTATTTAAAATAGCAATTGGGCGCGACATAAACATTGAAAAACTCAGTGAGTTTCTATTCGCGTATACCTTGGGTAGTACTTCTCCAAAAAGTAAAATCAAGAAAGTAATGAAAACAACTTCAATCAATAATCGCAATCTCCCATCTAAGCCCTCCATAAAGTAACCACCAAGAATAGAAAATAGCAACACTATTAGGATATTGATAAAATTATTAGTGATTAAAATGGTTGCCAATAATTTTTTTGGTGTAGACAGAAGAGCTACCACAACAGATGCTCTTGGATTATTGTCCGTTTCCAAATCATCTAACATTGATTTGGAAAGGGAAAAAAAAGCAACTTCCGTTCCAGAAATCAAGGCTGATAAAAACAATAAAACAAATAACAAGATAGCTTCAAATACAATAGACCATTGCAGAGAAAAAAACAAAGAAGTAAACAAGGGTTCGGGATCCACTAGTTATATAGATTTTGGTTAAAAAGGAAAGTCATCATTGATTATCTGATTTGAATTTTTTGGTTTATTTGATTGTGAAGCTTCTGATAGTTTTGACTTGGTCGACAAAAAGGTCATTTCTTTGACATGTATTTCGCACAAGAAGCGTTTTACTCCATCTTCTTCCCAATGTCTCGTTTTTATTTTTCCTTCACAATATACTTTGTCTCCTTTATTAAGATAGGTTTCACACAACTCTGCTAGCTTATTCCTGACCACAATATGATGCCATTCTGTGGTGGTAGTTTTTTTGCCGGTTTCTTTATTCGTAAAAGTTTCATTCGTAGCGATAGGAAAACGTCCTACGGCAGTACCCCCCTCAAAATAATGTACCTTTACTTCATCACCAAGATGCCCAATAAGCATCACTTTATTCAAAGTTCCCGACATGCTGCTATCATATTAAATTCAAAAATAACAAAAAAAAGGCAGCTTACAATTCCATATGGCAAATATGATAGAAGTCTAATGAATCAAATTAGGGTGTCAAAATCGTAAGCATCTAAAAACCTATGTATCAAACGAGGAACAGGATAGTTATCAATGTCAGCAATAGGTATTGATTCTTGATGCTTACTATCTCCTGAAACCAGCCAAAAACGGGTATATAAATGCTGGTGTGATAATTTGTGAACCCATTCCTTTTCGTTGAATAATTGGACTTCAAAATCACTTCCTTTTAAAAGGGATGAAAATTCAGGAACCTCAACTAGGGATTGGGTATCAACAGTCCCTATCGTTTCTACTAAGGGAAATTGAAATAAATTTTCCCATATTCCTTTCCCTTCTCTTTTTTCAAGAACAGTATGTTCATCAGGAAGAAGAAAAACAATAAAATTAAAATATCTTTTTTTTATTTTAATCTTTTTTTCCTTTACAGGGAGTAGTCCAATTGTTCCTTTAGCATAAGCATCACAACTTTGTTCCAATGGACATTGATGACAATTAGGATTTTGGGGTACACACTGAAGTGCGCCAAACTCCATCAACGCTTGATTGTATTGTCCAGGATCATCTGTTATGAGTAGTTCCTGTGCCAGCGCTTTAAACTCTTTGATTCCATGAGTAGAATTGATAGGAGTAGCAATACCAAAATAACGCGACAAAACACGGTAGACATTTCCATCAACAACAGCGGCTCTTTCACCAAAACAAATAGAAGATATCGCAGAAGCCGTGTAATCACCTACGCCTTTTAAAAGAAGTAAAGACTTATAAGTATCCGGAAACACACCCCCCAATTCATTTACTATATACTTGGCTGAAAAATGAAGATTGCGAGCTCTTGAGTAATACCCCAGTCCTTGCCATAATTTTAAAACCTGAGACTCCTCTGCATTTGCCAAGTCAACTACCGTTGGAAAAGTGCTAACAAACTTTTCATAATAGGACAAACCTTGCGCTACGCGAGTTTGCTGTAATATAATTTCTGAAAGCCAAATATAATATGGATTACCGGACTTTCGCCAAGGCAAATCTCGCTTGTTTTTTAAATACCACGATTCCAATGTGTTAGAAAAAATCATTTATTATATTTGTTTGTGCAAGTATACAGTATTTATTGTATTAAAATTAAACGATTTAACTTTTTGAAAGTGGTTAAAATATCATATATTTGCATCCTCAAAAATTATATTAAATATACAATAGTAAATAAGACACAATGACAAAAGCGGATATCGTATCAAGTATTTCGGATAAATCAGGAATTGAAAAAGCAGATGTATTAGCAACTGTTGAGGCTTTTATGAATGAAGTAAAGACAGCTTTAGAGCAAGGGGACAATGTATACTTGAGAGGTTTTGGAAGTTTTATTATCAAAACAAGAGCAGAAAAGACAGGTAGAAACATTTCTAAAAACACAACTATCAAGATTCCTGCTCACAATATTCCAGCATTCAAACCTGCAAAGACATTTGCAGAGGGAGTGAAGAACAACGTATTAGTAAAATAGATACAACATATTATTAACCGACCTGTAAAACAGGTCTTAAAACAGAATTATTATGCCAAGTGGTAAGAAAAGAAAAAGAGCAAAGATCTCTACACACAAACGTAAGAAAAGAGCAAGAGCTAACAGACACAAGAAGAAGTAAGCCTAGGCTTGCCTATTTGTTGTCGTAATGACAACACGTTCATTGAAATTAAAGCTTTGGGAAACTAAAGTTTTTATGGGTATTTTACCCTGTATTGAATTTAATCCATCTATGTAAGGAAGAACTTCTTATGTAGTTAAAACTATTCGGAATGAAACTAGAATTAATTATACGTTCAAATTCATCTGATATTGATTTTGCTTTACTAAAAGATGGTAAACTTATTGAATTTAATAACGAAACAAACAACAATAAATTTTCTGTAGGAGATATATTTCTCGCAAAAACAGGAAAAATATTAACAGGTCTTAATGCATCATTTGTAAATGTAGGTTATCCTAAAGATGGATTTCTACACTACCATGATTTAGGACCTCAAGTGAAGACGTTATCTAAATTTATTAAAAAAGTAAGTACAGGTAATTACAAAGATTACACTTTAAAAAACTTCCCTTTTGAAAAAGAAATTGACAAAAGTGGAAGTATTGATCAAGTACTTAAGTCAAAACAAAACGTTCTCGTACAAATTGTAAAAGAACCGATCTCTACCAAAGGGCCTAGAATAAGTTCTGAGCTTTCTATAGCAGGGAGATTTCTTGTTCTAGTTCCATTTTCTAAAAGAGTTTCTGTATCACAAAAAATAGCCGATCCGAAAGAAAAAGATCGTTTAAAACGTTTAGCCAAAAGCATCAAACCTGCTGGCTTTGGAGTTATTTTACGTACAGTAGCACAAGGAAAAAAAGTAGCTGAACTCGATAAGGATTTACAAAATTCATTAGAACGTTGGAAAAAAATGTGTGGGCAAATTGCAAACACTAACACTCCGACAAAGGTACTGAGTGAATTGAACAGAGCCTCTTCAATATTGAGAGATGTTCTAAATGATTCGTTCACAAGTATTGTGACTAACGACGATGTATTATTTGAAGAAATAAATGATTATTTAAGCGAAATATATCCTGAAAAACAATCCATTCTGAAACTATACAACAACAAGACTCCAATCTTCGAAAAATACGGAATTGAAAGACAGATAAAATCTGCATTTGGAAAAACCGTATCTATGAGTAAAGGAGCCTATTTGGTGATAGAACATACAGAAGCATTGCATGTTATTGATGTCAATAGCGGAAACAGATCTAACAAAGCAAATTCGCAAGAACAAACGGCTTTGGAAGTAAACTTAATTGCTGCTACAGAAATAGCACGACAATTGCGTTTGCGTGATATGGGAGGAATTATCGTAGTAGATTTTATTGATTTACACTCCAATGAAAATAGACAAAAACTCTATGATCATTTGAAAAATGAAATGTCGTTCGATAGAACAAAACATAAAATATTACCTCCTAGTAAATTTGGTTTAATTCAAATAACTAGACAGAGAGTACGTTCAGAAATGAACATCAAAACAAAGGAGCCAAATCCGAATATAAACGGAGAAGTTGAGGCACCTGTAGTGATGATTGAAAAATTTGAAGTAGATATAAATCGCATTCTCGCAAGTAAAAGCAAAGACAAAAAAATCACCTTACACGTGCATCCTTTTGTAGCTTCTTATTTGCGTAAAGGACTTATATCTCATCAAATAAAATGGTACTTCAAATACAAAAAGTGGATCAGTATATTACCGAGAGATGCTTATCAATATTTACAATTTCGCTTTAAATTTAGCTAATGTAAATATGCAAAACATATCTTAAAAGCACCTTGTCTTCATTGACATGGTGCTTTTTTTTTGCTCTTTTTCTAAAAAAAAAGCACCGACTGTAAAAAAACAATCAGTGCTTTGTAAAGTTTGAATAACTTCCGTTAGCTCTTTCGTACGCGTTCAGAAGCTGCGATTACTTTTTCTTTCAAGCTTTGTTTATAGGCTTGTATTTTCTCTAAAATAACTGGATGTGAGGCTCCAATAATTTGAGCGGCTAGTATCCCTGCATTTTTTGCTCCGTCTAGCGCAACTGTTGCAACAGGAACTCCTCCAGGCATCTGAAGTATAGACAATACAGAATCCCAACCATCGATAGAGTTTCTTGACTTCACAGGAACTCCTATCACAGGTAATGGACTCATAGAAGCAACCATTCCTGGCAGGTGTGCTGCTCCCCCTGCTCCAGCGATAATAACAGAGATACCTCGTTTGTGTGCTTCGTTTGAAAAAGAAACTAATTTTTCTGGTGTTCTGTGTGCAGATACAATATCTACTTCATTTTCTATACCGAAATCATTCAATACGTCAATGGCTTCTTGCATGATAGGAAGATCAGAATCTGACCCCATAATAATTGCTACTTTCATCTGTTATTTTCTAAATTAGTTATAAAACGATTTCTTATAAATTAGTTCCCTATTTGGAAATCACACGGATGCTATCCTTTACTTTTTTTGCAATAGCTCTGGCCGTATTGATATCTTTATCAACAATAGTGACATGTCCCATTTTTCTAAAAGGACGGGTTTCTTTCTTTCCATATATGTGAGGTGTCACCCCTGGTAAAGAAAGAATATTCTCCATATTTTCGTAATGTACTTTTCCTGAAAACCCTTCAGCTCCCACAAGATTAACCATCACGCCCGCCAACATACTGTCTGTTGCACCCAATGGCAAATTTAGTACGGTACGTAGGTGTTGTTCAAATTGACTCGTAATAGAGGCCTCAATACTGTAATGACCACTGTTATGTGTTCTTGGAGCCACTTCATTTACGATAATCTCATCTGCTTCGGTTTGAAACATTTCTACCGCGAGTAAACCAACATGTTGAAAAGCCTTAGCAACTTCTAAAGCTACTGTATTTGCTTTTGCAGCAACTTCATCAGAAATACGTGCAGGACAGATCACATACTCTACTTGATTTGCCTCTGGATGGAACTCCATCTCCACTACGGGGTATGTTTTCACCTCTCCTGAAGCATTTCTAGCTACGATAACAGCCAATTCATTTTTAAAAGGGACTAGGTCTTCAACAATACACGGAGTGTCTGCTAATCCAATAATATCTTCTTGACTACGTACGATTTTGACACCCGTTCCATCATATCCAAACTGTGCAGATTTCCACACAAAAGGAAAGGTGAAATCTTTGGTCAACAACTCAGCTTTCGTTTCAAAGCGAAGGTGTTTAGATGTTGGAATCCCATGTTCCACATAAAAGTCTTTCTGCTTACCTTTGTGCTGTATACATTCTATTACCGCAGGCTGTGGATATACTAAAACGCCTTCTTCTTCTAATTTATAGAGTGCTTCAATATTGACATGTTCAATTTCTATAGTAAGCACATCTACTGTTTTACCAAAGTTGTAAACAGCTGTATAATCCATCAAATCACCTTGAAAAAAAGCATCACAATAGGCTGCCGAAGGTGCATCTTTGGAAGCGTCTAACATACTTGTGTGTACATCAAGCTTATGACATTCAGAGAGTAGCATTTTACCGAGTTGTCCGCCTCCCAAAACACCCAATTTAAAGTCAGAAGAAAAATATGTTTTCATAATCTATAATTTGCGGCAAAAATAATAAGTTATTTAGTTTAAAGTGCTAATATTTGAAATTTGTTATGTGTAATTGTGCTCCATTTCCAATGTTTGTTACCGCATAGGCTTGCATTTCATAGGAAGCATTGCTAGGAATGTCGATACGATTGTCGTCATCGTCTTTTCTGTACGTCATAGAGTACCCCGGAATGGCTATCGAATAATAAATCCCATCATTTGTACAAGTATTGAAAAACTCAGGAAAATTACTCCTATCCATTGCGGATCCACATGCTTGGTGTGGACAAGATAAGTCATAAGCGTAATAATCGTTTGCATTTAAAGAATAAATCACAATTCCTTTGTGTCCTAAGTT
>Ga0233426_10004496_pt1 | contig 10469 bp, 8 predicted proteins | sample SI_118_April2016_6_FD_179875 | JGI IMG/M metagenome (GOLD analysis project Ga0233426, IMG submission 179875) | Seawater microbial communities from Saanich Inlet, British Columbia, Canada - SI_118_April2016_10_MG | ecosystem: Environmental > Aquatic > Marine > Inlet | place: Canada: British... | reverse complement strand
CCGTTTTGGGGAGGTAAGTGGGTAAGTGGGAGCTAAGTGAAAGTTACAGTCTCTCCACGCACTTATTTACTGTGATAAGTGAGAGCCGCATTTGTGAGGAGCTGGTGCGTAATGGCTGATCCAAGGATTCTTTACTTACTGGTCAGTAAATGCACACTCTGGTCGGCAAATCCAGCTCCGGCCTCGGCGTAAAAATTAAACACTTCATTTACACCGGCGGCGAGCAACTTTTCTTTCTCATCTTCATAGCGTGCAATGGCCGCTGTTTTACCTTTAAAGCCCGCCAGCTGAATCTGCTTTTGTGCTTCCTGAATGTCTAAAAAATTGGGCATGGCAAACATGATTAGTCGAATCCCATCAAAGCTGATGTCGGACCAAAAGTCCGGATCCTCGGCATCGCCATAGATAACATTGCGCCCGGCCGCCGAGAGGGAAACAGCACGGCCCCGATCCATATCAATGCCGCATACCGTTTTGGCCATTTCGTTTTGCAATATATCGTATGCGCCGCTGCCAACACGGCCCATGCCGACCACTAGAACCTCAGCCTTGCCCGGTTGATCAAATCGGTCTTCAGGTAATCGGTCGAGGCTTTCAAACTGTTTGAGCTGCGCTGTCCAACGACCATAGAGCCGGTGCGACAGAGTATTGGCCGCACTTGAAAAGACAAAGGAGAGGGCTACGCTGAGCGCCATAATAATCAACCATTCTTGACTTAATAGGCCCTGAGTCACGCTGATAGAGCAGACGATTAAGCCAAATTCACTGTAGTTGGCCAAACTCAGCGCAGTTAAAAATGAGGTCCGGGCGCGCAGCTTTAAACGGGTCAGCCAGAGGAAGAACAGACCAGCTTTAATTGGCAGTGCAATTGCCATAATCAACGCGGCCCCCAACATATCCATGGTGGGTAGTGCGGTAAAGCCGATGGAGAGGAAAAAGCCGATCAAAAATAGATCTTTAAAACTCAGCAGAGACTTAGACAGTTCCGCTGCCTTCGGATGACTGCTGACCAAAACTGCGACTACCAGGGCACCCAAGTGGGCTTTTAGGCCGAGCAATTCGAAAAGCTCCGCACCGCTAAAGGCGAGGAATATCCCGGCCAGTGGCAATAGCTCTCCGTGACCGCAGCGTGCCATTAAATAATTCAACGCTGGACGTAGCAGTGGCAGCAATAGCAGAGTCAGTGCCCACCAGGAAGGGGACATATCAGAGGCAAGGGTGACAAATACCACTGCAGCTATATCCTGAATAACTAAGATACCAATGGCGACCTGGCCATGGCGAGAGCGCATCTCACCATTCTCTTCAAGCACTTTTACCGCAATCACAGTACTGCTAAAACTCACGGCGAAACCAATCAGCGCCGCGCCAGATAGATCCAGCCCGGCGAAATGGCTGTAGCCAACAGCACCAAGCAGAGTACAGTTGATCATGGTGAGCAGCACGATCACACCCATATGACCGGCCGCACCAGCCCAAATTTCGGTCTTAAACAAGCTGCCAATATTGAGTTTTAAGCCAATCGTAAACAGCAGCAGAATAACGCCCAGATCCCCGAGAGTTTGCAGAGAGGCATCGGGTTGAACACCCAGAGCATGCAATCCAAAACCTGCGGCTAGGTATCCGACTAGGGGAGGGAGATTGATCTGCTTGACCAGAAAGCCGCAGACGAACGCGATAAAGATCCAAAGGTAGTCCATAAATTAACCATTAATTTGCTTGGTGACTTTTTACTTTTTGACTTAGCTAATAAACGTTTTAGAGACTCTTACGGAGATCACCAAAGCTATCTATTAAATGTTTCAGACCTTAGAAAAAGACCTTAAGGCTATTAACTTAACCATAGCAAACTTAGGGCAAAGACTCATGGCAGATCAGTTAAATAGGAATATTGCTACCCCGATCCTCCTAGGTTTTTATGAGCTCGATCTATCCTGCTGCCGGTCAACCTTGCACGCCACGCTGCGACCTGCTCGCTGTATTGCCCTGTCGACGGCGAGACTAAGTGTCGCCTGTGTATCTTTAATGACAATATCGTTCATATTGGCAAGAAACAGCTGCAGAGTGCATTGTTTATCTACCCCGCCCCTCGGGCCGTTGACATCAGCTAGACTGATGTAGATCTTGCAAATATGTTGCTCAAACCAATTTAGGCTAAATTGCAGCTTCTGCTGAATATGCGACTTCAGAGTTTGGCTCAGCTCTGCATGTCGGCCAGTAATCTCAATATTCATTGGTTATTCCGTTTAGATTATTAGATTAGAAAATTAATCGCAGGGATATTCCGTCTTTAAACCTCTGTAAATTGCCGCGCTTAGCATTTTCGTGGTGTCCATTGAATCGGGTAAATGTTTGGCTAGCCGACCAATAACCCGTTCTCTCGACTCCTCCTCCGGAACGCAAAACGACTTAATAAATGTCTCTATAGTCTTGGCTCGCTCGTCCAAGGGCCCCACTCGGGTGCGATAAGCTCGCTTGGTAAATGAAGAGCGCTGGTTGTCATCGTCTTTATGCTGCTCTGAATTGATCGTACCCGTGACCAGCCCGGCATCGACAAAGCCATAAATATAGTAACGACAAGAACTTGCCCGCTCATTCAAGTGATCTACTTTGAGAGCTTCACAGGAAGCCAATAAATAGTCTTTCGCTCTCTCCTTGGTTTCAGTAGTCGTGACATGATTGGCTGTAACTACTGCGGATAAAATTGTCATTACTGCCACAAGGCAAAGGGGGGCTAATGCTTTCATTCAACTTCTCCTTTAGGGTTTTTGCTCGTTTGAGACCATGAGATAAGGATTGAACCGGCCACTGCCGAGAGCAGCGAACCGATTAATACGCCTAATTTCACATCGATCATATATTCAGCACCCTGGGCCTCAAATGCCAGGGAACCAATAAATAGGCTCATGGTGAAGCCGATACCACAGAGTATGGTCACGGCGTAAAACTGCATCCAGGTGGCACTTTCTGGCAGCTTGGCCAGTCCTAACTTGATCGCTAGCCAACAGGCACCAAAGATACCGACTTGCTTACCGATAAATAGGCCCGCAGCAATACCCAAGGGCACTGGATTCAGGAGGGCCTCTAAGGAAACACCAGTCAGGGATATGCCGGCATTAGCAAAAGCGAACAGTGGCAAAATGGCGAAGGAGACCCAGGGATGCAGCGAGTGCTCGAGATGGGGCAGCATCGCCTGACCGTTTTTATTTTTCAGTTTTAAAGGGATAAACCAAGCTATAGCAAATCCAGCCAATGTGGCGTGAACGCCGGATTTTAGTACCGCCACCCAGACCACCATGCCAACCATGATGTAGGCGGCCTGACTTCGAACCGACAGGCGATTAAACGCAAATAGCAACAACAGTGCTGAGCCAGCAACAATCAGCGACAGGGTGGAAAGATCGCTGGAGTAAAACAGTGCAATAATCATAATTGCGCCAATATCGTCAAAAATCGCCACCGATAATAGGAATAGCTTCAGGGATAGAGGTAGGCGACTACCAAAAAGGGTGAACACACCTAGTGCAAAGGCAATATCCGTGGCCGAGGGGATAGCCCAGCCCTCTATGGCAACTGCGTCCTGGCCATTGAAGCAAATATAAACCAGCGCTGGGGCCGCTATACCAGCAATTGCTGCTATGCCGGGTAGCACTACTTGAGAGGGGGAGGAGAGAGATCCAGTGAGTACTTCTCTTTTAATCTCAAGACCGATCATAAAGAAAAAAACCGCCATCAAGCCATCGTTAATCCATAGCAGCAAGGGCTTGGCAATATCCAGATTGCCTATACGAGCCTGTACCGGAGTGGCCAAGAAGTCCTCATAAAAACCGACAAAAGGGCTGTTGGCCAGCACCATAGCAACCATTGTCATAAAGACAAGGAGCACGCCTCCGGCCGAATCATGACGCAAAAATTTCTTAAATCGATAAGCAAATTGCTGGTAAATCATAGTCGGTAAGGGCACTTAGTGGCTGAATGTACGTTAAAGATAGATGCATTGCCGTACTCTGTAAATTCGAATAAACTATATTAAACGTTCGAATTTTACGAATAGAATGGATACCTATGACACCCTTAAATTACAACCATCTGTATTACTTTTTTACCGTAGCTCGAGAGGGCAGTATTGCCAAGGCCAGTGCTAGCCTGCACCTCACGCCGCAGACAATTAGTGGCCAAATTACCAAGTTCGAAGCTCAAATTGGTATCAATTTGTTCGACAGAAAAGGCAAAACTCTGCAGCTCTCAGAAATGGGCCGCCTGATCTTTAGCCATGCCGAGGAGATATTTCAACTAGGTGATGAGCTGAGCAATGTCTTAAAAACTCAGCGCCCGGTCTCATGGCAAACTCTGTCTGTCGGCATCACTGATGTGATACCCAAAGTATTGGCCCATCAGCTACTAAAACCCGCGCTAAAAATGGATGAATCTATTCGGTTGACTTGCCATGAGGGTGATCAGATAAGCCTGCTGGCATCCTTAGCAGTTAATAAACTCGACTTAATTATCACTGATCAACCACTTGAACCCGGTGGGCATATCAAAGCCTACACCCACCAAATCGCGGAGAGTGGGCTGACCTTTTTTGCCACGAAACAGATGGCTGCACAATTTAGGTCAGGATTTCCCCAGTCCCTATCATCGCAATCATTTTTGATGCAAAGTAAAAAATCAGCGGTCAGGCAGCGTCTAATGATGTGGCTGGATAAGGTGGGGGTGACCCCCACCATAGTTGCAGAATTTGATGACAGTGCGCTGATGAAATCATTTGGCCAGGAAGGCTATGGCGTGTTTTCCGCGCCAACCATTATCGAGAAATATATCGCCTCTCAATATGGCGTGGAAATTGTTGGCAGGGCGGAGGAATGTATAGATCGTTACTATATTATTTCGCCGGAGCGCAAGATCAAACATCCTGCGGTTGTCGAGATAGTGAATTCTATTCCTCGGTAACTATCCCTCGGTAACTATAATTCGGTTAGACCTGATTTTGTCATCCTCAGCGAAGTCGAAGGATCTCGTGCCGACTGGCTGAGATCCCTCAACTGGGGTCGGAATGACATAATGCCAGCCCTTCAGGTAAAACAACTCAAGACGCTATCGCCATCTTTTCAGTATTCTCACTGTAAAACAGCTCCTCAAGTCGATCCCCTTCAGTCATCAAGTATTCGAAGGAGGCCAATGAGGCTTTTGACCCTTCACCCATGGAAATAATAATTTGCTTATAGGGCACAGTAGTCACGTCGCCACAGGCGAAAATTCCGGATTCTGATGTTTGGCATTTCTCATTGATCACCACCTCACCAAAACGGGTTTTCTCAACCAGGTCACCCAAAAAGACACTGTTGGGTATCAGGCCAATCTGCACAAAAATGCCATCCAACTTAAGACTGTGTTCCGTGTCTGTAGCGCGATCAATATACTCAATCGCTGAGACCTTACCATTGGTGGCAGTGATCTCCTTGGTGGCGACATTTTTGTGAATGGTAATATTGGGCTTGGCCATAGCCTTATCCACCAGTATTTGATCGGCTTTAAGGTCCGGCATAAATTCAAATACATTGACCGATTTAACCATGCCCGCAAGGTCCAATGCCGCTTCGATGCCGGAGTTGCCGCCGCCAATTACCGCAACATCTTTACCCTTAAAGAATGGACCGTCGCAGTGAGGGCAGTAGGCTACGCCATTTCCTACATTCTCCTTTTCACCCGGCACACCCAGCTCGCGCCAGTTGGCGCCAGTGGCGATAATCAGGGTTTTGGTGAAGATCTTTTCCCCGGAGGAGAGAGTAACAGTCTTGATATCGCCGCCCTCAACTTCTGTCACCTTGAGATATTCCTTAAAGGTTATATCATATTCATTCATATGAGATTGCAGAGCACCGGACAATTCGGGGCCAGTGGTCTTGGACACTGAGATAAAGTTCTCGATGCCCATGGTATCTTTTAGCTGGCCGCCAATACGGTCAGCGACCAACGTGACTTTTAACCCTTTTCGGGCACTGTAAATCGCTGCACTAGCACCGGCAGGGCCGCCGCCAATAATGGTCACATCTTGCAGGGGCAGAGACGCCTGATCGCTGCTGCTCAGAGCTGCTGGCGGAGCGCGCTGGATCAACTTGTCAATCAGCTGAGCTGTATCCACTTTACCATTAGCGAATAACTCGCCATTTAGATAAACGCTGGGCACACCTTGAATATCACGCTCTTTGATCAGCGTTTGATAGTGGCCACCATCGATCATCTCGGTGCTGATGTTAGGGTTTAGCAGTGCAAACTGATTCAACGACTGCACAACATCTGGGCAGTTGTGACAGCTGAGGCTAATAAACACCTCAAAATGTAATTCTTCCTCGACGCCGGCAATAAGTTTTTTAACGCTGTCATCGAGCTTTAATGGGGTGCCAGAGGCATGCAGTATGGCCAGTATTAACGAGTTAAATTCATGGCCACTGGGAATGCCTGAAAAACGAATTCCTGTATCGACGCCATCGGCTTGCATAAGAAAGCTGATTGGACTGCGTAACAGACCGTCCATATCCCGTTCTTCAAGTTGAATATGCTCACTTTGCTTTGAGATATCGCTTAAAAACGTGACTAATTCAGCGCGTTTTTCGTGCTCACCGGTTTGCAACACAAAGGTCACAGCCTTCTGCATGTTTGCGGTGTAGCCTTTGACGGCCTGTAAAATCTCATTGGTTAACATACTGCGGTTCCTCTGGTAGAAATACGAATAGTAATTAATACAGATAGTAATTGAGGTCAAAAATTAGGCCCTGAGAAGAAAGCCTCAGAGCCTAATTTACTTGCCATTTAAACAGCTAATGGACTTATACAATAAAACGCATTTTACAGATGCTTAGATCTTGCCAACCAGATCCAAAGATGGCGCCAATGTAGCTTCGCCTTCTTTCCAAGCAGCTGGGCATACTTCACCTGGGTGAGCGGCAACATACTGTGCAGCTTTAACTTTGCGCAGTAGATCTTCCGCGTCACGGCCAATACCTTCAGCAGTGATTTCCATTGCCTGAACAATGCCGTCTGGATCAACAATAAAAGTACCGCGGTTTGCAAGGCCTTGATCTTCACGCATAACGTCAAAATCGCGACAAATCTGACCCGTTGGATCGCCAATCATGGTGTATTGAATTTTGCCGATAGTCTCTGAAGAGTCGTGCCATGCTTTGTGTGTGAAGTGGGTGTCGGTAGACACTGAGTAAACCTCGACACCGCGTGCCTGAAGTTCTGCATAGTGATCAGCAACATCGCCAAGCTCAGTTGGGCAAACAAAGGTAAAGTCGGCGGGGTAAAAGAAAAAGATCGACCACTTGCCGGCGATATCCTTTTCTGAAACTTCAATAAATTCTCCTGCTTTAAAAGCAGATGCATTAAAGGGTTTAACTTGTGTGTTAATAAGTGCCATGGTGGGCTCCTTGTTGGGGTTAGTGTTAGTGAGTGCCTAGTAAGTCGTTTAACAACCGTTTGTTCAAACTCTGGAGACAATATAGGTGCATTTCATTGATCGTTAAAGTTGATTGTTTATATTGTTATGATCTATTTAATAGATTATGATGACTACAGGACAAAATATTCTCCACAGCATTACCTACCTGAGTGATATTTCCATGATCTCGACTAAACAACTTGTATATGCCCTCGCAGTGGAGCGTAGTCTGCACTTCAAAAAGGCCGCCGCCGATTGCAATATTAGTCAGTCGGCTCTGAGCACTGCGCTGAGTGAACTGGAGAGACAGCTGGGTTTACAGATATTTGAGCGTGACAACAAAAAGGTATTGGTAACACCCACGGGACGGGAAATACTCGATCGAGCGCGTAGTATCATCTCTCAGGTCAACGAACTGCAGCAGCTGGCGGACAATCAGCAGGTGCCCCTCAGCTTTCCCATTACAGTGGGTGTGATTCCGACAATTGCGCCTTATCTACTGCCGAAACTTTTTCCATTGCTAAACAAGCTGCACCCGAGCGCACAGCTGACCATTGTTGAGGAGCAATCCCATGTGTTGGTGGATATGGTCAAGCGTGGGGAAATCGATACCGCAGTGCTGGCAATGCCTTTTCCCTGCGAAGGGCTGCTGAGTTTGGAGTTTTGGCAGGAAGACTTTTATTGGATCGCCCTCAAGGGTGAAAAGCACACTAATCAAACGGAAATCACCAGCAATGAGTTAATTGATAGCCGCCTGATGCTGCTCAGTGAAGGGCACTGTCTTAAAGATCATATTCTCGCAGCCTGTAATTTTCCCGAGCAGACCGCCAATCATGGCTTTGGGGCCACTAGCTTGCATACCTTAGTACAAATGGTGTTGGGCAACTTGGGGACCACCCTTATCCCAGAGATGGCCCTGGAGCAGCTTACCCGTCAAAGTGACCAGCTCACTGCAGTGCATCTTAATGAGCCCAGTCCACATCGCAGCCTGTCGTTTATTATTCGACCTAATTACACCCGTATTGCCTGTGTTGAGGCTTTGATTAAGGTTTGTAAGCAGGCGCTTTGACCGAGCTAGAGTTTGTCTTGGGCATACTGTCTGAGGTTCGCAGCCACTAAACCTCCGGTTGGGATTGGCGTTTTTTAAAACGCTGTCAGGTATTAGTGGTAATAGCTTTAATCAAGCTGGCAGGTCAACCATATGCAGGCCATGACGTTAATCCGCTATTATAAAAACAATGGTTACTCATCATAGCAAGGATAATTCATGCCAAAGCCAGGTCAGTTAAGCGTATTTCTGTTGCCACTTTTGTTACTCGGTTGTGGTGGAGGAGGCGGTGGAGGTGGAGGCACTATTCCCGGGGGTCAAATAACAGACTCTGCCCCTGTTGATGAGAATGACAGCAGTAATAATTCTAACAATGGCTCAACCTCAGATCAGCCGAATATCCTATTGATTATTGCCGATGATCAGGGTCTCGATGCCTCTGCACAATATGCCCTTAGCGCGGATCTTCCCGTTACTCCAACGCTTAATCAGCTGGCGTCTCAGGGTATTGTTTTTGATAATGCCTGGGCAACACCGGCCTGTACCACAACACGCAGTACGATGATCACTGGCCAGTATGGTGTCAATTCTGGCGTACTTGATGTGGGCGATAAATTACCTGCTGATGCGCTGACCCTGCAACGATACCTTGCCAGCGATGAAGATACCGACAATTACCAATCCGCTGTAATTGGCAAGTGGCACCTGAGCGGCACACCAGCGGATGCCAGTCATCCCGCGACTGTGGGTATTGATTACTTTGCCGGTAATCTGCGCGGGTCTATTAGCGATTACGCTGAATGGGATCTGACAATTAATGGGGAGACCAGCCTTTCGACCGAGTACCACAGCAGTGCCATAACCGATTTGGCAATTGACTGGATTGATGATCAGGCTCAGCCCTGGTTTCTGTGGCTCGCCTATGTGGCGCCTCACAGCCCTTTTCACCTGCCACCTGTTGCACTGCATACACAGACCCTCTCAGGCACTGAAGCGGATATTGAAGCCAACCCTCGGGCCTATTATCTGGCTGCCATCGAGGCTATGGACGCCGAGATTGGCCGCTTGCTGGGTACTATGACTGAGGCGGAGTTAAATAATACGATCATTCTCTATATTGGCGATAATGGCACTCCACGGCAGGTGGTGGATGGCTCGGTCTACGGTAACGGTAGCAAGGGCAGCTTGACGGAAGGTGGACTACGGGTGCCAATGGTGGTGTCAGGGGCTGGCGTGTCACGACAGAATGTGCGCGAAAGCGCGCTGATTAATAGCACTGACTTTTTCGCCACCATCGCCAATTTGGCCGGGAGCAGTGTAACTGTGGTAGAGGATAGTCAGAGCTTTAAAGGCTTGCTGAGTAACGTCGATGCTGATCAACGAGATTATGTCTACAGTGATTTTGAGGGTGACTCGGTGTCTGGCTGGTCAATCCGTGACCGTCAATACAAGTTGATTACCACCCTAGATGGTCAGCAACAACTCTACGATTTAGTAGATGATCCGCTTGAGACTAGCAATTTACTGGACGGCTCCAGCAACTACTCAAGCATTGTCGAAGGGCTAGCCTCTGTGGCTACAATGATTCGCGATACGGACACGGGTGGAGATGGCGAGACAGTGGCGATTGACATTACCGGAGAGATATTCACCCAACGCAGCGCTAACTGTGAAGACTATATTGCCAGCTACCAGTCGACCGCTATGGATGTTTTTCGCTCGGTGCTATTTTCCGGGAATCTAACAATTTCGGCCAGCGCAGGAAAATGTCAGCTGCAGTCAAACGGTGTGCCCAATCATGATTTTAATGATGGTCAGCAGAGTTTTCCAAATAATCTCAGTGAGCAAAACTATAACTATCAGGTTACTACTAGCCCTGTGTTTGCCACTTCCAGCACCGCACTGGCAATTGGCAGTGACAATGGACTTATGTTGAATGGTGTCAAAGTCGATCTGCTCGCCGCGGCCTGTTTTGCG
>Ga0233426_10004495_pt1 | contig 10470 bp, 7 predicted proteins | sample SI_118_April2016_6_FD_179875 | JGI IMG/M metagenome (GOLD analysis project Ga0233426, IMG submission 179875) | Seawater microbial communities from Saanich Inlet, British Columbia, Canada - SI_118_April2016_10_MG | ecosystem: Environmental > Aquatic > Marine > Inlet | place: Canada: British... | reverse complement strand
GCACCGCGGATGACGAGCGACGTTTTCACGCTGCCCACATTGTCGGTTGTCAAAAGTTCAGATGTCAAAAAGCTTTGAAACGAACTCAGGTCCGGTGCGACGCATTTTAGAACAAAGTCCACTTCGCCGTTCAACATATGGCATTCGCGAACAAGCGGCCAATTGCGGCACTGTTCTTCAAATGCACTAAGGTCAGATTCAGCTTGGCTTTGCAGGCCAACCATCGCGAAAACTTGTACTTCAAAGCCAAGTTCGCGCGCGTCGACTTCCGCATGATAGCCCTTGATATAACCAGCTTCTTCCAAGGTGCGGACCCGACGCAGGCAAGGCGGCGCTGAAATTCCAACGCGTTTGGCCAGCTCAACATTGGTCATACGGCCATCGGCCTGTAGTTCAGCAAGAATTTTGCGATCAATTGGATCAAGACGTGTACCGGCCATGTGCGTGTCCCCTAACTAGCTTTTCTGATGTAATACAGAATACGCAGTCGGCGCAATTATCTTTCGTGTTAGCGCAACATTATTATGTGAAAATAAAAACCGATGCGTGGCACTGACAAACCCGCGATAATCACGCTTGGTGCTTTTCGCCCCCCGTAATCCCCGCTATACCAAGCCCGAAATTCAGCGAAGGGCACGGATCAAATGGCCGATACACGTCACGTCAAAGTTCTTATCATCGGGTCTGGTCCCGCCGGTTACACCGCAGGCGTTTACGCAAGTCGAGCGATGCTTGAGCCGCTTTTGGTGCAAGGCCTTGAACCAGGTGGCCAACTGACCACGACCACCGAAGTCGAAAACTGGCCCGGTGATTCCGAAGTCCAAGGCCCCGACCTGATGATCCGCATGGAAGCCCACGCCAAAGCAATGGGCTGCGAAATCGTAGGCGATATCATAACTGATCTGGATATGTCAGAGCGCCCGTTCAAAGCCAAAGGCGACAGTGGTATGCTTTATACATGCGACGCTGTTATTCTTGCGACTGGTGCGCGCGCCAAATGGTTAGGCCTTGAAACTGAAGAAAAATTCAAAGGCTTTGGCGTATCAGCCTGCGCCACATGCGACGGCTTCTTTTATCGCGGCCAAGAGATCGTAGTTGTCGGCGGTGGGAACACGGCCGTTGAAGAAGCGCTGTTTTTGACCAACTTCGCCTCTAAAGTAACGCTGGTGCATCGCCGCGACGAGCTGCGCAGCGAGAAGATCCTTGAGCACCGCCTGCTGAATAATCCCAAGATAGAAACCCTGTGGTTCCACGAAATTGAAGAAGTCTACGGCACCGATGCCCCCTTGGGCGTTGAGGGCGTTAAAGTCAAACACACCAAAACCGGCGAAATCACCGACCTGCCCTGCAAAGGCGTGTTCATCGCAATCGGTCACGCGCCAGCAAGCGAACTTGTCAGCGATGTGCTTGAAACACACATGGGCGGTTATGTCGTCACGCAGCCCGACAGCACAGTCACATCAATTCCCGGCGTATTTGCAGCGGGCGATTTGACAGACCACAAATACCGCCAAGCCGTCACATCCGCGGGCATGGGCTGCATGGCAGCACTAGAAGCTGAACGATTCATCGCTGAAAACAGTTAAAGAAGTTTCAATTTCGGCAATAGTCCAAGGAAAATCGTAGCATTCCCTCGCAAATTTGCGAGGTTTGCTTGATTTTTGCCTCATTCGCTTTTTATCCTGCAGTTAACGAAAAATGCAGATCTACTGCATATTGACACGATTTGAGAGAGCAGAGCATGAGCATGATTCCGAACCTAGCGCCAATTCCAGAACTATACGTTTCCTACGATAGTGCACAAAAGCTAAAAATTGAGGCGGGTGAACTTACGTCCCATGACCTTAGCCCGCGTCAGATTTGCGATCTAGAATTGCTCATGAACGGTGGCTTCAACCCGCTTAAGGGTTTCTTGAGCGAAGAAGATTACAACGGTGTCGTTGAAAATATGCGTCTTGCTGACGGGTCGCTTTGGCCAATGCCGATTACCTTGGACGTTTCAGAGGATTTCGCGGCCTCACTCGAACTAGGTCAAGATATTGCACTGCGTGACCAAGAGGGCGTCATTCTTGGCACAATGACTGTCACAGATCGTTGGGAACCAAACAAAGCGCGTGAGGCCGAAATGGTCTTCGGCGCTGACGACGATGCGCACCCGGCAGTGAACTATCTTCATAACACGGCTGGAAAAGTCTATCTTGGTGGCCCGATCACTGGAATCCAGCAGCCAGTTCACTATGATTTTCGGGGGCGTCGTGACACGCCGAACGAATTGCGCGCATATTTCCGCAAGCTGGGTTGGCGCAAGGTCGTCGCGTTTCAAACGCGTAATCCTTTACACCGCGCGCATCAGGAACTGACGTTCCGAGCGGCAAAAGAAGCCCAAGCAAACCTGTTGATCCATCCCGTCGTCGGCATGACGAAACCAGGTGACGTCGATCACTTCACACGTGTACGCTGCTACGAGGCGGTTCTGGATAAGTACCCAGCATCAACCACGTCAATGTCCCTTCTCAACCTCGCAATGCGTATGGCAGGTCCACGCGAAGCAGTTTGGCATGGCCTGATACGTGCGAACCACGGCTGTACACACTTTATCGTTGGACGCGATCATGCTGGCCCCGGAAGCAACTCCAAAGGCGAGGATTTCTACGGTCCATACGACGCGCAAGATCTCTATCGTGCGAACCAGTCCGAAATTGGCTGCGAAATGGTCGACTTCAAGCACATGGTTTGGGTTGCTGAACGTGCGCAATACGAAGCGATTGACGAGATCAAAGACAAAGAAGACGTAACGATCCTAAACATCTCTGGCACAGAGCTGCGTCGTCGCTTGGCCGAGGGCCTTGAGATCCCTGAATGGTTCTCATTCCCAGAGGTCGTGAAAGAATTACGCAAAACAAAGCCACCACGTTCCAAGCAAGGTTTCACAGTCTTCTTCACGGGGTTCTCTGGTTCGGGCAAGTCCACGATTGCGAACGCTTTGATGGTCAAACTTATGGAAATGGGTGGCCGTCCTGTGACGCTGCTAGATGGCGACATCGTTCGCAAGAACCTATCGTCTGAACTGGGGTTTTCGAAAGAGCACCGCGATCTGAACATCCGGCGCATCGGCTATGTCGCGTCGGAAATCACTAAAAACGGTGGCATCGCGATCTGTGCCCCAATCGCACCCTATGCAACAACGCGCCGTGCGGTTCGCGAAGATGTCGAAGATTTTGGTGCATTCGTTGAAGTCCATGTCGCCACACCCATTGAAGAGTGTGAAAAGCGTGATCGCAAAGGCTTATATAAGCTCGCGCGCGAAGGAAAAATTAAGGAATTCACAGGTATTTCAGACCCTTACGACGTGCCAGAAACACCAGAACTTAGCGTTGAAACTACAAATATCGAAGTCGACAATTGTGCACACCAAGTCCTGCTTAAACTCGAGAGCATTGGTTTGATCGCTGCTCAATAAGACATTTTCAACAAGGGCGTATGTTGATCATGCGCCCTTTTTCTTTTCAAATTACAGATTGCGTAAAACCGATACCTACGCTTTCTACCGCCTCTGCAAAGCAAGGCCTGCGTCTAAATTTGGGGTTATCGACCCTAATTCTGTCGCCCAATATCCCACGCTATATTTGCATTTATACAGTCACGCTTTGCTACACCGTTAAACGTCGCACCAAAGCGATATCCAAAACGACGCACTTGGCCAGATGACTATTTGCCGGCGTCCTGTTCTTTCGATGCTTGGCTCACGGCGATTTCAGCCATCTTCATGATCGCCTCACGCGAGTTAGCGACCGCGATAAAGCGTGCGTTGTGGCAGAACTTCGCACCCTTAACCCCACATGCCTCCTCTAGTGCCCCGTCCGTCAAACCAGCCCAAGCTGCAGGTAGATCGGCGCGTTGCTCAAACGTGTCGTTGGACAATTTGATCCCTCCGATGGTCCAATCCGCACCACGCGGATTAACCACAAACAGGATGTGATCTGCTTCTGCTTTGTCCATCGCTGAACGGTAGGGCATGCCCATTGGTAATTCCAGAATCGCAGATGTTCCGGCATCTGCAATCGCTTTCGCCGCCATGCTTTGTGCGCGTGCTTTCGCAGCAAGCTTTCGAATTTGTGCTTCTACAAAGCTGCGCGCGATGGGAAGCGCACCATAGAATGCATCGTCATCGGCAGTGGGCGACGCGTCGTCAAAAACAGGCTTCAAGCTACCCAAAAGTGCAGGCAACGTCATAATTGAAAGCGGGCCTGCAACAGATGGTTCCATTGCACCATTGTCCAACAGATCAATCGGCAACACGAAGTTAGTGTCAAATTTAGCGTGTATCGTTTCCGCATCCTGAGCAGGCACATCCATCGCCAAAAGATATTCCATCCCATAGTGCGCCCAAATCAAACCGAAGGAACTGTACGGCTGATCATCACTGCGTAACGGGCCGGGGCGTTGGTGATGATCAAATATCTGCGCTGCCGCATCATAATGTCCGCCAACATCATAAATGATTTTATCATCCGAAGGCGTGATCCATTGGCGGTCGCGGCTACGCAACAGTTTCGCTTTGGGAAACAGCTTTGTGAGAACTACAGACGACAAAAGTTCGTCTGCATGGAAACCACCGGAATGGGTAACAAGATGTGTGATGGTCATGGGAATGGTCCAACGCTCGCTTAAATTGGAAAAGGCGACCAGCATGGCCGCCTTTGAATTTTAATAGTGCTCGTTAGTGGGTTTTAGCCGCATTTACTATGGCCGCAGCTGCCACACGTCATGCAACCCTCGACCATGCGCAGATCATACTGACCACAGCTTGGGCAGGATTTTCCACGGTTTTGCGGCATGCTGACGATCTCGGCTTGTGGGTCGCTTTTCAGGCCCATGCCTTCGCCCTCAAGGAATCCGATCTGGATCAAATGCTGCTCTAACACACCACCAATCGCCGCCAGAATGGACGGAATATACTTGCCACCCACCCATGCACCACCGCGTGGATCAAAGACTGCTTTCAGCTCTTCGACAACGAAGGTAACATCACCGCCACGACGGAAAACGGCAGACATCATCCGTGTCAGTGCAACAGTCCAAGCAAAATGCTCCATGTTTTTGGAGTTGATGAAGACCTCGAAAGGACGGCGACGTCCGCCAACAATCACATCGTTCACAGTCAAATAAATCGCATGCTCACTGTCAGGCCATTTCAGTTTGTAGGTCGCACCTTCCAAAGACTGCGGACGGTCCAAAGGCTCTGTCATATAGACCACATCGCCGTGCGGGCGCATGGGCTCTGCATCTGTGTTTGCGATAACTTCGGGTGCTTCTTTCTTTGGTTCGCTCACCGACAGAACGGAGCCCGTCACATCGTTTGGACGATAGGTTGTGCAGCCCTTACAGCCCGTGTCCCATGCTTCCATGTAGACCTCTTTGAAGTCATCAAAGCTGATGTCTTCGGGGCAATTGATCGTCTTGGAAATACTTGAATCGACCCACTTTTGCGCAGCTGCTTGCATGCGAACATGATCCAAAGGCGCAAGCGTCTGGGCGTTTACAAAGTAGTCCGGCAGCTCTTTGTCACCGAACTTATCGCGCCACAATTGCACAGCGTAATCGACAACTTCTTCTTCCGTGCGCGATCCATCTTTCTGCAAAACTTTACGCGTGTAAGCGTATGCAAACACCGGCTCGATGCCCGACGATACGTTCCCTGCATATAGGCTGATCGTGCCTGTTGGTGCGATAGATGTTAGCAAAGCATTGCGAATTCCGTGTTCGCGAATAGCGTCGCGCACGTCCTCATCCATGTCCATCATTGCGCCACTGGCAAGGTAGGCATCTGCGTCAAACAGCGGGAACGCACCCTTTTCCTTGGCCAATTCCACTGACGCCAGATAGGCGGCGCGGGCAATCGCGTGCATCCATTCGTCCGTCTGACGCGCCGCTTCCTCGGAACCATAGCGCTGACCGACCATCAAAAGTGCATCCGCAAGACCCGTCACACCCAAACCGATACGGCGCTTGGCGTGGGCTTCTCGTGCTTGCGCATCCAACGGGAATTTCGACGCATCCACCACATTGTCCATCATGCGCACAGCCGTCGCGACCAATTCGTTCAAAGCGACGACATCCAAGGTTGCATCTGCTTCAAAGGGGTCGGCAACCAGTCGTGCCATATTGATCGATCCCAGCAAACACGCACCATAAGGCGGCAAAGGCTGCTCGCCACATGGGTTGGTCGCGGCAATCGTTTCGCAATAGCCAAGGTTGTTGGCCTTGTTGATCCGGTCGATGAAAATTACACCGGGTTCCGCGTAATCATACGTGCCTTGCATGATCTTGTTCCAAAGATCGAGCGCGCGAACAGTGCGGAACACCTCGCCTTCGAACTTTAGCTCCCATTCTGCATCCGCCTTGACGGCTTCCATGAACGGGTCAGTAATCAAGACCGAAACATTGAACATACGCAAACGCGCTGCATCGGATTTTGCCGTGATGAAGTCTTCAATGTCAGGATGATCGCACCGCATCGTTGCCATCATCGCGCCGCGACGCGAACCCGCTGACATGATAGTGCGACACATCGCATCCCACACATCCATGAACGACAATGGGCCAGACGCATCTGCCGCAACACCTTTAACACCCGCGCCTTTGGGGCGAATGGTAGAGAAATCATATCCAATGCCGCCACCTTGCTGCATTGTCAGCGCCGCTTCTTTGAGCATCTCAAAGATACCGCCCATGGAATCAGGAATTGTCCCCATCACAAAGCAGTTAAACAACGTCACATTGCGCGCTGTACCTGCGCCCGCAGTGATGCGCCCGGCCGGCAGATATTTGAAGTCTTCCAAAGCAGCATAGAACTGCTCTTCCCAATGCTCGGGATCTTTTTCAACTTTCGCGAGATCTTTGGCGATGCGGCCCCAAGAATCTTCGACCGTCGCATCAATGGGTGTTCCGTCCGCTTCTTTAAAGCGATACTTCATATCCCAAATTTGCTCGGCGATCGGGGCAGCAAAACGGTTCATCAGGCGATTCCTTTGGTTGGCGGCTGGTTTAGATAGGGTACTACAGACGAGATCGGCTTGCGGCAATGTACTTTAGCAGTTAATTGACGCTACTACTTATTGTTGTTGCAGGTGGGCTACATACTATATGTGGTGTAAACATGGGAAAAACTCTGTGAATAAGCAAATAAACCTTATTAAACTGAGCGTTGGCACAGAATCGCCCGAAGGCCTGGCGGAGTGGCAGCAAATGCGTGCCGCGGCGGGCGACGGATTGACGCGCCATGTCACGCGCATGTGGCCCAAGCGCGAAGCCGAAATCCTTAGCGGTGGATCTATATACTGGGTCATCAAAGGTGTCATTCAAGCCCGCCAACCGATTTTACGTCTTGATGAAATCTTTGGCGAAGACGGAATACGTCGATGTGCAATCGTGATGAAGCCAGGTCTGATTCTAACACAGCACGCCCTAAAGCGCCCATTCCAAGGCTGGCGTTATTTGACACCAGAAGACGCGCCGGCAGACTTGCCAGCGGGCCGCACGCACGAAGAACCAATGCCACCAGAACTAAGCGCGGCATTAGCAGAGATTGGCGTTAGGTAAGGCTTAACTGCCCCAACAGCGCCTTTAGATCCATGTGCTCTTGCTTGGTCATTCTCGCAGATTTCGAGCGCAGTAGGGTCGCTTGAGATTTCAGCGCGGGACCATCATCCAGAAGACGCAAGTGGTTCGCACGTAGGGTTTCACCCGTCGATGTAATGTCAGCGACGGCCTCGGCGGTTTCGTTCTTCACCGTACCTTCCGTCGCGCCTTGGCTATCGACCAGTTGATAATCCGCAACCCCGTTCTGGCGAAGGTATTCACGGATCAAACGGTGATACTTCGTGGCAATCCGCAACCGAAATCCGTTTCGCGCGCGAAACGCTGACGCAGCCGCATCTAGATCATCAAGCGTACGTACATCGACCCAGAAGTCAGGCACCGCGATGATCAGATCCGCATGACCAAATCCAAGCGGAGCAAGCTCTTCCACGCGCTGTTCCCAGCCGCTTAGTTTTTCGCGAATGAGGTCTGTGCCTGTGACGCCCAAATGAATGCGCCCTGCCGCCAGTTCGCGTGGAATTTCACCCGCTGACAACAAGACGAGTTCAACGCCAGAAACGCCATCAACAGCGCCCGCATACTCACGATCCGACCCCGTCCGACTGAGCTGCACTCCACGCGCACCAAACCAATCGAAGGTCTTTTCCATCAACCGTCCTTTAGATGGAACGCCCAGTTTTATGGTCATGCTGCACCCTCCAACTCGATCAACAAATCAGGGCGGATCACGCCGCCAACCGCTGGAATTTCTGCGCCTTGGCCCAAACGTTGTGTCAGCGCGTCATATCGCCCACCCGTTGCGATAGGTGCCAAATCAGGACGCGTTTCGGCGTAAAAACCAAAGACAAAGCCATCGTAGTATTCCATCAGGCTACGGCCATAGCTGGTTTCGAACTCCAGCTTATCCACATCAATTCCATGCGCTTTAAGGGCCTCCATTCGTTCCCCGAGTCGTTCAACTGCTGGGGCAATCGCAGGCAGATCAACCGCAAGATCACGCAGTTGCTCTAAGGCATGCGGCATCGTGGCGCGCACATTCAAAAGCGCCTCAATCAGTTCAATTTCGCGCTTAGAAATTGGCTGGGTTTCAGCATCCTTTCGCAGCGCATCAAGGCGCAAGTGCACGTCAGTTTGACGACGCAACCCAATTTCAGGGCCAGCTTTCGCGAAAGGATCAGCCATCTTTAGAATATCACGCACGACAGCAGGTTTTGAATACCGATCCAGCAACGCACGAAATTTACGCGGACGCCAGATGTGGCGCATCAAGGCAGCTTTGCGCGCATCAGACGTGCCCAGCGCAGAAACCGCCGCCATCAAAATCCCGATGTCACCCGTAGAAGCGCGCACAGGCGCATCGCCCAGCGCGTGTGCGATCAGTGCAAACACTTCCGCGTCCGCCGCAATCGGTTCCGCGCGGTCAAACACTTCGTAACCCACCTGAGTGTATTCATTCGGACGGCTTTCGTCCTCTTCTTGGCGGCGAAAGACTGTCCCTGCGTATGTGTAGCGCGCAGGATCAGCGCCGCCATCCATGTGCATTTGTACGACCGGCACCGTGAAATCGGGGCGCAACATTTGCTCACCGCGCAGGGCGTCGGACGTTACATAGGCACGTCCACGGATGTCTTCGCCGTAGAGGTCCAATAACGTGTCTGCGGGTTGCAAGATCGACGCTTCCACAGGAATCGCACCTGCTGTTTCAAAGCGCGCGCGCAAGGTTGCGGCGCGTTGCGTTACCGATGTCATTCCGCTTGGCTTTCCAAAATCTCGCGTACCTTCGCAATCAAATCTGAACGCGGTACTTCGTATTGGCTGGGACGATCCTGCCATTCTTCACGCGTCGCACTTTCTGCGATCTTCGCGCCAAGGATCAGGTCCTTGATCTGGATGATGCCATTCTCTTTTTCCTCGCCGCCTTCGATAATCGCGATGGGTGAATTGCGCTTGTCCGCGTATTTCAATTGGTTGCCAAAGTTCTTGGGGTTGCCCAGATAAACCTCTGCACGGATGCCCGCGTTACGCAGTTCCGCGACCATCGCCTGATAATCAGACATGCGTTCTTTATCCATGACCGTGACAACAACAGGACCAGCAGCATGACTTTGCACGCGCCCCTTCATACGAAGCGCAGCAAGCAGGCGATCCACGCCGATGGAAACACCCGTTGCAGGGACCTCCTGACCTGTGAAACGCTTCACCAGATCATCATAACGACCACCACCCGCAACAGAGCCAAAGTTGCGCGGACGTCCTTTTTCATCTTTTATCTCAAAGGTCAGTTCAGCCTCGTAAACAGGGCCGGTGTAGTAGCCAAGACCACGCACGATAGATGGATCAATCTCGATACGATCTGATCCGTAGCCCTGCGCCTCTAGCAATTCAGCGATGGTCAGCAATTCCTGAACACCAGTTTCACCGACCTCCGAGCCCTTAACCAGCTCACTCAAACGTGCTGCTGTTGCCGCTCCGCTTTCGCGTTTTGCAGACATGAAACCCATGACGATTTCAACCTGTTCAGCGCTTAGCCCAGCGCCTTTAGTGAAATCGCCGCTTTCGTCTTTACGACCTTCGCCCAACAACGCACGAACACCGTCAGCACCAAGGCGATCCAGCTTATCAATCGCGCGTAGAACGATGCCACGCTCGGACGCTTTATCATCGCCTGCGATCCCGCAGACCTCCATCACACCGTTCAAAACCTTGCGGTTATTCACACGCACAATATAGTCGCCACGCTCGATCCCAACGACTTCCAACGTGTCAGACAGCATCGCGCAGATTTCAGCATCAGCCGCCACAGAGGGCGCGCCAACAGTGTCCGCATCACATTGATAAAACTGGCGGAAACGACCCGGACCCGGCTTT
>Ga0233426_10004493_pt1 | contig 10476 bp, 3 predicted proteins | sample SI_118_April2016_6_FD_179875 | JGI IMG/M metagenome (GOLD analysis project Ga0233426, IMG submission 179875) | Seawater microbial communities from Saanich Inlet, British Columbia, Canada - SI_118_April2016_10_MG | ecosystem: Environmental > Aquatic > Marine > Inlet | place: Canada: British... | reverse complement strand
TCAATAAGTTTGTCAGTCCATCTCTCGGTATCTTGAGAGATTAGGAGCTCTCTCGTGTAAGTTTCTACATTGCTTTCACTAACATTGTTAACATAACACTGTATGAGATTATGGAAAAACTTACCAAACTCTTTCTCACTCTCTGTTGAAGATTTATTTATTCTATTTATCCTTTGAACAATATTGTTATCATTAAAAGTAGAACGGAAATTATTGAAATATCTCTCACAGGTCATTATTTTCGATAAACGTTCTGGGCCCATATAATCTGCCTCAGGAAAATAAATCTGCAGATGGATTAACCGTATCACGAATTAATTTTAACAAAAATATTTGTCTATTTTTCAAATTCTCTACTGTTTCAAATGCTTTATCTCGCGGTAATCCATCAGCTGCCCATTGTTTGTTGTATTCATCATCGAGTTCAATCAAGGGATCACTCTTTGGGTTCATTAATGTTGAAATTGGGCGAATGAAGAACTGCTCGCCACTGAAATCAATTTGTAGTACAAAGTAACCTTTTTTTTCGATACAATTTACTTCTACATCATCATACATATCGTGCATTGTAATTGCAATTGTTTGTATCTCTTCTTTATCAATCTCGTCCGAAGGGAGAAGATCTCCCCCTTTTAGATAACTTAGAATGCTTAATCCATATTTGCGATGGATTAAACTATGCTCGCCCTTGTTTCTGAAGTCAAGTAAGCAGCCAATACAAGCCCTATCACAGCCTTTGGAATCTAAACATGAATCACCACTCAATCGTGATTCTACTGATTCCAGTATTAATGGGAGGATTTCAGGAGAATCTTTCAGGCTTGTTACAAGTCCTGCGCCACCTGAGACTTGATCAAACAGGAATATGTCAACATAATCTTCTCTTGGCGAGTCTGAATCGGCTTGCTTTGCGAACTTTCTAATACCCCCCCCAATTTCTCTATTTACGTAGTTCATTTTTGATTGCAATTCTGTTATTAGAGCTTCTTTGATTGCTAGCAATCCTCCGTTGAATGCCTTTGAATTTCTCAATTCAGCGTCCATTTTGAAGGGTTTTTGAATTTTAAATCGGAACGAAATCATATCGCTGTGGAAAACCATGCCTAGCATAATCGGCGTCCACTGGGGCGATTCTCCTTCATCAGGTTCATGTTCCCTAAAGGGATGTCCTTTACAGAAATCTCTCGCTAAAGCCTTTTGATTATCCGAAGCTGACTTTGGCAAGGAAATCGCATAAGGGCGAAGATGACCTTCGGCTTTAATGAGTTCGTGGGGTTTTTCAACTTCAGCTCGACCACAGTTTTGGCAGATGAAATATCCTCTTTTATTGTAACCAGAATTAACAAGAATCAACTCAATTCCTGACTTATCAATCGTCGATGGAGGTGAACTATACATTGTAATTAATTCATAATCTCCTCCAAGGTAATCATGAATTTTGTCGACAGGTTGCATATCAATATCTTCTTCGTCTAATAGCGGGGCTGGCATTTCTACCTTGCCCGTACTTCCAGATGAAGAATTGTTTCTGGGCAGAGGGGCTTTCTGCAAAGGTCCTCTAAGGTTACTTGGTTTGTTAATAATCTCGTTATCCGTTCTATATGGTGCGATTAATGGAGCAAAGCCTTCGGGTTCGATATATCGAGAATGATTAATGTTCTCAGCACGTTCACATATTGGGCATTTTCCTACAGTAGAAGCCGAGCTGACATTTTTGTGTACCCAACCACAACCGTCTGTACTACACCAAGTGTAATATTTCAGGCTTCCATCCTCAAATACATGCTTAGCACGATCTACAGGGTTTGGAGGAAATGAAAAATGAAGGCCGTTGACTTCATACTCAACACCATCAATCATCAAGACTTTCCCAGGCGTATATTCACTAAGAGCGACCTTCAAATCTTGAGAGGTAGAAGCCCAAACTTTCCTACGCCAATTCCCATTTCTGTCGATGTGCTTTCCTTCCACGATGAAATTTGCTACCTGAAGTGGAAAAGAGAAACTTGGAGTCAATCCTTTTCGAAGCAAATAATTTAGTAAATTATCTTCATTTGTCATTCTTCTTCCTCCATTGATTCTAATGATTTCATGTTTTCTGCCAGCCTTTAAATTTTGCCTCGAAGGAATATTGCTCTTGCTTTACAATCCTCAGGTTTTAGTGTTGTACATTCCTTCAATTGGGCTACAACATCGTCACTACCGCCCGCTTGGATAACTTTCCTATCCAACCAATCGATGAAATCAGTATATCCGTAATGAGTATTTTCATCATTGAAGAATGAGCTTGCTTTCCCAAGTGATTCTAAAAGTTGTTTGACAGTTGAATCCATTCCTGCGAAAGTAAGTTTCTTACGGTCATAAGCCATTCTTTTGAAGAAAAGTTGGAAACATGCAGCATTAAAATGGCGCTCTAGTATTTTCTCGTTACCGATATACAGCTTCGGTGGTTCTGATGGGTGAGCAACTAATTTTTCGACTAGACCGAAATGAGATTGTGCATAGGCTGAATTGTCAATCCATGTCAGAGCTAAAGATACCTCTGATTTACCACGTCCGGCTCTACCTACACGCTGTTGATAGTTTGCTGCATGTGGAGGCACTGTACGTAATGCGACTGCAGTAAGGGAGCCAATATCGATACCTACTTCCATAGTTGTGGTACAACTTAGAATATCAATAGGAGGTTGCTCGATTTGGGTATGTGTTCCAAGATCTCTACTTTTCAGAGGGACATCTTGGAATTGTAATTCATAAGACTCAGTAGGAGAAAAGAGTTGGTCCTGGTCTAATTTTTCTGAAATTTGAGCAGTATGTTCCTCCGCTCTGTAAATACGCATAGAACCGGGCTCAAGAGTTCCTAAATTCTTAATTCTCTCATGCCAAATTCTCAGCCTTTCTTCATAGTATAGTTTAACCTCGGTGTCATTAACTAAAGATTGATTTTCACAATTATTGCAATGAATGCATTTCAAAGTCAACGAATGAAGATTTATTCTCAAGCACTGACTGCATGAATCTAAATCTTCCAAATTATCGAACTCTAGGGGCTCGAAATAAACCATTGCAGCATTGAGGAAAATATTCTTTCTGCCAGAAATCTCTTCATAGAATACGGTTTTCTTTTCATTTGTTACTGTCGTCTTCAACCATTTATCCACGCTTTCACCATGATCTATTTCATCAAAGTCAACACTATCAAGAGTATTCGATTCTAACCATGAGCAAATCATAGTTCCAAAACTTCCAATGTCTTCGGCCTCAAGTAGCGAATAAGCATTCTTGCTCATCAAGTAATTCTTGTGCGAGGTATAAATCGCGTTTGTATTGAAAAGATCGTGACCGGATTGTTTTATTCTTCTTGCTGTTGAAGTATCCTTATCTCCATCTTTACGGGTAATTGGTTTGAAATCAGAAAATATTGTTGGCAAAGTATCCGCTAAAAGATCCTTTAGGTCCTCTTCCGGTGATTCATCAGAATGAATTATTGCTTTTAGTTTACCAAGCCCTAAAACTTCTGTACCAAACAGAGGATCCGAGACCCATCTAAGCACAAAGCGAGCATATGAGCGAGGATACACTCTTTCCAGCGGTACAATTTTGTCCTCCCATTGCTTAATCAAATCAAGATATGTATCCAAGAATTCTGGGTCTGATGCTAACCTCAACAGAATCGCTTTCATCACTTCATGCGAAATATGCAGATGGCCAACTATATTATTGGCAATAATTGCTGATTTTGTGCCAACCGCAGTTTTTGTCTCCTCATCTTTTGCAGCCTTATAGGCATCAATAATACTCTTTACAGTTTCAGTATAATCTTGAGAAATAGCCTTCACACGGTCTCTTGTTTCTTTTACTTTTTCAGGACCTTCGATTAATGAAAATCCGTTATAGAAGTGTTTGTTTTTGTGCTCTAGTGGTAATCTCTCTTTCGGATATCGAATCTCGGTTTGGATTGATGAACGCAAAGACTTCAATTTTGTAATCTGGTCTTCGATTTCTTCTTTTTCTTCACCTTCCAGGTCGATAGATTTCTTCTTTAAGTTGCGTAAATCTTTGTTGATACCCTTATTCATCTGGACCCACAAATGATGGGAAATTACAATATCGTCATCGATATCATTCTTTATTTCTCCTAATAGGTTTTTGAAATTCTCAAATCCAGGTACATCCTTTAGCTTAATCAAGAACCATGAGGCTAAACTAGCAGTATGACTAAGCATTACAGAGCGGCTGGGCTCAGATGTTGTATCATTCAGCGGGTTAATCTTCATTTTACCAGATAAAACACACATATGCGGGTAGGTTTTTGGCAGGACTCTTTCTGATTCTCGCATTTTTTTGAACCAATCCAGTTTATGGAGGTAGACAAATAGTGCTCTGCCTTCGTCCATAGCAACATCATTGCCCAATTGGCTTGCTAGTCTTGCAGCCCTCTGCCTACCGTCTGAAAAGAGCATTATTTTGCGACCCTGATGGGGAGTTTTGGATTCGGGATCAATATCCTGTAATTCTAGTGCTTCGGTCGTTATGTTCGTGAAATATTCATCGCCTCGTGTTTGAGTATTCGAAAATTGAGGGCTCAAAGTTTTGGAAGAATAATCTGATTTACAATACGGACAAACTCTGAATTGAAGCATTGATTCGCTTTGTTCGAAACCGAATACGGTCCCTTTCTTGTCAAACTTCAACTCAACTTCCGGGTCTTCATCCTCTTCGGATTTCTTCTTTTTCTTTGGGATGTACTCAAAATGTGCAATTTGAATCGGGATATCACGCTCTCCTTCCTGCTCATGAGCCCATTTGAGTCTTCCAGTTTGTGGGTGCATCCAGTGTGTTTGCTCATTACATTTCTCATCCAAAACGCGTGCGTGGCAACCGAACAGAGTCTCTAGGCCATGTGATTGAGTTTCCCTGTATGCATGAGCTCTTACAACCTCTGTAATGTCCGGTTTCTTTTTGTTAACTTCCCATGAAAAATCAGATTGCGATGATTCGAGCCATAATTCAATAACAACCCCACCACAATTTCTATCAAAACTTAATCCAAAAGTCAAAGATCGGCAACTTTCAACCGAACATATTTCCTTGCCTTCCGGATAGATTACCCCACATTCACAGCAAATGCGCGAGTGGTTATTTCCTCGAGCTAATACGTGCGCTCTCAAGGGTAAGAGTGCCTTTCCACCTTTACCCAAATGATCCTTTGCAGATGCTACCAAATCCAGCAAAATGTCCATCAAGTAACGGCTTTCTTTGTCATTTGAATCAAACATATAGTTCACCAGGAGGCTTATTCTCCTAGGAATATTTGCCAAAAAATCAACCTTGCTTCTATCCTTTCGATCACCTAATTTCTCAAAATAGAAGTCTTCAATGATTTTTTTGTCATCTGCTTTCAATTTGTCCGGCCTCAAAAGGAATCTTATCAAGCGAATTCCCCAACCAGATGATGAGATTAAGTCATGACAAATTTGTTGATGCATTTCTGTTGACCCTAAATCCCACTTACAACTTAATTTTTGAGTTAATTCAGTTATTTTTTCATCACCGAACAAATCTACTAGAAGTTGAAATTCTATATCTTGTACATCCATTTTAGTATCTTTGAAATTCTTAGCCGCTATTTTGAGTGCTTTGACCACGTCCTCACTGAGTTTTTGTTCAGTCCCCTCTACAGGGACTACACTGAGTAATTTAGCAGAAGGAATACAAAAATCCTCTTTCCTCTGATTGTATATCGGGTCGTTGAGTGAAAGTAAATCTGCAGCATACTGCTTTTTCTTATCTTCATCCTTTCCTAAGCTTGCGCTGGTAATGATAAATTGTAATTTGTCCCTTGATACCTTCATTACAGACAGAAGTCGATTCAGAAGTTGACTGAATTCCGTCCCCATTGCGCCTTGGTATAAGTGAGCCTCATCAATGATAAGTAAGAGTTTACGAGGTACTTCATTGTCATCTTCAATGTCTTCATTCAACCATGCTCCAGTTTCCTCCCAGAATATATGCTCAAGGGGCCTCATTAGCATGTATTCAAGCATACTGTAGTTTGTTACCATTACATCTGGAATACCTGTGCCTTTGAATGATTCGAAATTCTCAATTTCCTCATCACTAGAAGATCTGTGCCTATCTTGGAGATATTGAAAAACACCGCCATGGTGCATTTGATGTCGGCAAATTAACTCTCGATCGAGTTTGTCACCTATGTACATCAAGTGAGATTTTCCTTTATCTAAATCGGCTTTATTGAATCTGGTAAACACTTCTTCGTGTTCTTTGAGCAAGTAATTATGCTTCTTAGCCTCTATTTTGCCTCCTTTGCCTTTGAAAAGTTCTACCGCTTCTCTCTGAGCTCTAGGGCTTAGTTCGGAAAATTTGAGAGATAGGTTTTCACCCTCAGGAGCAAGCATAACCTTGCCACCCATTGAAGGTATCTTACCTCGTGAGACTAGTTCTTTCCAAGTATTTTCGCGCTCCTCTATTCCAGAATAGTTTTCGATGATTTGGGAAACACGTTTGTTGGTTTTACTCGTGCGTTTCCATTCCTTCTTCGTACCCTCTCCCTCGATTTTAGTTTCTACCTCTTCTGAGTACCAGCCGTGAAATTCACTTCGCCCAGTATACATTCCGAATTGAGGGAATCGCCCATATCCATTTTTCAAAAATTTAGTCGCTGTCTTAGGGTTACCCAACAATTCTCGCAATCTACTCATCTGATCTGCTACCAAGGCATTCATTGGATACAGCAAGAGTGCTTTGACAGCCCTTTGGCTAGACTTACCTTTACATCTTCGAGCTTCATCATTCAGATGATTCATCATAGGATATAGGAAACATTCTGTTTTTCCAGAGCCAGTCCCGGTAGCAATTACGACATCATTGCCGTCAATATGGCCCATGATTGATTCTTGCTGATGCGGATACAAATCATAAGTTACATTTGACAACGATAGTAACTCACCTAATTCATGAAGTCTTTGTTTGTGTTTATCGTTATCAGACCATGTTTCGAAATCTACAGGTTTTGAGGCATTACCTGGTTGATATTGTGGGATTGCTTCGATCAACGGTTCATGTACAAGGTTGAAATGTTCTGCATGATATTTTTGCCTTTTTTCTGGTAACTTTCCCCATCGCCTAGGACCTCTAATCAAAGGATAAACTCGACGGAGATGAGCGTCGAGCGAGTAAGAAATTCTATCAACCAACAGAGACGACTTCACCATATGTTATCCTAGTGAACCTCCGACTATGAATCTATCCAAAGAGATTTGCAAATACTTTCTTTCAAGAAAATTGCAAGTTGAGAGTCAACTTCACGAACCTCTTTCAATAGTGATAAAGGGCTTTTGTCAAATTCAAGCCAACGAGTTAATTGGAAGGGCATATTATACCAAAGAATGTCTTCAATAATCGTGTTCTCATGAATTTGTGACAACTCCTCCTTGTTGATGATAACATACATTGCACGAATACAATCATTGAGAAATTGATATCTTTTGTATCGCTTATCTTGAACGTTACCAGCATTGAAAAAATCGCTAAGAGGCATTGGATAGAAACTTACATCATCAGTAGTATTTGAAAATATTTTATGAGCCATTGGATTCTTATTTGTTCGATATTGTATCAAATAGAATTGATGTATGTGCGGGTTAAATTGTTCATCCTCATTGTATGAGTATGTGCGAACTATCTGGAATGTGGATTCACCAAAGTTTTCTGATAATATTTGGGCCATGTCTTGATTATGGTTCTTACCGGATTTCCAAATATCGGAATTAATGTCATTTCTTTTCATTGTCCAACTTCTTTCCTCGATTCCTCTGGACCAAAGCCCTTCTTCAAATCTTTTATCTTGAACCATAAAATATACATCGGTCTCTAAATTATCTTCCATGTAACCCTTTAGCTTCCCATAGTTTTCATTAAGCACAGATTCTTGAATAGTATGATTACTCTCATCCAAATAGACAGACAAAAACTCCTCCGGACTTTCGGGGTACATACATAGGTCTGGGAATCTATCAATGTGATTATCGATTAAGTCACTTTCTTGGGTAATTAATCTAGATCCATTGCCTAAAAATTTGACATCATTGCCGGCTAATTGATGGCCTGGTCGACGATCAATAAGAAGTAAATATTCTGAAGTTTTTCCCCCAATAGCCAATCCCTTACGGTCGAGGAATTTTTTATGATTTGAAACATCACGAATTATTTCCATGCGCTCTGAAAAAGATCTATCTAATTCAGACACTTTACCTATGGATTTGTCTAATACATTGAATTGAAATCCGAGACTAACCAATTGATTCATCTGTCTCGTCGCTCCACCTACTGATTGTTTATCACGTAACATATCTAGGATTCTTGCACCTGTGTTTTCTTTACTCTTAGACAATGTTGGAGGAGGGCTGTATCCTGCTGGATCGAATGTACCTTTCCACAATTCTTCGTAAGCAAAATCGGGATTTATGGCTGTCCTAGTGAGGTTTAGAGATTCACCTATGCCTTCGAAAACATACCTTTTTTGATATGTGAGCCCGTCATCAGATTGTATCTCTAGTACCCCTGAACCTTTAATTTCAAATCTAATGGGCACATATCTCACACCTTCTTCATAAATTTCTATCTTTACCGGATCACGAGAATTAATCTTTGCAGCATATGCCTCCTTTAGTTCTGGATTTGTCATTCCTCCAGATTCTGTCAGGTTTTTAATCTGGTCCAAAATTAATGATCTCCCCCTCAAGTCATTCGAATCATCGTAATGCCTCAATATGAAACTAAGCCTCTGATTTGGCTTAACATAGAAAATAGCAGTTTTACTTTTTTTGTCTATATCAAACTCTAACAGTTTAATTTCTTTGTGATTAAATCGAATATTATATTGGCCAATCCGTTTGAGGGCCTTTTCTACATTTTCAAAAAAGGTTTGGCTTTCTGAACCAATCTTGTTAAAATGAGTGAAGTGAAGGTGTTTACCACCAAAATCAACACACCAGTACATGTAATTTTGTGGTTTTTTCTCACCGGCTTGCTTGAATGCAGTGGAATGGTGTGAATGGCAGACTGCGGGAAATAAAGTGAATAGATTATTAATTCTTGAAGAATTAGAAAAACCAATCATCCCATTTTGATTTGGTGAAAGTGGGGTGCAAATCATGGCTTGACCCATGATTGAAAAATCAGATTTTAAATTGTCAATTTCTCCTCTTCCTTTCATTGACCACACAGATGTTGAAGAATGAGGAATTGATGCCCCTTGTAGGCGATATGTAATTTGTTCACCATCAACTTTGAACTGTCTTTTTGTAGTTTCAACAGTATCAGTGAACTCACTCACGAACCAACCCGGGCATTCTCCAGACACAGCATAATTCAGGTACTTGGTTGGGTCTTGTCCAGGGAAACTCTCTTCATTTTTCATTATTAAATTCTTCAGGATTAAGGCCCAAATTTTAGAATCAATTTCATCGGGTTTTCTTGCTTTGAAGAAAAAGCGAATTGCTTTGTCTTTTTCTGCAACAAGATAGATCTGAGTGTAGATCGCTCTGACTTTTTTATTCGCCGCACTAGTGGAAATTTGTTTCAATTCAAGGCAATAACATTCATCACTATGTTCTACATCTACTGAGTGTTTGAAGTAAGCATCTTCTAGGTTCGCTTGAAAATAACTCGTGTGTTCATCAGTTTGTGATACTCTCTGAAATTTAGTATTTTTACAACCATGTTCGAGGCAAATTCTACAATGAAGCCGAAAATCACCTCGTTCTTTATGTCTATAGGTATAGGCTTCAGCAGGGCACTGCTCTAAAACGCCTTCAGAGCCACCCATCAAGAAAAAATCATCCAAGTTCGTGGGTTTTTTTTCGTCATTGGCGAACACCATAATCGCATCCTCATACGTGCGCACCATGGCGTACCTTGATGCTAGAGGTATAATAAAATTCTTTTGCAGAAGTTTCAAGAATAGAGAGCCAGCAATGTTACCTATGCAATGGGATGCCGACAGATGCGTTTGGTTGAACACCAGCAAGTTAAATCTCAAAGTTAAAACCGTAAAAACTGGTGAGCCCACAGTTGAATTCGATGATTCAAATCGCGAGGTTCGCCTAACTGTTCACAAGAAATTCCCAAAAACACCCGATATCATTGTCAGAGTCAATACTAGACATATTGATGATTTCAAACAAGAATGGTGCTTGGGTGATTCTTCCAGGGAAATTTTTGTGCTTCCTTGCAATGAACTGTACGAACACCGGGAATATGAAGAAAATATCTTCGATGTCAATATCGGTTCATTTGAACAAACATTGTCTATTCCCGCCAAAACCGAAGTATTGAATATTCAATTCTCGTCCTTAAGTCTGGAGAGATCCCTTTTGGGAGTCCTAACATTAATACTCACTGGAATCGGATTTGAGTCAGAATTCATTACGAATAATGTTCAAGAGTTCCGCC
>Ga0233426_10004491_pt1 | contig 10477 bp, 8 predicted proteins | sample SI_118_April2016_6_FD_179875 | JGI IMG/M metagenome (GOLD analysis project Ga0233426, IMG submission 179875) | Seawater microbial communities from Saanich Inlet, British Columbia, Canada - SI_118_April2016_10_MG | ecosystem: Environmental > Aquatic > Marine > Inlet | place: Canada: British... | reverse complement strand
TGGAGGCTTGCCGAAAACGAACCCGATCTATTTTACGAAAAAATTTCAAACCTATGATTTTTGTCATTTTACGATCCTCGTATTGATCTTGACGATTGCACTTGCCAGTAGATTGCACTTGTCGGTGAAAGGTGCTTTGCGTTAATCGAAGTGCTTGCGACCCTACCGCCTATTGTAACCGCAGGATCGGCTGCAAGCCCCAATTTGAGGCTAGGTTTTAATCCTCGTGCCCACAGCGTAAGCGCTCATCCCAAATCATGATAATCAATGCAGGCGCGCTCGGTTACAGGAGACCTGGCTTGAAAAGTACCCGAACGCAGGCAGCTCTTAACAACAAACCGACCTTGCCGGAATCCCGTATCAGGCCTTGGCCAAATTCGTCTTCTCTGCCATGCTTTGAGATCCTGCATTAATGAATCCGGATAACCCTATGAGCGAATACCTACCTCCGAAAATTGACTGGGTGCGAGAACATGTCGAAGCCTATGAAGGCAGTGGCGGCACCAAAGCAACGACCCTCCGTGACACAGGCATGCCCTGCATTATCGTCACGCATAAGGGCGGTAAAACGGGCGCTGTTCGAAAAATCCCTTTAATGCGCGTCAAGGTCGATCAAAGCTATGTCCTAATTGGCTCAATGGGCGGACAACCCAAAAACCCGGTTTGGGTTTACAACCTCCGCGCCCACCCCGACGTTGAGATTCGGGATGCGACTGAGGTGACCCCCATGGTCGTGCGCGAAGTTTTTGATGCCGATGAACGCGCGGCGCTTTGGCAAGCAAGCGCCGACGCCTTTCCACCCTACAATGACTACCGAGCTAAGACGGATCGCGTGATCCCAGTCTTCGTTGCAGAACCTGCGACCCAGTCATAGCCCGCGGCGCTGGCAGGAAAAATTCGCGCAACTAGACCCGCCCCGGTTATTGCCTGACCGATTAGCGCGGGCCTAGTCAAAACCTTCGGACGTGAGGCGACTCGTTAAGACCAGGTCAGGTCGTCTAGCGCAGCCAAAAAGGGGCGCTATCAATGGGCGTGGGGGATGGGAAGTGGGAAGGCGATCGGGCCCTACGCCGCCAAGATGCCGGATGGCGCCCACAAGTACACGGTCCGCCTAGACCGCCGCCCAAGCCGCGATAAGACCCAAGGCTAAGCCCTGAACCAAGCCCTTACCGGCAAGCTCTGACTGGTCACAAGGTCAGATTGCGGCGGAATCAACCACACCACTCATTGCAGCACGCAAAACACGCTCATAATCCATCGCTTTGAACTGGATTGGATTGGTTGCCGCCGACGGATCAAGGATCGCGGCACGCGCGATGGCAGGCACATCCACCGTTTCAGAAATCGCCTCGGTTAACCGATGCGGAATACCCACTTCATCTCTAAGGGCCAACACCCACGCCAAAAAGTCCTCATAAGTGCTGCCAACCTCTAAATGGCGCGCGAGCGATGCGAGCGGCGCCTCGATCACGGACCGATTGGCTTGCAGTACAAAGGGCATCAAAATCGCGTTAAGCAGACCATGATGTGCATTGTGATACGCACCCAGCGGGTGTGCTAAGGCATGCATTGCGCCCAAGCCCTTTTGAAACGCCGTGGCCCCCATCATCGAGGCAATTTGCATCTGCGTTCGCGCCTCAAGATCAGCGCCATTGGCGACGGCCCGGATCAGATAGTCCCGAACAATGACCATCCCTTGTCGCGCGATGCCTTCTGCCATCGGGTGAAACACCGGTGAGCAATACGCTTCCAACAAGTGCGACAGGGCATCCATCCCGGTGGCGGCCGTTAGATGCGGCGGCAACCCAACCGTGAAGTCCGCGTCCAGCAAGACGATCTTTGGCAACATCTGCGGATGAAAAATAATGACCTTGCGGGTCGTCTCTGTCTCAACAATCAGTGCCGCCCGGCCAACCTCAGAGCCTGTTCCAGCTGTGGTGGGTACGGCAATAATGGGTTGAATGACGGAGGCGTCCGCTCGCTGCCATTGATCGCCGATGTCTTCTAGATCAAAAAGCGCGCAGCGTTGATGCGCCATGACGGCGATCGTCTTACCCACGTCCATCGCGCTGCCACCCCCGATGGCCAAGACGCCATCATGACCGCCCGCACGGTAGGCTTGGCAGCCAGCCCCGACCTCCGAGCCGGTCGGATTGCCGTTCACTTCAGAAAAAACCCCGGGTGCTAGGCCCGCTGCTGACAGAGCAGCAAGCACCTCCTGAACCAAAGGCAGCCCCAGCAGCATTCGATCCGTGACAATCAATGGCCGCTGAATCTTCAAAGACTGGCAGTAGTCCGCAAGCTCTACGCGCCGCCCTGGTCCAACATGGATCTGGGTTGGATAGTTCCAATCTGCTTGGGTCAACCTTGACCTCCTTTAACACTTTCCTCACTCGCCATAAAACGCGGCAACTCACCGAGCACACTTTTACGTCACAAGCCGCCCGCCTAACAAGGCCGCGCTCAGAATGACTGCTTTGTTCAGTTTCTTGAGTGCCCCTACCGAGCTCTGCCGGCCCCATATCGCTCTGGCTTTTTTTGGCCAATCGCCGCAAGTCGGCCTTAGAAGACTAAAATTGCACGCCCCTGGATCTCACCGGCCGCCAGCGCCCGCGTTGCTTCATTTATGTCATCCAGCGCGTATCGCGCGGTCACCATGGCGTTTAGATCCAACGTACCTTCTTCATACCATTTAATGTACCGCGGAAAATCGTGATCCGGACTGCACGAGCCGCCAATGCTCCCAATAAAACGCTTCTCGTTCATCAGAAGATCAATCGGGTCGAGTTCGACCGGTGTCGTCGGCACCCCAACGAGCACCGCCGTGCCACCGGACTCTGCCCCAAAAAACCCGGTTCGGGCAGCAGGCACAATTTGCTCCATGGTTTTTCGAATGCCGATACAGTCAAAAACAAAATCGGCGCCAGCAACCGTCTCTCGACGAATCGTATGGCGGTCGGTTTGGGTCGTCAGCGCACGAATCACAGCAATCGGGTCCTCTTTTGCGGCATTAATCACATGGGTCGCACCAAACTGCTTGGCAAATGCCAACTTCTCATCATCCAAATCAATCGCGATCAGTGGATTCGCGCCGCGCGCTCGAGCTGCGACCACCGCGGACAAACCCACACCACCCACGCCAAATATGGCGACACTGTCGCCCGCTTGGACGTTTGCCGTATTTTCGACCGCACCCGCGCCGGTCATGACCGCGCAACCAATAATAGAGGTTACAAGCGGCTCGATCGTTGAAGGCACCTTAACAACATAGCGCTCATCGGCCAGCGTATGATCGGCCCAAGTGAAGACATTACTACTGGTTGCAACCTGTCCGTCAGCGAACTCGATCCGAGCCGCCTCGGGCACTCGATCACCAGGACTAATTTGGCGGGGGACCCAGGTGACCATCACTCGATCGCCAACCGCCAGGTGTGAAACGGCTTCCCCAATCTCTAAGACCTCACCCGTTGACTCGTGTCCCAAGACTTCTGGGCCATTGCGAGCCCGGTGCATCGTGTGCAGTTGGCTGTGGCAGATACCACTGGCGAACTGCTTGATCAAAACTTGATAGGGGCCAGGCGACGGCAATGTCACCGCATGGATACCGAGGGGTCCAGCCTCTTTTGGGACGACTACAACCCGTGCTTCAACTGCCATGTGACGCTCCTTAAAAAACTTAACAACCCAGAGAGCCTCCGCCCGGGACCAATAAGCCCCGACGCACGCCCTTACCCTAATTCGCGCGCTGCACCAAGTGACGCCTTAATCAAAACAAGCCGATCAAGGCGCTGGTTGCAACGCAACTGCCATTTGCACAACCTTGCCTTATTCTGGCGCGTGATCGCGCCAGCAACATCAGGGCACGAGCCCCACTCGCGGTCTCCATCACAGTTTTATCACCATCTCTATCACCATCGCTATTACCCTAGCCATCAGATGGCTGTGCTGATTCAGACGGCCTCGAGGAAAGCCCCGTAAAATCAAACGCACTGACCTTAAAAGCCTTGAGCCAACGCGGTGAAGTCCATCAGATCCTCCAGCGCGGCCATGGCTTTCAGTACGGTCAAGTCATCGCGCTGACGCCCAATCACCTGCATTGCAATGGGCATACCGTCTGCTGCCAATCCAATCGGCACGCTGCCCGCAGGGTTACGCGTCATATTGAGCCCCATCGTAAAGGAAACCCAATCAGGCGTTTCTTCGCCATTGACCAAACCATCGCCCATTAAGGTTGGCGCATGACCTCGGGTTACCGGTGTTATTAAGATCGGCGCTTGTTGCAGTACGGCTTCAAGCTGATAGGCGTAGGTGTGGCAGTGATCGATGGCCACGGCATAATCTGCGGCGGTAAACCGGTCCAGACCCATTTCAATCTGGGGCCGTAGCGCTGCATCAATTTTCTCCCAATCTTTTGTGCCTCTTAAATGACCTTGGGCGCGCGCTCGAGCTGCCGTCCAAAAGACCAGCCAATCCGCGAAGGGATGTTTATCCCAGATTGTTTCCTGCTCGATTACCTGCACGCCGGCACGGCGCAACTGCTCAATGGCACCCTCGCACAGCGCTAAGATTTCGGCATCCCAGCTCGTGATCCCCATGGTCGGCGACCAGATCACCGCCTCAGGGAGCGCGCCATCAAGTTGAGGCGCCCACGGCGCATTCGGCGCCGGCAGCGAAAAGATATCGGTTGGCTCAGCACCGATGCACTGATCCAACACAAAGGCCGCATCCCGAATACGACGGGTCATGGGCCCCTTAACCGTAAGCAAACCCGAGCCGGTTGGTTTCGGCCCGCCGTTCGGCACCCGGCCTTGGGATGTCTTAATGCCACTTAAGCCGCACAAGGCCGCTGGAATTCGGATCGAGCCGCCACCATCGCTGCCGGTCGCTAAAGGAACCATGCCCGCGGCAAGCGCCGCCGAGGATCCGCCTGAGGAACCCCCTGGGGTTCGCGTTAAATCCCAGGGATTCTTAGTCACCCCGAACGGCACGTTATCGGTTTTACCTTTGTAGCCAAACTCAGGGGTATTGGTCTTGCCAACAACAATGGCGCCCGCGGCGCGCAAACGTCGGACCAATTCAGAGTCTTCAAGGGCCGGTGCATCCTCTGTATGAAAAGCAGACCCAAACGTGGTGATGTAGCCTTGGGCGTCTTCTAAGTCTTTCACCCCGAAAGGAATGCCCGCCAGTGGCAGATGCTCACCGGCGGCGAGACGTTGATCGATCTTGGCAGCCTCATCGAGCGCCCGTGCCTCATCAACGGCGCAAAAGGCATTGATAACCGGATTGAGGCGATGAATGTTCTGAAGCGCTGCCGTAACCAACGCCTTGCAACTGGTTTGGCCCGTTTGGACTTGCTGTGTTAAATCCAAAATTGTGGTTTGACGGAAATCCATGATGCGCTCCCAGCGGTTGATTAATTTCGTTACAGGCCGCATCAAGTGGCGTTGGAATCAGCCCGTTTACACGCGGATTGTGCTTACCCTGGTTGATCCAGGGCGGATACGCCCAACGGGCCGCTGCCGGCTTGTTCAACCCAACAGCCAGTGCCAACAAATGGGCCGCTCAAAAGACTATAAACCAATGATCCAAAAAATGCAGTGGGTGCAAGAGCTCGTCAAAACCGTCGCCTTGAACCATCAAAAACGGGTTCTCAAGGCGATCCTTGTACCCTGCAATTTTTGAGTGCAGTAAAAACCCAATCGTTCACAGCCAGCATGATCGAGGCTCGCCTCGACACCCGCGAGCAACGCGCGGGTCCCGCGTAAGGCCCTGCCAGGTCAAGTGCCGCTCTGAACACGCTCCGAAAAGGGGCGCTGGCTAAAGATTCTTCAACCGATGGATCGACATGGTAACAGGCGTTGCTGCGCGCATGGGCGGTCCTTGATCAGACTCAAGCGCAGCGGTCGGTCTTGAACTGTGACACAAGCGTCATTCGTGCAAAGCGGCACGTCGGGTCTTTGCCCGCAAATCTGGCCCCTCGAAGTGCCAGCCAGGCGCTTTGAACAAAATTCCGAATCGTTGCGACGCGGTTTGGCAGGCCTTGAGATCACGCCAAAGCGCGAGATATCCAGCAACGGCAAAATACAGCGGATTTCGCCCTTCTAAGTTTTTGGTCAAACCGTACACCACTGGTCGCTCTGGGATTTCCTCAGCGAAGGTACCAAAGAACCGGTCCCAAATAATCAACACACCGCCATGATTTTGATCCAAATAGGCCACGTTCGAGCCATGATGAACCCGATGATGACTGGGCGTATTGAAGATCCATTCAAACCAAGCCGGCAGTTTATCAACTGTCTCGGTGTGAACCCAAAATTGGTAAGCCAGGTTAATACTGATCATGGTGAGCACCATGACCGGGTGAAAGCCTAACAACGGTAGCGGCAACCAAAACCAGTATTTATGGATCCGTTCTCCCACACCTTGGCGCAGTGCCGTGCCAAAATTCATGATCTGGGCGGAATGATGGGCTTCATGACCCGCCCAGAATAAGCGCACTTCGTGATTGGCCCGGTGAAACCAATAATAGATTAAATCATCGAGAACAAAGAGTAGGCACCACGCCCACCAATGCGTCCCGACCACCGTTTTCAGCGGCGACAGTTCATAGAGTTGGTAAAAGACGACAACAGCCAGCGCTTTTGGCAGCACATCAATGAGCGCAGAGAGCACCAAAAGTCCGAAGGACAAGGCCGTGTCACGCGGTTGATACCATGCTTTTTGGTAAACAAAGGACACTAACGCTTCAACCAAAATCGCCAACAAAAAAGCCGGCAAGGCATACTGATTGATCGAATCCGCTGTCAGCATCCGTTAAACCCTCTCATGATAAAACCCCTTGGCATACGCTCTGCGCCATTTTGTAATGCCACCTTAAGCTACTTGGACGGCCTGCGGCGTTGCTCGAGCAACCAGCAATGGCTTGCGCGACAACCATTTAGCGCGTGCAGGAACCAGTCATTCCCGAAATAGATGCCGTAATTGGGTCGCGCGAAGCTTACCCCAATGCCTTAAACTAATGATTGTAAAGATTTTTCAAACATTTATACTTCGCGCCTTTCCCCCGGCCCTCGTGCCAAACTCCGACAGGATACCATCCTTTGCTGAATACTGACGTGCCAACAACGTTCGAGAACCTCGAACTACCGACCAATCTCTTATCCACCCTGACCGCGCTGGGCTATCAACACCCAACCCCGGTTCAAGCGGCGAGTATTCCACACTTATTGACGGGTAAGGACCTGCTCGGACACGCGCCAACCGGCACCGGTAAAACGGCTGCCTTTAGCCTGCCGTTACTCGCTCGCATCGATGTGACCAAAAATACGACCCAGGTTTTGGTCCTTGCACCGACCCGTGAATTGGCAATCCAGGTTACTGCTGCGATGAAGCAGTATGGCGCGGACTTAAAAGGTCTAAAAACCTTGTCCATTTACGGCGGACAGGATTACGGGCCCCAACTTCAACAGCTAAGAGCTGGCCAACATGTGGTTGTCGGCACGCCTGGTCGCGTCATGGACCATATCCGCCGTGGGACGCTCAAGCTTGATGCTTTAGAAGCATTGGTGCTGGATGAAGCCGATGAAATGCTCAAAATGGGTTTCCTAGAAGACGTTGAATGGATCCTTGAACAAACACCAGATACCCGCCAAATGGCCTTATTTTCCGCCACCATGCCACGGGAAATCAAACGCATCGCAACGCGTTTCATGAAGACCCCCGAGACCGTTTCGATTAAGGCGTTGAGCGGCGCGAAAGCGATGATCAATCAACGCTACAGCATTATGGCGGCAAAAGAGAAGCCTGAGGCCTTACAAAAGCTGCTCAACTTCGAGGCCTTTGATGCCGTCTTGATTTTTGTTCGTACTAAGGTGCAAACGGAAAGCCTCGCTGAGCTTGTGAGCAAAAACGGCCACCGAGTCGCGGCCATCCATGGCGATCTGGCGCAAAGTCAACGCGAGCAAATTATTAAACGCCTGTCTAAAGGCCAGCTCGATATTGTGGTTGCAACCGATGTTGCCGCGCGCGGCTTGGATGTTGAACGCATCAGCCACGTAATCAATTTTGACGCGCCTCATGATGCTGAAACCTATGTTCATCGCATAGGCCGCACGGGGCGTGCTGGCCGAAGCGGTGAAGCCATCATTTTCCTTAACAAACGAGAAGAACGGCTGATTCGCGGTCTAGAACGCGAAACGCAAAACAAATTAACGCAATATCACCTGCCGACAGCTTCGATGATTCGCGAGAAGCAGTTGAACGATTTTGCTGCGACGTTAAAAACAGCTGTTGAAGCCGGGCCCCGCGAGGAACTGATTGAAGTCATTGACCGGATCGCCAACGAACTGGAAACCGACCATTTAACCATCGCGGCAGTGCTGGCCAGTCAACTGCTCCCTGAGCGCAGTCCTGGCAGCCGAAAAACGCCTGCCACCGAGTCAACACGACCTCAGGCTAAAGAAAGGTCGAGGACGCAATCCACCGCAGCAGACCAGCCGCCACCGCCACCTAAATCACAGCCCGGATTTTCCCCCTCGAAGGGCAAAGCTATTTTTCGAATTGAAGTTGGCCATGATCAATCGGTTGAACCTGGCGAAATCGTCGGCGCGATCGCCAATGAAGGCGGTTTAAACGGCAAGGAAATCGGGCAAATCCAGATTTTTGCGGATCACACTTTGCTCGAGCTGCCCAATGCGCTGCCCAGAACGGTCTTCGTGACGCTGAAAAACGTTTGGATCCGAGGCCGACGGCTTAGTATTCATCGTTTGGATGCAGAGCAAGCAAACGCGCAAAAAGAACGCAGCAAGAAGTCACCCCGGGCAGTTAAAACCGCATCACGCGGCAAACCCAAGCCTGCTTGGCAGAAAGACAACGCCAGACCGGCGCCCAGGCGAGACAACGCGGCAGGTAAACCGGCTGAGTCTCGGGCCCCAAAGAAAACCATCAAGCGCCGAACCCCCAAGCCGGCGGCTTCTTAGCCGATCAGCGTCCTCTTTATTGATCAAGGCCAATTGCGCTACACTCTTCGCCTGAAATTGATCCATACACTGAGGCCACCTGATGAGCGAAGCAATAGCCAATCCAGAAGACAAAGCACAGCCTATCCCCGACTTTAAGCGGCCCGGGGATGGCGAAAATGTGATCTCTGGCGAAATCCCAAATCCTTTTGATATACCTTTAGCTGACTTAAATCCGGTCAGCGCTCGATTATTCAGCGAAGACAAACAGTGGGATTATTTCAAACGGTTACGGGCTGAAGATCCCGTACACTTCAATCAAACCGAACTGGCAGGACGCTACTGGTCTTTAACCGGTTATGACGAAATTAAACAAGTCGATTCCGATCATCACAACTTTTCATCGGCCCACGGCATTACGCTGGGGTTCCCAATCGATGCCGAACTACCAGAAGGCGCCCTCAACGTCAGTATGTTCATTGCGATGGACCCGCCGACCCACGATGTTCAGCGTAAAACGGTTTCCCCTGTCGTTGCGCCCAGTAACCTGGCCAATTTAGAAGGCCTCATTCGACAGCGCACCCAGTCGGTATTAGACAGTGTTCCTTTGAATCAACCTTTTGATTGGGTCGAGCTCGTTTCGATTGAACTTACCACGCAAATGCTGGCGACCTTGTTCGACTTCCCGTTCGAGGATCGACGCAAACTTACCCGCTGGTCGGATGTCGCAACCGCCGTACCCGGTGCGGGCATTGTTGATTCGGAGGAGCAGCGCCGTGCCGAGCTCATTGAATGCCTGCAGTACTTCACCCAACTTTGGGAAGAACGCAAGGTGAATCCCGGTAGCGATCTCGTTTCAATGCTCGCGCACGGTGAAGAAACCCATGATATGCAGCCGCTCGAGTTCTTGGGCAATTTGATCCTGCTGATTGTTGGCGGAAACGACACTACCCGCAATTCCATGACCGGCGGCGTATACGCGCTGAATCAATTTTCATCAGAGTTTACAAAGCTTAAAAGCAACCCAGCCCTGATCCCGAACATGGTGGCAGAAATCATCCGCTGGCAGACGCCGCTGGCCTATATGCGCCGAACCGCCAATCACGATATCGAACTGGGCGGCAAAGCCATTAAAGCCGGTGATCAGCTCCTTATGTGGTATGTCTCTGGCAACCGAGATGAAACCGCATTCGAGCGCCCCAATGATCTTGTGATCGATCGACCGAATGCCCGAGGGCACCTGAGTTTTGGCTTCGGCATTCATCGCTGCATGGGGAATCGGTTAGCCGAGATGCAACTGCGCATATTGTGGGAAGAAATTCTTGAGCGCTTTGATGACATCAAAGTTTTAGCAGAACCTGAGCGAACCTATTCTTCGTTTGTTAAGGGTTACACCAAAATGATGGTGACGGTGACGCCTAAATAGCCCGACGCCATTAAGACGAATATGACACCATGACACAACAAGGCCTTCAGTTTGGCAAACTTATCTATACCGACACCACCCGTTGCAATCTCCT
>Ga0233426_10004489_pt1 | contig 10479 bp, 10 predicted proteins | sample SI_118_April2016_6_FD_179875 | JGI IMG/M metagenome (GOLD analysis project Ga0233426, IMG submission 179875) | Seawater microbial communities from Saanich Inlet, British Columbia, Canada - SI_118_April2016_10_MG | ecosystem: Environmental > Aquatic > Marine > Inlet | place: Canada: British... | reverse complement strand
AGAAATGAGCATCCAGAGCGATGGTCAAAAGAAGAACGAAACTGGCAGCCAATAGGTGCTGTGGAATTAAATCCGGAGCAATATAAAAAAGCTGCGTAGTAATTTAGGCGACAACTACCTTGAAAAAATAACTGTATTCGAGAATATAAAATTGAACCAGATTTATTAGAGTTTGAAGTCACAGAAGGGGTATTAGTAAATGATTATGCAATAGCCGAAAAGTTGCTCAGTAAAATAAGAGCGATTGGCATGAGTGTTTCAGTGGACGACTTCGGCACTGGCTACAGTTCATTAGCTTATCTTAAAAAACTTCCCTTAGATTTTGTTAAAATAGATCAATCATTTGTTAAAGATATCGTCATTGATGATAATGACAAAGCGATCGTCAGAGCATTAATAGCCATGGCTCATAATTTAAATTTAGGGGTTACCGCAGAAGGTGTGGAAACCAATGAACAGCTAAAATTCCTTAAGAAAAACGCATGTAACTCAGTTCAAGGTTTTTTATATAGTCGACCAGTAAAATTTAATGTTTTTCTCGATTTAATCAAAAACTTTTATTAACAGTTTAGTCCGCCAATCTCCCTATTCATTAGACAAAAAATTCAGGTAATGCTGATAAGCTTGTAGATTAAAGTTTTTAGATAACTTATTCATAAAACCATGTAAGTATTCACATTTTTCAATTTTAACATGCTTTTTCCCTTTGATTTTCTGAATGTGTTCATTGATCGAAAAGTGTGGCTCGGACTTAGGCATAATCAAATTAACTGGATTAAACGGTTCAAGTGTTTGCATATTTCTTATTTGCGAACCATAAAACAAATCACTTCTCTTTAAGTAGGAAGAATTATTTTTCGCACTATATTGCCAGCAAACAGCTGCACCAACACTAAAACCAATTAATCTAAAAGGTTTATTTATCGACAAAATGTATTCATAAAGCTGTTGATAATATTTATCTATTCCAACATGTTCACAAAAATACTCATAGGCATCAGCCTCATTTGAGAATTGTACACTCTCCTTCTGGTAAGGAGTAACAAGAGCAAAATCACCTTTAGTACAAATAGATTGTGCCAACAACTCCAATGCCGGTGTTATACCAAAAATATCACTCACGATTATATATTTCATATACTTCTTTATAAATTACGATAAGTTAATTAAATTAACCTGTCGCATGATTTTATCTCGTTTGTCTCATAACCCACACTTCCCTATGATGAACTTGTTTTCAAAATCTCCCCAGATTTTTGAATTTTTAAACATTATTTTGATGTTAAGGGTGCGTATATCCCACCCTTTTTTTCTGCCTAAAATTCATCAATACATTTATATTTTCTTTCTTTGTAATTTTCAAGCTAAACTATTGTTGATAACAAAGCTGCACTACCAACAACTTTTCGCACCAAAACTGTGCATGACCAACTTATTTTATTTAAATGATTTAGTGAGTATCTTTATAATATAGAAAAAAAGCTTATATAGCCTTTATAAAACATCAAAAAATAAGAAAATCAAAATTTCCACATTACTGGTCTAACATTTGCTGTAAAGGCATTGGGATCATTACAAGTATTCATATATGGCTATTCAAACACCAATTCGCGGACTTCGTTCATTTTGTATTGCAGCTAAATGTTTAAGCTTTAAGCACGCCGCTTCACAATTATTTTTAACCCCTTCAGCCGTCAGTCATCAAATAAAACAGCTAGAAGAACAAGTAGGTTTTAACCTATTTGAACGACAAACTCGAGCAATAAAATTAACCACCTCAGGTAAAAAATTTTACAACGCTGTACAACCAATCATTCAAGAACTTGAAGCAACTATTGGCAGATTTACCGCAACACAAGAAAATAAAACCATTACGATCACCATGCCTGAGTTTTTTGCTAGTGAATTATTTATACCTAAATTGAGTGTTTGGACCGAAGCAAACCCAACCATAAATTTACAATTAGAGACGGTTAAGTCAGCTAATCAAACCAATATACCTGCTGAACTTTCTATTGTGTTAGCGAACGGAAAGCCGAATGGCAGCATAGTTCATGAACTATTTCCTATTAGGTATGCACCAGCCTGTAATAAAAACTTATATAAAAAATGGTCCAGCTTAGGCTATGACGCTTTAAAAGAAGTGCCACTTATATTGCATCAATCTCGACCTTGGTCATGGCATCAATGGGCTGACCGTGTAGATATAGAAGACTTTGACCCTAAACAAATCATTCAATTTGACAGTATGTTTGGGGTTGCTAGAGCAGCTCAGCAAGGTATGGGCATTGCACTTATTCCATTACCAATGAGTAAATCATGGTTCAGTGAACAATTATTAGTAAAGTTATTTGATCATGAACTGATCACAAACGATAAATATTTTTTAATTCGACATGAAAGTATCAATGAAGGAAGTGAGCTAGATACCTTTGCTACATGGGTTAAACAAGAGTTTTCATTATAAGTGAATTTAATTCAATTGATGGCTGCATTTTTGTCGTTTGTCAGCCGTCATTCTTTTTCTTAAAGTTAAAAGCGTCAACAGCAGTGACACTTTATTTAACTCATTATTTTACGAAAAAGGAAAAAATCATGAAACTCAACACACTCGTTTCAAAAACATTACCCTCATTATTACTACTATGTTGTAGCACAACATTTGCAACAGAAAGTTCAGGCAAGTTCAAAGTTGCAGTTGTAAAAGATACTTTAGGTGCTGATAAAATAGTCGCTGGCGATTATAAAAATGGCATGAAAGACATTGAGATGATTAAAAAAACCAATTTCAACCACGCTATGAACTTATGTGCCGCTCAAATCAAAACGTATAAATTTGATAAAGCTGAAAAATCATGTACTAAAGCAATAGACTCACTTTCAGTAAATGCTTCTCGTGGACGACACGGCAAACTGTTAAAAGCTTTAGCCTACAGTAACCGTAGTATCGCTAAACACTTAAACAATGATAGTTATAGTGCTTATGAAGATTTATTAACGGCTAAGTCGTTATCTGAAGATTCAATCATTACGGATAACTTGGCTTATTTTAAATCATCTACAAGCATTTTGGTATCAGATGCTTCAGAAGTAATAACAGCAGATTAAGGAAATCTTATGAAAGCCATTAAAGTGCATTATGAACGTATTATCTTATTTTGTTATCAAGTCAGTCATTTATCACTTTCTCAATGGAATATTGAAAAGTTGCAAATGAATACTTTAGGCTCGTACCGACAGCAAAAGACACAATAAAATAGAGAAAAATTTATGAGAAACTTAATTGGGTGTAAAATTGATAAACTTCAGTTTGCACCCTAAATAATCGGAAAAACCACTATTTACGATAATTCTCTCCCTTCAGTATAATAAAACTTCATAACTCTTTTTACAGCACTAGAAAGCCAATTCATACACTGTTAGAATCTAGCCAAGATTACTTTTAGAAAACATGAGAAAAATTCAAGATGGGCAGAGCTTACCAAAACCGTAAATTATCAATGGCCAAAACCGCCGGTGCTAAAACAAAAGTATATTCTAAATACGGAAAAGCTATTTACGTTTGTGCTAAAAATAGCGGAATAGATCCTGATGGAAACCTAACATTACGTGGATTAATTGATAGAGCTAAAAAAGATCAAGTACCTACTCATGTTATTGATAATGCAATAAAAAAGGCATCTGGTGCAGGTGGTGAAGATTATGCTGAAGCACGTTACGAAGGATTTGGCCCAGGTAACTGCATGGTGATAATAGATTGTTTAACAGACAATGGTAACCGTACCATTAAAGATGTTCGTCAATGTTTTACTAAAACAAACTCTAAAATTGGTTCAACGGGTACTGTTTCACACATGTTTGATCATCAAGCTGTTTTTGCTTTTAAAGGTGAAGATGATGAAGCCGTATTAGAAACTTTGATGATGGCTGATATTGATGTCACAGATGTTGAATTGGAAGATGGCATTATAACAGTTTACGCACCACACACTGAATTTTTTAAGATCAAAACTGAATTTGCTAACAGCATGCCAGAGTATGACCTTGAAGTTGAAGAAATTACTTGGGTACCGCAAACATACGCCGAGATTTCAGGCGAAGATGACACGGCTAATTTTGAAAAATTCATCGCAATGTTAGATGATTGTGATGACGTACAAAATGTTTATCACAACGCAGAATTACCTGAAGCGTAAAGATTTTGGTTATTCAAAGTTGCATTTCATCTATTAAAGCACCTGACTAGGTGCTTTTTTATTATTCATATTATGCTAATAGTTTTCTTAAAATATCTTCGCATTCATTAACGGTCATTTGTTTCGGAACTGGGTATTCACAATAAGCCTCTTTTATTGCCCTATTTGCTAAAAGTGAAATATCCTCTCTCTTAAGCTCTGGAAATATTACTTGAATATTCAAACGACTATTTAATGCTTTTACTGCTTCAATAAATTTTTCCGCTGCTATTTTGTCAATATCATCCGAGTTTGCAATTCCAGCATGACGGGCAATTTCGGCATATTGCTGATAAGCTTTATCAAACGAAAATCTCAGTATATGAGGGAGCAACACCGCGTTAGCAAGACCATGAGGAATGTGATAATAACCACCTAGCTGATGCGCAATAGCATGGACATAACCTATTGAAGTTCTTGTAAAAGCAACACCAGCATAATAGCTTGCCAATGACATTTCAGTGCGTGCTGTTATGTTTTCACCCTCTTCATAAGCTTGAGGTAGGTAATTAAATATTCGCTTTATCGCGTCAAAACAATATGACCTTGTTTGAACTGTAGAATGTAATCCAATGTATGACTCAACCGCATGTGTTAACGCATCAATGCCTGTTTCAGCGGTGATTTTTGCAGGTAACCCTATCATCAATAACGGATCTATAATGGCGTAATGAGGTACTAAACAAGGATCAATAACAGTAAATTTTTGTTTCTTAATTGGATCCGTTACCACTGCAACCAACGTAGCTTCAGATCCAGTTCCTGCCGTCGTAGGGATAGCAATAAAAGTAGGGAGATTCTTCCGGACTCTAAATAAACCTGATAACGCAATAATTCGTTTATTTTTAACTACGCAAGCAGCAATAGCTTTACCGCAATCCATCACAGAACCACCACCTAAGGTAATAATGCTATCACATTGGTTTTCTTGAAATTGACTAACACCTAACTCAATAACTGAGGTAGTAGGATCAGGCGTCACCTCATCAAAAACTGTAAAGTTCAACTGCTCTTTTGCCAAAAAATCAATAAGTTGTTTAACAATACCTAAGCTTACAAGTGTTTTATCAGTCACGATAAAAACATGATCATTTTTGGTGTTTTTTAGTATATCAGCGCACTTTATTAATTCCCCTTGCCCACTTATCAGTGTTGGCATAGGTATTTTTATCAGTCGATTTACATAACGGCGTATAAAGATGAATAAAGAATGGATCACTGGAGACTCATAAAGTTACTAGATAGATTAACCATATAACTACGAGCTGTGCATGTTGTCAACTGGTCATACCATAAAAATATCAATAATTAAAATGATAATGTAGTTACTTAGCCAATTTTTCTAACATAACATTTACGGCATCTAAATGCTCAGGGTTGTTATGACACATCCCTTGAAATACTGCACATATGTCAAGAAAATCAGGCAATTCAGTGCGCTGAGCCATTTTCATTAAACGTTTAGTTAATCGTAATGATGCTGTCGGTTTTGATGCTATTTCTGTCGCAAGTTCAAGTGTTCTAGTCATTAAGTTTTCTGGTTCACTTATGGATAAAACAATCCCTATTTCCTTGGCTTCATCAGCGTTTATCACTCTCCCGGTAAACGTTAATTCAGCCGCTTTTTGATAGCCAATTAACCGTTGCATAAACCATGCGCCACCATCTCCAGGAATAATACCTAAATTTACAAAGGTTTCGCCAAATTTTGCTTTACTTGAAGCAAGCCGAATATCACACATATTTGCGACATCAAACCCTGCGCCAATTGCTGGACCATTTATCGCAGCAATGACAGGTACTTCACATTTATGTAGTGCTAATGGAATACGTTGAATACCTTCACGATACTTATTCTCAAGCGTTTGAACATCACCAGCAAAGTCACCTGTTCTGTCGGCCATATCTTTAATGTTGCCACCAGAAGAAAAAGCAGTTCCTGCGCCGGTAATAATTAACACCGCAATACTTTTAGACTTATTCACCCAATCAACCGTAGCAACAATATCATCAGCAATAGCAGTACTTGTTAACGCATTTCGAACGTCATGACGATTGAATGTAAGTGTCGCAATGTTATTATCAACAGTTAGTAAACAGTCGGTTAATGTAGGCATGGTCATAAGTTTCACTCGTTTAATGGTGTACAATTCAGGGCTATAATTTAGCTATTATTTATTTTCTAACTGTTTCACATTTTGCCAATACTGTTCTAATTCATTAAGATCATGTTGCTCAAATGATTGACCTGATTTTTTAACTTGTTGTTCAACGCCATGAAAACGTTTAGTAAATTTTTGATTGGCTTTTCTGAGTAAATTTTCAGGATCTTGTTTCGCATGGCGACATAAATTTACCACTGCAAACATTAAATCACCGAGCTCTTCAGCCAAAGCTTGGGGATCTCGATGAAGTTCATCTTTCACTTCAACAACTTCTTCTTCGATTTTTGCAAAAACATCATTAATATCATGCCAATCAAAACCGACATGAGAGCAACGTTTTTGAATTTTAGCCGCTTGTGAAAGTGCCGGTAAATTTTTAGGAATATCCGCTAAAATACTTATTGTTTCGTCTTTATTTTTATTTTGTCGCTCTTTTGCTTTCTCATTTTCCCAATTCGCCTTTATTTCAGCATCTGTTGCAAAGCTTTCATTGGCAAAAACATGAGGATGACGACGAATAAGTTTTTCACAAATTGCTGCAACAACGCTATCGAAATCGAATCGTTTTTGCTCTTTTCCTAATTGGCTATAAAAAATGACTTGAAAAAGTAAGTCGCCTAGCTCTTTTTCTAATTCACTAAAATCCTCTTTTTCAAGTGCCTCAGAGACAGCGTCCGCCACTTCGTATGCCTCTTCTATGGTATGCGGAACAATTGTTGCAAATGTTTGTTTAATATCCCACGGACACCCTGTTTCAGGATCGCGTAGCTCGGACATAATCCAACGAAGTTTCTCAATTGAAGGGATATCTTTCAACATTATTTGGCATCTCTTTTACGTGTTACAAACAATTTAAAATTATAAGCGTTTAGCTTCAATGATATCGTCAAGCTGCAATAGTTTACTGATCAGTCGAGTTAACATCTCATTATTGGCTATTTCAATCGTTAACGACATGATAACGGTTTGTTTAACATGATCAGAGCGACTCTCCATGCCCATTATACTAACTCTTTCATTGGCGATAATTGTAGATATATCTCTAACTAACCCTTGTCTATCAACACCTATAAGTTTGACGGTTACTTGATAATGCTGAGAGGGATTTTCTCCCCATTGCACTTCAATTTCCCGTTCTGGTTGCTGTTGAAGAGAATTCGCTAATTGTTCACAATCAGCTTGATGAACAGAGATTCCGCGACCCTGTGTTATAAAACCCATAATTTCATCACCCGGAACTGGATGACAGCACTTAGCCATATGCGTTAATAAATTACCGACACCAGAAACAGTAATGCCATTCGCATCAACGGTATTTTTCGGTTGGTGATATTGCGGTTTAACTAAGCTTTGTGGATCAAGCTCTACTGGAGGTTGAGATTTTTCATTTTCGTGTTGAAGATGATTAACCACTTGTTGCAAACGCGCATGACCTGAGCCAATAGCAACATATAAATCATCAACAGTTTTTATATTAAAACGCTTGCTGGTCGACATTAAATCAACTTGCATTAAATCATGTTTAATTAACTCTTGTTCAAGTAATTCTTTACCTTGGGTAATATGTTTATCACGATCCTGCAATTTAAAAAAGTGTTGAACTTTAGCTCTCGCTCTTGGCGCATGAATATAATGTAAATTAGGATTTAACCAATCACGACTAGGGTTGGGTGTTTTACTTGTTAATACTTCAATTTTATCGCCTGTTTTTAAGCGGTAAGTAAAAGGTACTATACGGCCAAAAACCTTGGCACCGATACAACAATGGCCAACATTTGAATGGATATAATAAGCAAAATCAAGCGGTGTTGAACCATTTGGTAAATCAACAACGTCACCATTTGGCGTAAAAACATAAATTCGGTCTTCGAACACTTGGCTACGTAACTCTTCTATTAGTTCGCCACTCTCAGTAACATCCTCTTGCCATTGAAGAATTTTTCGTAGCCAACTCACCTTTTCATCAAAACCGCTGGTTTTTCCGTGCGCTGAACCTTCTTTATAACGCCAATGTGCAGCAACACCTAGCTCAGCATCATCATGCATTTGCTGAGTTCTAATTTGCACTTCAATCGATTTACCTTCAGGGCCTAAAACTACAGTATGAATAGACTGATAACCATTAGGTTTAGGTGTTGCAACATAATCATCAAACTCTTTAGGTAAATGCTGCCAATTCGTATGAATAATCCCTAAAGCGCCATAACAATCTTGTAATTTTTCAACGACTATGCGAACCGCTCGAACATCATATAATTGTTCAAAGTCGAGGGATTTTTGCTGCATTTTTTTCCAAATACTATAGATATGTTTAGGACGGCCATAAACTTCACCTCTAATATTTAGATCGGCTAATTGATTTGATAAATTACTGACAAAATCAATCATGTATTGCTCTCGATCTAAACGTTTTTCATCGAGTAATTTTGCTATTTTTTTGTAAACAACGGGATGCAAATAACGAAAAGAAATATCTTCCAATTCCCACTTCAATTGGCCGATGCCTAAACGATTTGCTAAAGGTGCATATATATTCGCCGTTTCTTTAGCAACAATAACACGTGATTCTTCATCTGCATTTTTAACAATTCTTAGCTGGCATAAACGTTCGGCTAATTTAATGACAACAGCGCGAACATCTTCCACCATAGCTAGAAGCATTTTACGAATATTATCAACTTGATTTACTGAAACTTTATTAGATTGGCTTTGACGTAACGCTTTAATCGCTTCCATTTGCCCTACCCCTTTACACAGTAAAAAAACAGATTCAGAATACTGCTCTTCAACAAAGGTCAAGGTGATGTAATTATATTCAATTAAAGGGATCAAAAAAGCGGCCGCCAGCGAGTCTTTATCAAGATTCAGGCTAGCCAAAATCTCAACCATTTCTAATGATTTTGTCTGGCATTGTTCATCAATTTCATGATTGGTTTTGTTCTCTAGCCAAATACTTTCTAGTAACTGGCATTTATCTTGACTAATTTCGAGAGACGACAACCATTGTTCAAAGCTTGTTTGGGTCATTTGATGAGATTTTCTAACCGAAACCATGATACATCCTGTGTTAAATACAAAAGAGAAATAGAGAAAAAGTTAACGAACAAACAATACCATAGTCTCAATATGCTTTGTTTGTGAAAACATATCGATTAAAGCAATTTTTTCAATTTTATAGCCATGACTTAATAGTAATGCACTATCCTTTGCTAAGGTAGAGGGTTCGCAACTCACATACAATAGTTGCTGGATATTTAACTTCACTAATTGTTCAATAGCTTTATAAGCACCCGCTCGTGCAGGATCTAATAGCGCTTTGTTAAATGTTTCATTTATCCACGGATAATTCTGCCAATCGCTATTAAGATCAGCCTGATAAAACTGGCAATTATTAATATGATTATCTCTTGCATTATCTTTCGCTTGCTGCACCATTTTATCGACACCTTCAACGCCAATGACATTTGCAACTCTTTTAGCAATTGGTAAGCTGAAATTTCCTAATCCACAGAATAAATCAAGTACGTTATCTTGCGGCTTAAGCGCTAGCCACTCGATAGCCTGAGCAACCATTTTAGTGTTGATGTCATGATTGACTTGAATGAAATCATCGGGGAAAAACTGTAATTTAACATCATCATCAATGAGATAACTTAATGATTCACAGGTCGTTAAAGGCGAAATTGATTTTCCGTCATCAACCATAACTTGACATTGATACTGCTGAGAAAATGCTAACCAAAGCTCTCGATCCTGATCTGACATCTTAACAAGTTGCCTAACCGTTAAATTCAATACATCAGTAACTATAAGTTCAATATGCCCGACAGGGTTACTTCCTGATAATTTTGTTAAAACCTGATTCAATGGTTTAAATAATTCATCAAAAGGCGCAACCAAAACAGGGCATTTCTTAATCGCGACTAATTGATTACTTCCTCGCTGACGAAAACCAATCGTTGCTTGGCCACTTTTATTGTATTGCACGCCAATGCGCGCTTTTCGACGATAGTGCCAAACTTGACTCGTTATCGACTCTAGCCAAGGAAGAGCAATTTCAACTAAAGGCGGCTTACTCT
>Ga0233426_10004488_pt1 | contig 10479 bp, 7 predicted proteins | sample SI_118_April2016_6_FD_179875 | JGI IMG/M metagenome (GOLD analysis project Ga0233426, IMG submission 179875) | Seawater microbial communities from Saanich Inlet, British Columbia, Canada - SI_118_April2016_10_MG | ecosystem: Environmental > Aquatic > Marine > Inlet | place: Canada: British... | reverse complement strand
AATCAACTGTATAATTATTAACATTTAAAAGATAGAAATTATGGCTAAATTAATAGAAGCAAAATACAACACTGATCAACCTTTATATATTCCTTCTGAGGAATTATTAAAGATTGTCGCTGCTCACGGTTCAAATAACTGTGTGATCACTTACATTGATGGTTCAACTATTACAGTTGGCCAAACTCTAGCTGACGCTGCTGCAGCTAGAGCTTTAGAAGCTAGTTTACAAGCTTCTTGGTTAAAATGTATAAATGCTGGTCCAGATGCTTCTGGAACTGTGCTTAACACAAATGTGTTTACTACTGTAGCATAAAACAAATAATAAGATCCCGCTTCGGCGGGGTCTTTTTTAATTATTATATTATATTATATTATGGAAACAAAAGAAAATAAAAAACCAGAGGTTAAGAAACCTGAGGTTAAAAAAGAAATTAAAAAGGATACTTGGGAAATTAAAGATAGGTATTATCATTTATTAAATGGTAGATCTCCTTTAACATTTAGAATAAATTCTAGACACTCTTTAAGAAAATCTCTAATGTTTTTTGATGAAAACAAAAACGTTAACAGAGAGCTTAGATATGCTACTAACATGAAAAGCCCATTTGTTGATGAGCAAAATGGAACAGTAACGCTGGGTCATATTGTTTTTGAAAATGGAGTACTAATGGTACCTAAGTCTGATCAAGCTTTACAAAAGCTACTGACACTATATCATCCAAATAAAAACAAGCTATACGCTGAGAAAGACGACGTTCAAGAAGCTGTAGACGATCTAGACTACTTACAAATGGAAATAGAAGCTATGAACACTGCTAGCACAATGGAAATAGATCATGCTGAAGCTATACTAAGAGTTGAATTTGGTTCGGGTGTTGCAAATATGACTTCTAAGGAACTCAAAAGAGATTTACTACTGTTTGCTAGAAGTAATCCTAGTTTGTTCTTAGATTTAGCTAGTGATGAAAATGTAGAATTAAGAAACTTTGGAATTAAAGCTGTTGAAGCTGGAATTATGAAGTTATCTCAAGATCAAAGAACATTTACATGGGGTAGCAATGGTAGAAAACTTATGAATATTCCTTTTGATGAAAACCCGTATTCAGCATTAGCTGCGTGGTTTAAAACTGACGAAGGTGTAGAGGTTTACAAAACCATACAGAAAAAGTTCAAATAACAAGTGACTATAATTATAAGGGGCTACTAATGTAGCCTCTTTTTTAAAATATTAAAATGGCAATAAACGTAGATACAGTATACAAAACAGTATTACTTATATTAAATAGCGAGCAGCGTGGTTATATGACGCCAGACGAATTTAATAAAATAGGTAGTCAAGTTCAAAGACAGATATTTGAAGCTTACTTTGAAGACTTAAACCAACAGCTACGCGTGCCACAATCTGATATGGAGTACTCAGACAGAGTTGCTATTACAGATGAAAAAATTGCAGAATTTAAAACTGAACTAAATCCAACAGGTACTAATCCTTTTACAGTTCCTGACAATTTATATAGACTAGGTTCTATTACATATGAACCAAATGTTAATACATATAAAGAAATACAAAGAGTAGGTAGAGCAGAGATATATAATATTAGAAAAGCTCCTTTAACCGCCCCTACTACAAGTTATCCAATATATTTATACGAAGACAACAAAGCTTTAGTTTATCCTGAAACAATAATTGATCCTGCACATATTAAAATGCAGTATGTTAAAAAACCAACTGATATTAGATGGGGTTATTATTTAGGTTCTTTAGGGCAATATGTATACGATGAAAACACTTTTATCGCTACTGGGTTACCAGTTATAGATAACTATTTATTAAATAGTATATCGCAAAACTTTTCTGAAACAACATCATCACCAACTCAAACTACTTGGACTGGACTTACGACATCTTCAACTGGTGTGACATACTCTGGTAACGGAACAGGTTTAAAGTTTGATCTTACAATGAATGATAGTGGAATTATAACTAATCTAACTGTAAAAACGCCTGGGTCAGGATTTTTAGTTGGAGATACTCTAACTTTTGATGTTGATCATTTTCAATCAGGAGCAGGTGGTATTGGCACAGTTAATGCTATTTTAACTTTAACAGAGGCTAGTATATACAGTGGTACTACTTATGGTAACACTTTGTTTGGTTTGCACAACTCTGAAAGAACAGAGTTAATATTAAGAATACTATTGTATTCTGGTGTTGTGATAAGAGATCCTCAAATAATACAAATAGCTTCACAAAAGGTTCAACAAGAAGAAGTAAACGAAAAATCATAATAAATGGGACTTATAACAGAAACTAATGCTGAATACTACACTGGAAATAATTACGGTAGTTATATATATATAAGTCTAGATGATATTATAAATAACTTTATAGTAGCTTATGTTGGTGCGGGTAAACTAATATCGTCAGCTAAAAGAACTGACATAATGTTCCACGCTAAAAGAGGTATGCAAGAATTTAGCTATGACACTTTAAAAGTTATTAAATCACAAGAATTAAATATACCACCAAGTTTATCAATAATAATACCACAAGACTATGTTAATTATGTTAAGTGTTCTTGGGTAGATGATGCTGGTGCTAAACATATTATTTATCCAACTAGAGTAACTTCTAATCCAACAGGGTTACCAATACAAGATAACACTGGAGAACCAACTCAAGACCAAGATGGTTCTAACTTATTATCACAGCAATCATTAACTGAGGAAGCTTGGAAAAATAGATCTTTAACAACTAACTTTCAACCAAATGATTATAGAGACTCAACTAACGAAGGTTTAATAGGTCAAAGATATGGTTTACAACCTGAAGAAGCTCAAGTCAACGGCGTTTTTACTATAAATGAAAGAACAGGTACGTTTTCTTTTTCAAGTGATTTAGCAGGTAAGTTAATTATATTAGAATACATATCTGATGGACTAGCTGTTGATTTAGACATGAAATTACCTAAAATGGCAGAGCAAGCGATGTACATGCATATAGCTTATTCTATATTATCAGGTAGAGCTAATGTTCCTGAGTATATAGTTAATAGATTCAAGAGAGATCGCTCTAGTGCCCTTAGAACAGCTAAGATACGTTTAAGTAATATAAAGATTGAAGAGATAGCTCAAGTGTTTAGAAACAAATCTAAATGGATTAAACATTAAGTATGCCAGAAATTAAAAACACTTTTTTAAAGTCTAAGATGAATAAAGACTTAGACTCTAGACTTATACCTAACGGAGAATATAGAGAAGGAAAAAACATAAGTGTTAGCTTTTCAGAAGGTTCAAGTGTAGGTTCTTTAGAAAATATTAGGGGTAATAGACTCCTGTCAAACTTTGGACTTACGGATTATAATCTCGAAATAATAGGAACATATGCTGATGAAGTAAACAATAGAATTTATTTATTTGCTACTAACTTTACTGACTCTTCTGCTGATTCTTTAAACAATACTTCTATTCCAAGTGCAACTGACGCTGGTATTAATGACTACACTAACTTTGTTAGAAACGCTGCTGCTCACTATATAATATATTGTCAATTACCATCTTCTTCTAGTCCTTCTCAAATAAACTTTGCTAATGTCAAATTTGATATATTAGTATCTGGAAGCTTTTTAAACTTCTCAAAAACACATCCTATTCTAGGTGTAAACATGATAGAAGATCTGCTTTTCTTTACAGATAATAGAAATCAACCTAGAAAAATAAACGTAAAGACAGCTATAGCTAATCCTTCAACTTCTAACTCACCTTACTATACTAATGAAGATCATATATCTGTAGCTAAATTTGCTCCTTACGCTTCTGTTTCATTTGTTAAACAAACCAATGGTTACAATGAGGGAACGTTAATAAATGAAAAAGATGAATGGTTACCAACCTTTTTTCAAGCGCCAGCTGAGATAACCGCTTTTTCTTCTAATCCAAAAGGAAAATTACAATTCAACAATACTAGCTCTCCTTCTTATACTGATGTTATAGAGTATTTAGGTACTGGTGCTACGCCTCCTTGGAGTAACAAGCAAATGAAAGTTTTTCAATCAGATCAACCTAACGGTAAGTATGCTCACATAAAAGGAATTATATCTCCAAATTCATTAATATTTGAATCTGTAGATAGCGCTCCTAGTGATCCTTCTATACCAGATTTAGAAGCCTCTTTAGACTGGAAATCAGGATCTAATTTTAGTGCAGCTTTAAAAAATCCAAATTACAACGCTAATTTTGAAGGTGATCACGAGCTTTTAGAAGAAAACTTTGTTAGATTTAGCTATAGATTTAAATATGAAGATGATGAGTATTCATTAGCAGCACCTTTTTCTCAGCATGCATTTGTTCCTAAACAATATGGTTATTTTTTACATGGCGATGATGAATCTACTAAAGAATCAAGTATTGTGCGCTTTATGGAAAACCAAATAACAACAGCCGGTTTAGTCATAGAACTTCCTTACGCACCAAATGTTATTAAAGATAAATTAAAAATAAAAGAACTTCAAATATTATATAAATCATCTTCTGATGAAAATATAAAAGTTGTAGCTGATTTAAGATCTGATGACTTTTCTATTGGTAGTCCTAACTCTATATCTATAAGCAGCGCTGGATCTTTATACACAAATGGTAATTATACAGATGTTGAGTTATCTTACATAAACCCTAATCAAACAAATTTAGGTTCTGGAATTAAAGCTACAGTATCTGTTTCTGGCGGGGCTATTGTTGCTGCAACTATAACAGCTAGTGGAGAAAACTATAGAGTTGGAGATGTATTAAGCGTTCCAGCACTTGGGTCAACTCCTACTGGTAGCGGAGCAACTGTGAGCGTAGATTCTTTAAATAATAATTTTATATATAATTACAGTTCTCAAAAGCCTATAAAAATACTACCTGAAAAAGAAGTCACTAGAGTAAGTGATATAATTCCTTTAAGAGCTAAAACTCAAGAAGTGACTGGTAATAGAATTGTTTATGGAAATTTTTTACAAAACAATGAAACTCCAACTGATTTAAAATATTCTTTAACTTCAATAGATAAAGGTCAAGGAAGTAGCTTCACAGATATAGAGTATAATAATAGCACTTTAAAACAGGGTAGGTCTTACCAAGTGGGAATAGTTTTGCAAGATAGATATGGTAGATCATCTAACGTTATAATAAATGATTCTGCTACTAGCTCGATTTTTTTAAATTCTACTTATTACAATGCTTATACTAATGGAGGTACAAATCCTTTATTTTGGCCTGGTGAATCTTTAATAGTTGACATAGATAGTATAATTAATACTCAAAAAAATTCAACATACAGCGGTGTTTATAGCGAAGATAATCCTTTAGGTTGGTACACTTATAAAGTTGTAGTGAAGCAAAAAGAACAAGACTATTATAACATATACGTTCCTGGTGGCTTAAGTGGTAACATTTTGTATACTAAAAACGATGCTGTTGTAACTGAAGACGCAGTTGTCATAAAAGGCTTAAGATATAGTGAAGAGGTAACTGTATTTAACACGCCTTTATTTAACGATAATATACAGAAAATATCAAGGCAGCTAAAAGAAGTTGGTCCTTCTGATAATATATACTCATCTAGCACGGTTCTATACAATAGAGTTAACAATTCAAATTTTAATACCACATACCCAGCTATAAACAGACAAAACTCAAAAGAAGATGTTAAAAAGCAGGACGTAACTAATGTAAGACCGTTTAGAGAGCTTGGAGAGTGGACTAAATATAAAAACATTGACCTACATTATCTTAATATAGCTCCTCCAGTAAGAGAAGACGATGCTGCTCCTACATCTCAATACAGTGTGGGTACTTTTATATATCCTGGTATAGCTGGCGAAGTAGATCCTTTTTATTTAAAAAACAATAAAAATCCTTTAATAGCTACTTTATCTACAAAACAAAGGTTAGGCTATAGCTCTGATATTCAAGAAGGTCCTAGTTGGAAATTTTCTAATGAGTTAATGGTTTTTGAAACAAAACCTTTTGAATCTGCTATAGAAATATACTATGAAACATCTACATCTGGAAAAATTAGTGAGTTAAATAATAACGTTGAAAACGACATTGATCCAACTGGCGCTAGTGTTGTTAGTGGTATTGAGCAGGTCTCTTTGAATGGTTGGTTAGAAAGTATGCGTGATGGTGATGCTATAACTAATGAGTTTACCGTTTTAAACGTAAATGGCTCACCTGTTTCTGGATCAGCTTCTCAAAATGCCACAGTCAACATACATGAGGTTAGAGATGCTAATGGTGTTGTGACTAACAACTATCCTTTCGATATATTCCAGGAAAACGCCGCTGCAGCTCCTGACACTCCTCCTATATGGGTTTTTAAATTAACAGGTAATAATCATAAACCGTTTGATGAAAACTCTAGAGTAGTTGATAGATACGAAGTGGTTTTAAACATTCAAGCAGGAAATTTAGCTATTCAACAAACTATAACTTTGTCTAAATCAAATTTACAACCTATTATATACAGGATGCAAGGTTTTACTAACAAAGATATCGCTGGAAATAACACTTATAAACCTGTTTTTGGACAACTTGTAAGAAATCAACCAGACTCAAGGCTAACTCAGTTTTTAGCATCTAGCCAAGATAATTATATGTATACTAATGGTCCGGATAGAAATCCAGCTAACAACTTCTACACTGGATATGCTAATAGCTCTTGGGTAAGTAGAGGGTATATTCTTGGAGATTATGCTATATGTTACGTTTCTCATGAAACCAATGGTTTTGAAAGTTTAACAAGCTTTGATTTTAATAATGATAACGCTAAGATATACAGTACAAATACTCCTTATTCTCCTCTACCTGTAGAACGCTTAATAGGTATTAAACATGAAGTTGTAAGCGCTACAAGAAGAGACTGCTTATTTGACACTATAACAACAACTAACGTGCCTGAAAAAAGACCACCAGACACTAAAGGTAGGTTTTACAGAAGAAGCGAGTTGAATGAAACAAACGTTACTGATCAATTTAGATTTAATGAACAATATCAAGTCGACTTAAATGCGTTTTCTCAAGCTACGGTTCTTACGAATTATTCAGATCTTCCTATGTTGCTTTTTGATTACCCTAAAGGATATCCTATTTACAAGAGTGAAATGCCTAACAACTATAACAACCAACTTAAAGGAGCTTGGTATTTTTTAATAAATTGTAGAGCTGTAGATGCTAGTAAAGGCTCTGGTTATCTTCCTTCAGAATATTACACTATTGAATTTATAATAACAAGATAATGAGCTATCGTTTAGAAGTAAAATACTATAACACATTTTGGTTAAAACAAGCAACTACTCCATTAATAGAAGCTAATTCTGCTGGAGATGGTAAGATTTATGCTAGGGTATTTCCTGGGTTACCTAAGTTAAACTACACAAATAACAAATACCCTAACTTTCCCCAAACAATACCTTCAGGTGGAAACGTAGACGCTCCAAAAACAAATGCTTATGAAATTCCAAGCAATGATTTTAATCAGTTAAATGGTTCTAATTGGGTTATAGAAGAATCTAGAATTAGAGGTGGTTTTAATAATTCTCAAGCTGACTTAGGCGTTAGAGCTTATTTATTAGAAGAAACAAACAGTATTAGGTATAGGAAAAACTCTTTAATATACTCTGGAATATTCAACTCAAGAACTAATGTTAACGAAACTAATGTTTTTTCAATAGGTGAAGATATAACTAAAAGTGTTGATCCTCACAACGGATCTATACAACTTATACATGCTATGGATAACAACTTAACTATATTTCAAGAAAATAAAGTTAGTCAAGCATTGATAGACAAGGATGCTGTGTATACAGCTGAAGGAACACCTATTAGATCAACATCTAATGTTGTTATAGGTCAAGTAACTCCTTACTCTGGAGATTATGGTATTAGTAGAAATCCTGAAAGTTTTGCTAGTTTTGGATTTAGAAGATACTTTACAGATAAAGACAGGAGTGCTGTTATGAGATTATCTAGAGATGGTTTAACTGAGATATCAAAGTATGGTATGAAGGATCACTTTAGAGATGAGCTAGCTAAGTTGTCTGATAAAATAGAATTAACATCTCAAGAATATACACTTAACTATATTAATTCAGGCACAAACGTTGGTACTATAGTTCAAGGTCCTCAAGACTCTAGATTCCAACCTAACCCACCTCAACCAGCTATACCAGCGCCGCTAGGTCCTTGGTTTGAACTTGCAGATCCAGGAGAGTTAGATTTGAGTGGTGTTATAGTAGGTTCTTTAGTTCAATTAAATTTAAATACATCAGCACCTGGTGGTGGTGTGTGGTTTGATACTAATTCATACGTGCTTGGAGTTGGAACTCTAAATAAAAATAATGTAACCATTAAATGCGTTTACATAGATAACGGGCCTTTACAAGTTTATCAACCATCAGATCCTGGAGCTTTACCTAAAGTTAGATTTGTTTATTTTGAAAAAGACAAAGTGCTAGGTGGATTAGATAACTACAATGATAACTACACCTTATCTATACAAAGACATTCTGGTAGTAAAACATTAGACGAAACAAGTGATTACTATAGTACAGTCTCTTTTGACGAGCGTGTCTCTGGTTGGACTACTTTTTATACTTATAGACCTGACTTAATGGTTAGTTTAAAAAATAATTTTTTCACTACTAAGGCTAATTCTTTATATATACACTATAGTGAGTCATCAAACGCTAACCGTTTTTATTCTGTAGATAATGAATCATCAGTGACTTTAGTTTTTAATGCTAGTCCTTCTACTAGTAAAAACTTTAAGACAATAAACTACGAAGGAAGTAGTGGTTGGCAAATGGATTCTATGATTACAGATACTCAAGACACTTCTCCTACAACTGAAATAAGCTTAGATACTGCTAAAAGTATTAAAAGTTATGAAGAAGGTTATTATGTTGAAAAAGGAATACCTTATAGAGTTGGTTTTGTAGAAAAAGAAAATAAATATTTTGCTAATATAGTTAATGATAGTTTAGCAACACCTGGAGAAGTAAATTTTGGAGCTTCAATGACGGGTATAAAAGGTCATTTTGCTACAGTTAAATTTTCAACTGATAAAACCACCAATATAGGCGGTACAAAACAGTTGTTTGCTATATCAACGGAATTTGTAATATCATCAAGATAAAATATTATGGGAAAAGAAGACGAGAACAAAGTAAGCATAGACAAAAGTTATTATGAAGACTTACTAAAAAACAACCAAAGACCTGGTGAATCTTATAATATATTTGCAGCATTAGCTGCAGCAGCCCCAGCTGGTGTTATAGGAGTCGATGCTTTTATAAAAAGAAATGAAGCTAAAAATAATTTAGAAAGACAACAGGGATATGTAGATACTCTTATGAAGCAGTATATGGATCAACCTATATATAACCCATATGAGAATTTAAGTGTTGCTACTCAAGCTAATCAGATTAAGATGGAAGAAACTGATAAAGCTTTAGCTAATACATTAGACACATTGAGAGCTCAAGGAGCTTCTGCTGGTGGTGCTACTGCTCTTGCTCAAGCAGCGTTGAAAAGTAAAGCTGGTATTGCTGCTGATATTGAAAAGCAAGAAGTTGGCAACGAGAGATTAAAAGCTCAAGGAGAAATAATGGTTCAAAATGCTGAAATGCAGAGAAAAGGTCAGCAAATGGACTACGAGCAAAGTAAAGCTGATCAACTACGTGCAGAGCAATTTGCTTATGGTGAAAGAGCAGCTGACATGGCTGGAGCTTTGGGTAGCTTAGGTATGCAAGCCGCTAGAAACACTACTAGTAATCAACAGCAGGGTAATCAACAGCAGCAATCTGAAGATGGATCTAATGGACAAGGTAATAGTGGGGAAATTCTAGAAAATAATATAGAAAATGGATTCAACTTTGATGAAGAAATGGCTAAATTCAATGATCCTAGCACTTGGGGAAAAATTGATCAAATGGCAAAAAGATATCGTGAGTTAGAGTCAAGTGGTGCTAAAAAAGAAGCTGCTTTAATTTATGAAGCTTTAAATGCTTTTAAACTTAAACAAGGACTTAAACCTGGAACTTTAGTACAACAGGGAAAATATAATTTTGAATAATATGCCAAGAGTAAAAACAATAAGACCAGGTAGGTTATCTGGAATAAGTGGACTAGCGAAAGAAGCTGCACAAGGAGTCAAATACAATAAAGACGTTGAGTATGCTTACGAGCTTGAAAAGTGGAAAGAACAAAATGAAAAAATCCTGGAAGTTCAAAAGCAAGAGCAAGACACTATTTCAGAAAACTTAAAACTTATAGCAGGTAAAGAATTAGGCGTTGATGATTTTAATGAAAGTGTTAGAAACCAAATGATGGACTTAGCTGTTAAAACAGCTAGAGCTAATTCTAAAATGAAACTAGGTGATTTAGACCCTATGGAAGGTGCTAAAGAAGTGGCTTCTTATGAAAATGTTTTAG